>Ga0307513_10008782_pt1 | contig 12869 bp, 11 predicted proteins | sample 15_EM_MG_FD_202174 | JGI IMG/M metagenome (GOLD analysis project Ga0307513, IMG submission 202174) | Populus trichocarpa ectomycorrhiza microbial communities from riparian zone in the Pacific Northwest, United States - 15_EM | ecosystem: Host-associated > Plants > Roots > Unclassified | place...
ACCCCGCACCCAATCACCCCCCTGAAGGATATTTTATCACCCCAGAGAGTACCTGAATTGAATACTGGCTTAGGCCCACCTTCCTGATTCTACCACTGTGCAGCACAGGCCACATCTATCACCTGCGATCATGGCATCAGCATCCAAGTCAGCACTTATACCTCCAAGCCAATGGGTTGAAGCATATGTCGATATTGAAGCCCGCATTCAGGCGGCCCTGACCTTCATTTCGACCACTCAGGATGACTATCCAAACCTGGCCTCTCTTGCAAAGAGCTATGAGATACCACTTGAACGTCTTCGCACCCGTTGGCAAGGACGCCAATCGAAACAGGACCGGCCTGGTGCGAATCGAAAGCTGTCTGAAGACCAAGAGGCAGCGGTCTGCCAGTATCTTGATCGCCTTGACATGTTAGGAACCAGTGCTCGACTACAGATGGTCTCCAGTTGTGCAAATGCTATCCTTCAGAAGTCTTATATAGGCTCAGGTACTGCACCTATTGTTAGTGAGCAATGGGCTAGACGATTCCTCGCTCGGCACCCAGAATACTATATTCGGAAACAGCATGCTATCGATATCGACCGTAAGAATGCCCACCAGCCTGACGATATCCGCTCTTGGTTTGAGAAGTATAAGCTTGTTTGCGAGCAATACAGGATCCAGACTACCGATACATATAACTTTGATGAAACCGGATTTCGCATTGGTATTAGAAGAGATCAGTGCATAATCACTCGTGATCCCAACCGCCAGTCGTACCTTGGCAGCTCAACCAATCAGGAGCTAGTTACCGTTTGCAAGACTATTAGTGGTGATGGGAGTGTTCTGCCTCCTATGATTATAGTTCCTGGCATCATACATAAGGAATCTTGGTATACTACCACTACTGTTCCTGACAACTATTTTATTGGAACTTCAGAGACTGGTTACACCAATGACGAGTTGACGATGAAGTGGCTAGCCCACTTTGAGCGGTTTTCTTCAGCTCGCCTAGTTGGTTCCCACCGCCTTCTCCTTCTCGATGGGTATGGTTCCCACTGTACCAAACAGTTTATCGACTTTGGTGATGCCCATATGGTGGTGGTTTTCTGCCTTCCTCCTCATACTAGTCACCTGCTACAACCTTTGGATGTGGTTGTCTTCTAGCCATACAAGCATTATCATGCTAAGGCTGTGGAAGCTGCCACACGTTTAGGATGTGGTGACTTTGATAAAACTGAGTTCCTGGACAGAATTGATTCAATACGTCAGCAAACATTTAAAACGTCAACTGTCTGTGCTTCCTTTCGGGCAACTGGTCATATCCCTTATAGTCCTGATACTGTAATTTCCAAGTTATGAGAAGCACTTATACTCCCTGCACCACCAACCACACCAGCCCGGCCACCAGCATCTACCCTTACAATGCGGATACTATTCATAGTCTTAAGAGACAGGGCGATGAGCTACTTCGGGATGCAGCTGATCTTTAACCAACTTTTCAGCGACGGCTAAAGTTAGTTCTTCAAGGAGGATTAACTCAAGCACAGTCTGGAGCCCTAGCGATGGAAAGCCTAGAGCATACCAAAGCAGCAGAGCAAGCCAAAAGTGCTAAGCGCAAGTCACAGAACAGAAGGCAGGTACAGAAAGGAGGAGTACTTTATGCATCTGAGGCTCGTCAAATGGTTCAAAAAAGGCTAGATACTGAGGTGGAAAAGGCTGAAAGGCAATTACAACAGGCTCAAAATGCACTGCAAAAGGATCAGCAAGCAAAGGAGAAGGAGAACCAAGCTCGCCAAAAGGAGGAGGAAACCAAACAAAAGCTTCTGCTTAAGCAGATGAGAGCATATGTTAAAAAAAGACGTTCCATTCAAGCCTATAAAAAAAAAGTATCTAAGCTAATAGCGACTGGTTTGAAGAAACAGGCAAAGCTCAGGAAACCTACTAAGTCATAATGTCTTAGCAGCTAAACACTTTGTATTTACAGGACTGGCAGGTATCGGACAGGCATAGCATTTAATTAACTCTGTTATACTAAACCCTAGCCCTGAGATCATGTTGTATTGAGCCACAAAACCATGCTAAGCCACAAACTTGCGTTGAGCTGTAAATTCACGTTGAGCTGTCAGGCACTCTTTAGAGTGCCCCCGGTCGTGAGCGTGCGAACATCCGGGGGTTGTAGCCGAGCTACAACCTTGGCACGAGTACTCATCCGGGTGATCGGTTAATTTTGTCCACGCACAATCCCATTCAAGAAGCACCAGAAACGAGGTGGTAAGTTAACCGTGCCAAGGCTTCCCACCTCTCCGAACGACGCTAATCGCCCTTCGAAGCAGGTGGCACTCCGCAGGAGTGCCAAACGGCTCAACCATACTCGAGTAGATTTACGCATAATTTAAGTAAAATTCGCACCACCCGAAAATAAAAGTTGAAAGAGAGAGGGAAAAAAATAGAAAGAATTATTTGCAAAGACTTAAAGCAATGTATGGGAAAGTCAGAAGGGTATTTAAAGCATCAGAGGATGTTTAGTAGTGGTTCGTAATTCTTAAACTCCCATACAAATAAATCTATAGTTGAGCCGATTTCTGTCGTTGAGTCGTTTGGCACTCCCCGGGAGTGCCACCTGCTTCGAAGGTCGCTTAACGGCGTTCGAAGTGGTATCGTAGGAACCCTGGCACCGTTAGCCTCTGTACCGGCGCTCCAATGCGCTCAAATCTCACCACATTCCTCGTTAATCTCTATTGCCTAGCACTTATCTCTCGGGCCAAGCACGGTACGATAACCGTATCCCAAACGGAATATGCCGTCTTTGCGTACTGGCCATTACAGCACAAGCACAAGTTCTTCAATAAGATCCATCTCGCGCCCTATGAAAGCCTTCACTATTGCAATAAGCACAGCGAGATTCAAAAAAATACACCAACTTTGGTAGTTTAGATGAACTTCTGACATGCCTGCAAACTCTCAAAAAGGAAGAAGAAAAGTGATTCCTCAGACCAGCTTCTACGTAAATACCTATCCCAGGGTAACTTGTGCACTTAAGCAGAACCCCCTCTCTCCTTCTCTGCTGGCGCATGCCGGTATCCGATCCCCGACACTCTCACATGTGTAGATATTACAAGTAATACGACGGTAATTCCTAGATCTTCGGTTACCTGAACATACTCGGGCGCAAATTAAAGATCCGGAAAAAGTGACTTGGAATATCTGTGTTGCCACCATACATTTTGTTTGTCACTTTTTCCGGATGTTTAATTTGCGCCCGAGTATATTTTGATTATATAGTTCAGGAGTGTTGGAACCCGTTGTGGCGGGTTAAATGGCTGGAGGTGTTTCGGAGTAACGACTAGGATTTATCGTACTGTACAGGGATATGCATGAATGCCAAGCCCAAACCCTTGTACTAGTACTCGAGTACTGTGGGTTTAGTTAGGTTTCTGTAGAGTTAGTAAATGTGGCTGTTCTACTAAATTTTAGTCTGGGCTAGTGTCCTAGCAAGTTATATAAGCGGCCTTTCCCGTGCTTCCTTGGGGCACTGGGCTAGGGCGACGACTAACACTTTCAAGAACACAACAGCCACATTTATTGGTTGCTCCATCCCTTCCCTCTCTATCTTTTCCTACCTCTGCCACTGGCAACCTATCTAATCGACGGCCCGCGATCACGAATCCCTCGAGCGCGCAGTTTTCTGTTTGCTGAAAGGCTTCCATTGCCTACCTTTCCTTCGAGCGACTGAAAATTGCCAATCCTTTGTTTTCTCTTTCTCGCCCCGTTGTGGCATTTGAGTACTAAAACTAAGCTCAAACAGGAGGACAACACCAACACGACTATGTCAGACAATTGCAAACGAACACCGCTCTCGTGGGCGGCGGGTGAGGGGCGTGATGAAGCAGTAGTGCTACTCTTGGGAAATAAAGATGTCAACCCCAACATAACAGACAGAGACGGCCAAACACCACTCTCATGGGCTGCTAGGAACGGGCATGATGGAGTAGTGAAGCTACTGTTAGAACGGAAAGACGTCAACCCGAATATACAAGACAATGATGGCCAAACACCGCTCTTGTGGGCTACCATGAGGAGACGTGATAGAGTAGTGGAGCTATTACTTGAATGTGACGATGTCAACCCCAATATGGCAGATGCAGGTGACTTAACACCGCTCAGGTGTGCTGCCGTGGATGGGAATGATCGAGTCGTAAAGCTACTGTTGGAACGGCAAGACGTCACCCCTAACATTACCGATAACCTTGGCCAAACACCGCTCTCGCAGGCATCCCAGTCGGGGCATAAGGGAGCGGTGAAGCTCCTGTTAAGATGCCAAAATGTCAACCCCAACATAGCCGATCAGGAAGGCCGAACACCACTCTTTTTGGCTGCTGAGAGAGGCCATCATGGCATAGTTCAACTACTGCTAGAACGTAAAGATGCCAACCTCAATATGACCGATAACATTGGCAAAACACCGCTCTCGCGGGCTTCCGAGTCAGGGCATGAGGAAGTGGTGAAGCTTCTGTTAAGGTGCCAAAATGTCAACCCCAACATATCCGATCAGGAAGGCCGAACACCACTCTTTTTGGCTGCTGAGAGAGGCCATCATGGCGTAGTTCAACTACTGCTAGAACGTAAAGATGCCAACCCTAATATGGCCGATGACACTGGCAAAACACCGCTCTCGCGGGCTTCCGAGTCGGGGCGTGAGGAAGTGCTGAAGCTACTGTTAAGATGCCAAAATGTCAACCCCAACATAGCCGATTACTCTGGCCAAACACCACTCTTGTTGGTTCACGCGAGTCACCATCCTGGGATCGTTCAGCTACTTCTAGAACACGAAGATGTGAACCCCAACACCACCGATAACTTTGGCCGAACACTGCTCTGGTGGTCCGCCCATTTTGCGGATGATCGAACCGTAGAGCTACTGTTGGAACGGGAAGACATCACCCCCAATATCCAAAGCTATCATATCCAAACACCACTCGCCACCGCTGCTAGGTTGGGGTATGGTGGAGTAGTCAAGCTACTTCTAGGACACAAAGATGTCAACCCTAATATAACCGATAAGGTCGGCCGAACACCGCTCTCGTGGGCCGCTTCGAGTGGCAATGATGAAGTAGTGCAACTACTACTCGGACGGAAAGATGTCGACCTCAACATCCCAGACAATGATGGCCGAACGCCACTTTGGTGGGCTTCTTGCACCCGGAACGAAGGAGCAGCGCGTCTACTGAAAACCCGCCAATCCGCGAATACCGATGCGGTCTAAATACAACGGAATCTTTGCTATCTCTCTCAAAAAAAACCCAATATGCACTGCTTCTTAAGAATTTCCATTAATATTCCCATACACCGCCAGCCGCTTCCCTCTCCCCTAAACCGTCTTTAAATCCCACCCCGAAGCATCCAACAACCCATCAAAATCCCTCTCTTTTCTTTCTGTCCCTTCTCTTTCCCTTTCTTCCGGATTCCGCCTTAAATTCCCCTTTGCAAATCGTCATCCCCTAAGATCAAAGCTGGTAATCTATCATACACATTCCAGTATGAGAATTTATGGGTATCAATTGTGAGCTGAGTGAGGGTTCCTAACCCCATCCGTGGATGGGAGCATGTATCATATTATTCTTGCAGTCATCATCGGAATTTTCAGTTTTTGCTTTTAGCTATATTTTAGTACTTCCCTACTGTATAACAACCCTGCATTTAGAGATGGATTGGTCATTGTTCCCTAATAGGATATACCATACCACAGTGTAATTTGACATAATATGGGAATACTTAGAGCCTTCACCACCAAAAGACGCAATAATAATCCCAACAAGCCACGCAATGCGCCGACCCCAGACCATCCAGAAAGCCCACAACCTTTCGAAAAGAAGACAGCAACCAAATTCAGCTAGGGAAGTCAACTATATTTAACCTCCATACTCGAAAACAAAGGCATTCAGAGGGCACCCGTTGTTGGAAATAGAAGAATGGTATCGTTGTACATATCAGAATAGGTCTCTGACAGGAAAGAGAGAGAGAGAGAGAGAGAACACCCTAGCTCGACGACGACAACTAGAAACAACCATCCTCACAAAAGCGAGTTTCCTAGACCTGCTCAACGATTCCTTCAACTTCATGTATAATCTATAAGATCTAGGAAAGTGAGTGCATGGAATATTTCGGAATTCCGGAGAATAAAACTATAGAGGACTTTTGTATCATAAAATGAAAGGTATGCTACTCGAGGGAACGGGGTATGGTAAATAAAAAGATGGGACTTGAAGTTTTTTTTTTGATGTCATCATAGACTTGCTCGAGTATGCACTGGTCCCGGCTTGACAACGATTTTGTTTAAAAACAAAGCAGTGTTGAAATTAGGCTTCCCGATATGCACTTTACGTATTAGAGTATCATACATCATACATACATGTACTGTACAGGTAGTTTGTCCTATACTCGGGTAGTGTATCGTGAGCCTTAATGAAAAAAGAGGCGGTATTATGATGTGCCTGGCAATGATTTTTGTGGGGCCCGGAAGCGATGCATTGACACAATACGAAAGACGGAGTACTCGTGCCAAGGTTGCGGCGGTGGCCGCAACCCCCGGATGTTCGCAGGCTCACAACCTGGGACACCCTAAGAGTGCCGTGCAGCTCAATGCAACTTTTCAGCTCAATGAAAGTTTGTGGCTCAACAGAACTTTGTATCATAGCTTGAAAAGACTTTGTGAAACAGCATAACCTAATAACTAAGTATAACTTTGTGGCATAACTTGAATATTTTATTCAAATTTTACATAATAAATTGATATTAAGCCTCAAAATTATGCTAAGTCACAAAGCAACTCTAAGTCACAAAGGTATGCTGAGTCATAAAATTACTATGCTGACCCACAACTTGCATTGAGCTGAAAAGTTGCATTGAGCTGTAAGGCACTCTTTAGGGTGCCCCAGGTTGTAAGCCTGCGAACATCCGGGGTTGCCGCCACGGCCGAAAACTTGGCACGAGTACCAGTAGAATTCCATAAATAAGCCACCTGGATTATTCAAAGGTTGAGTTGTAGAACAAGGGACCATCAAAGAGCCCATACCCACCTGAGCCAACGAGGCCCTGGGCGGCTGTGGCCAATTCCAGGGTCCGGCTTATTCATGGAATAATACGGTATTCCGTTCTGGATTCGAGTACCTTGCTGCTTGGCCCAAGAAATAAGTGCTAGGAAATAGGGATTAAAGAGGAATGTGGTGGAATTTGTGGGTATTCGAGCGCCGATACAGAGAATACCCCCTCGTTTCATGGCCCTTCTTGATGGGACTAGTACTGATTACTGCCATTCATTTAATTTATTTTTACTTATGTTTTTGGTTGGGTTGGGGCGGTTGTACTAGTACAGTACTGAAACGATGTTTTCCGGTCAGAGGAACGATAATTCCCAGACCGAGCTCCCAGTCGCTCTGAGAGGAAACAAACAAGAAGAAATGATCGAATTCGTGGAAAAGAAATAAGGAAACCTAATCGGGCTATCACCCCTCACACAATCGGCACCTTTTTACCCTTTTGTCGATGACTATAACGAGAAACCTTAATGAACGAAAACCATAGCTCGCGGGACTAAAGAACGGTGGTTTAGATACAAAGAGGTTACGTTCTCGCTCGTGTTTCCCTGGCCAAGCCCACTACTCAAATCCCACGATCCATGCCAGTGCTTACAAATCATTCTCTGCCCGCGTGATCCACCTTCCCCCTTCCCGTTTAACAAAATAAAAAATCTCTCCCGCCCGTGACGATAAAGAAATGAACTATCTAGCTAAACCCCACCTAGGACAATTTGTAACCCTACAGTACTCACCCGTCTTTGCCAAGGGTACCTCCGTGAGCCGAATATTTGGTGAGAGCCCCAGCAAAATATGGGCTCGCGGAGGCATTCTTGGCAAAGACGAGCGAGTATTGAGGAGGTTGACAACATAGTGAAAATTATTAAGCGTTCGTTTATCGGTTAATTTTGTCCACCCACAATATTGACCATTTGAGAGTTTGCGCAAGGAGACCTAGGTGGCACGAAGACAGGTTATTTTCTGTTAACCTAAATGTCTTGGACACCTAGGTAGCGAGACTTGGAAGAAGTGTAAAATAGGGCTTTTCAGACCTGAAGAAATCCGATCGCTGCAGAACAATAAATCGGCAGCAACACAGTGCTCTTTTTACATTTTATTAAAAGATTTTACTGATGATAATATTGGGCATTCAGTAATAGATTATCACCAGTTCTATGGCAGTCAGTATGGTTAGTACCCAACTTGTGTATCCGGGAATCCTAATTTGAGCAGGGAACAAATTTGAGGGCAATGTGATATTACCCTACTCAATTCCCATCTTCCAGCTACCAAGCCACCTAGACCTGGTGCGCAAACTCATTCAGAGACCTAGGTCTCTTTTCCGTTAACTGTCACCTAGGTCCTCTTGCGCAAACTCTCTATTACAACACAAGCACAAGTCCTTCAATAACATCCATCTCGTTCCCAATGAAAGCTTCTGCCATTGCAATAAGCACACCAAAATTGAAAAATAAAATAACGTCTTCCACGCCATAGCGAGCGCCCGGCATAGCGAGCCATCCACCCACGTACTAACTTTAGCCACTATTGAAATCCGGACTGTGTTTAGCCAATCACATTGCTTAAACTTCCAGATGGCTCGCTATGGCGTGGAAGACGGTACTCAACCTTTGTATCTTAGATAAACTTCTGAGATATCCGGAAACTTTCAAAAAGGAAGAAGAAAAGTAATTATTTATACCAGCTTCCAGTCAAAATACCCGTCCCAGGGTAACTTGTGCACTTAAGCAGAATTTCTGAGCTCTCCTCCTCTACTGGCGCATACCCGTAGCCGATCCCCGACACTCTCACATGTGTAGATAATATTACAAGAAATACCATGGGAATTCCTAGATCTTCAGTTCCCTGAACGTATATTTTAATTACAATTCAGGAGTGTTGGAACCTATTGTGGCGCAACGACTATGATAAGAATTAAGTGTAAATGCATGAATGCCGAGCCCAAACCCTCCTACACAATGCCAGCACCCATGAGGATAGCCACCCGTGCCAATTGCTACCGTAATACGGGTGTTGCCACTCCTGGTGGCTAACCAAAACCAAGTTACGAAGGTAAAATTAACATGGTATGATAAGTTAGTTTCTATATCTTAAGAGTCTCCCCGTGGGAGGATATATGATCAGTGTTCTCAACGGGGCAGTCCGTCCGTCCTGAAGGCGGACGGCGGTGGACGGCATTAAGCGGTCCCGTCCGGTCTTTTTCAAAACTTGCCCTGCGCCCCGGTGCGAAGGACTATAAGCCCCACCGTCCCCCGCCGTCCACCGTGAAACATGTTTCATGCCAAGGAACAGGCCCAAATTACTAAGAAATCTCGCCTCGGGACAAGATTGCTTATGTCATCCCAGCTTTCCTCAGTGCCTGGAGGCGGGAATATTCTTATTATTCATAGCAGGAATCCGAGTGCTAATATATGATAGAAAAAAGAAGCAGGGGAACATACAACGAGCACAACGCCACTAGGTTTTTCCATCAGAAGTTGTATACTCTGAACCATTTTCAGAACAGACGCAACTCTTTCTCATCTTACGCCTTCTCTCATAAATCTTAGATGGTTTCTTGTGATGCAGGCTCCGCGTGTTTATCCGACATGTTTTCCTAGCTTGGATCAGGGCTTAATGATGCAAGAGAAGAAACGTTGCAATAAGTGGTTGGTAGGTAGGTACGATTTCTGGATTAAGCGATATGCCCGATGCCCGGCCCTAGCGATATATTATGGGATATATTCTACACCTATTTATCTCTCCTAGATAGCCTCGGGTTTCTTTTAATCTGATTAGATAAATTTCTGTATTTGCTCGAGAAGGGTGTCATGAAATGCTGTTGATAGGATTCATAGTCCCCTGTAGTCACCGGCAGTAACCCACAGTCACTCGCAGTCCCCCACGCTAAAATGTCTTACCTTGCAGGGCCCGCCGTCCGCCACAAAGACGGCCGTCCTGAGATTTCCAGGACGGGTGTGGACCGCATTTTGCCGTCCCGTCCGGTCCAGGGCTCTTGGCATTCCCCCCGTCTGGGCCCTACGGGGGCCCCGGACCGTTGAGAACACTGTATATGATGTACTAGCTTCTACCGTCGCATATTTGTGTCAGTTGTGTGCACACATATTCAACCCTGGATAATAACTGATGGATATTTCCAAGTATGGTATTTGCCAAGTTGCATGTATTATACTGTGGGTTTAGTTATTTTAGTTAGGTTTCTATAGAGTTAGTAAATGTGACTGTTCTATCATACTAAATTTTAGTTGGGGCTAGTGTCCTAGGAAGTTATATAAGCGGCCTTCCCCGTGCTTCCTTGGGGCACTGACTGTGCTGCTTCTACAACCAAGTTTAGGGCAACGACGAACAGGGCAGCCACATTTATTGTTTGCTCCCTTCCTTCCTTCTCTAATCCTTTCCTAACTGGGCCAGTGGCAACCTATCTAATCGACGGTCCGCAATCACGAATCCCTCGAGCGCGCAGTTTTCTGTTTGCGGAAAGGCTTCCATTGCCTACCTTCGAGGGGCTGAAACTCGCCAATCCTTCGTTTTCTCTTTCTCGCCCCGTTCCGGCATTTGAGTACTAAAGCTACAACTCGAACGGGAGGACAGCACCAACACCACTATGTCAGACAATTGCAAACGAACACCGCTCTCGTGGGCCGCTGGTGAGGGGCGTGATGAAGTAGTAATGCTGCTTTTGGGAAAGAAAGATGTCAACCCCAACGTAGCAGACAGAGACGGCCAAACACCACTCACATGGGCTGCTAGGAACGGGCACGATGGAGTAGTAAAGCTACTGTTAGGACGGAAAGACGTCAACCCGAATGTACAAGACAATGATGGCCAAACACCGCTCTTGTGGGCTACGATGAGGAGACGTGATAGAGTAGTGGAGCTATTACTGGAACATGACGATGTCAACCCCAATATGGCAGATGCAAGTGGCTTAACACCGCTCAGGTGCGCTGCCGTGGATGGGAATGATCAAGTGGTAAAGCTACTGTTGGAACGGCAAGACGTCACCCCTAATATGACCGATAACCTTGGCCAAACAGCGCTCTCGCAGGCATCCAAGTCGGGGCATGAGGGAGTGGTGAAGCTCCTGTTAGGATGCCAGGATGTCAACCCCAACATAACCGATAAGCAGAGCCAAACACCACTCTCGTCGGCTGCCGCGAGAGGCCATCATGGCGTAGTTCAGTTACTGCTAGAGCATGAAGATACCAACCCCAATATGGCCGATTACATTGGAAAAACACCGATCTCGCGGGCCTCCGAGTCGGGGCATAAGGAAATGGTGAAGCTTCTGTTAAGATGCCAAAATGTCAATCCCAACATAGCCGATAAGTATGGCCAAACACCACTCTTGTTGGCTGCCGAGAGAGGCCATCATGGCGTAGTTCAGCTACTGCTAGAACGTAAAGGTGCCAACCTCAATATGACCGATAACACCGGCCAAACACCACTCTCGCGGGCTTCCGAGTCGGGGCATGAGGAGGTGGTGAAGCCACTGTTAAGATACCAAAATGTCAACCCCAACATGGCCGATAAGTATGGCCGAACACCACTCTTGTTGGCTGCCGAGTGGGGGTATGAGGAAGTGGTGAAGCTACTGTTAAGATGCCAAAATGTCAACCCCAACATTTTCGATCGGGAAGGCCGAACACCACTCTTTGTGGCTAACCATCATGGGATAATTCAGCTACTGCTAGAATGTGAAGATGTCAACCCCAATATTACCGATAACTTTGGCCGAACACTGCTCTATCGCTCCGCCCATTTTGCGGATGATCGAACCGCAGAGCTACTGTTGGAAAGGGAAGATATCACCCCCAATATCCAAAGCCATCATATCCAAACACCACTCGCCACCGCTGCTAGGTTAGGGCATGGTGGAGTAGTCAAGCTACTTCTAGGACACAAAGATGTCAACCCTAATATAACCGATAAGGTCGGCCGAACACCGCTCTCGTGGGCCGCCTCGAGTGGCAGCGATGAAGCAGTGCAACTACTACTAGGGCGGAAAGATGTTGACCCCAACATCCCAGACAATGATGGCCGAACACCACTTTGGTGGGCTTCTTGCACCCGGAAAGAGGGAGCGGTGCGTCTACTGAAAGCCCGCCAATCTGCGAATCCCGATGCGGTCTGACCCAAACACAACAAAGTCCTTGCTATCGCTCCTAAAAAAATAAAAAAACCTGTATGCACTACTTCTTAAGAATTTCCATTAATATTCCCATACACCGCCAGCCGCTTCCCTCTCTTCTAAACCGTCTTTAAATCCCTCCCCGGAGCATCCACCAACCCATCAACGCTCCTCTCTTTCGTTTCCATTCCTTCCCTTTCCCTTTCTTCCGGATTTCGCCTTAAATTTTCCTTTCAAATTGTCATCCCCTAGAATCAAAGCTGGTAATCTAGCATACACATACCAGTATGGGCATTTTTGGCTATTAATTGTTAGCTGAGTGAGGATTCTTAGTCTGGCCCGTGGATGGGGACATGTATGATACTATTCTTGCAGTCATCATCGGAATTTTCAGTCTTTGCTTTTAACTATATTTTATTGCTTCCCTCCAGTAACTTATCCCCTGCAGTGGTGATAGTGCCGAATTTCCCTACACCGTGCTAAAGAGGCACTAGCAAGATTAGCGTATTTCTTGGATTGGTGGATTCAATCTCATAGTGGTGTAGAGCTACCACATGACTCGGGATGTTGGTTAGTAAATCTCAACAGTTGCATTGCCTCACAACTACGTCTAACATCGCTCTCATATCAGGTTTAGTGTTCCTGTTGATGGAAAAAGATC
>Ga0307513_10008784_pt1 | contig 12869 bp, 11 predicted proteins | sample 15_EM_MG_FD_202174 | JGI IMG/M metagenome (GOLD analysis project Ga0307513, IMG submission 202174) | Populus trichocarpa ectomycorrhiza microbial communities from riparian zone in the Pacific Northwest, United States - 15_EM | ecosystem: Host-associated > Plants > Roots > Unclassified | place...
TAAAGGTGACGTCGGGCGAGATGCTGACGCCGGGTGAGATGCTGACGGTGACGGCAACCCCTTCAGGTGGTAATTTTAGTGGGCTTCGCAGGGCCTGAGAGGCCCCGGATTCGGGTGACTGAGGTGATATGTAGTGACTCCCAGAAAAACAGGCGGGCACCAACGATTCACATAGAACAGGGCTTTGGCCAGAGATATTGGCGTTGGCCAGATGAGGTTCACCTACACACGATACCTGTATGGTAGGCTAGGAACGCGATAATGGGGGGGCTAGCATACCTCATCCCCCAGAGTCAGAGCCCAGTCATAGAGGAGAATGGCTGGTTTGAGTGGATGTGAGGTTTGAGTGCACTCATAGTTCGAGGTGTAGTGCTAGCGCACCGTAGCCAGCCGCTGGAGGATAGGGTAAATAACTAGCGGCATCATAGCTACCATAAGGGTGAGGACGTACCCAATGTGTACTTACTGGGGTTGAAGCCAACTATTATCTTTTTCAGGACGTCAAGTTGAGCTTCAAGTGCAGGAGCCGACATCAGAGTGCAGAAAGAGGAGGAAACCAGAAGAGGTGAAGCCAATGCTTGGGTCGCTAGTCCTGATAAAATAGTTCATACAGATGCAGGCGGGATCGGCAAAAGCTGATTGTCGGCGTTTGTTACAATCTCACACGCGCCTTGAAGAAGCCCGCCAACTCGATGATCTGTAGGCAGTGCGAATGTTCAGGCGACTTTTATGCAGCGGGTGCCCGTGGTCTCCGTTCGAAGGCGGATTTTGCCTCTGAGAACTGGCCGCCGCACGATCCATTTGGGCCATATCCACGGAGCCACGAAGCGAGCCCTTGATCAGGTCGTTGGTCAGGGTCAAATGTGCGCAAATCGGAGAGCAAGGCCCAAGATTCGGGACACCTTTCTACCCAAGGTCCACCCAGCAGCACGCGAATTGTTTGTTACAGCGCAGTTATCGTAGTTGAGAAAACAACGAATCACGAGTACTAGCAATGCCAACAAGTGATAGTCTCTGGAGTTGGTTTCTGGAGTGTGACTTAGGTTCCTAAACTCAGTCCTTGGAATTGTGCGACAGCTGCGGAGAAATAACTGCGGGGTTATCTCAATTGAAGGCATCCGATGGCGGGTATCAGGCGGCAATGGCCGCGCCATTGTGTAGAGCAAACGAGACCACTGGCCTTTTCATATCAAACTCTTATTCGATGTTCGCGAATGACAGCATAAACCTGCAATAGCTGGTGTCGCTACACTTCCAAGACACGCTCAGTCCCCGAGATACCACTGCTGCTCACGGATTCCTCTGCCACGGCCAGTTCAAATTAGCTGGGGACGAACTGGAAGGTGAATCCAAATAGAACTACGTATTGACAGGCCCTATCGATGCATAAGGTAACCTTGATTGCCTCTTAATTGAATCGGGCCCGCATTTGCTCCGGTTCTCAGCGCTTGGCCGGATCCTGGTCTCGCCGTTTCGTGGTGCGGTGTTCTTTGGATTGCCCTGTTGAGTTGTGTCTCCATGCCACTTACTGGCTGGGTAGCTTAGCGGTTAAAGAACCCTTATAGAATGGGGGAATCCCGGGTTCGAATCCTGGTCCGGTCATTTTATGCACTTCTACATGCCAGTGAGACCGGAAGACGTCCATGGTAAACAAAATGTGACAGCGGCAATGAAGCTCTCGTTCTAAACCCCAGAGGACGTCTCGGAATATGCTAGATACGCCATACTCGACATGATGCCTCATGGTGACGTGATCGGATAGAGTGACGGCCACAGGTTTTGGACATCATGGAAATGAACACGTATCGAGGCGGGATCCACCGCTCGTAACCGGCTGGAGATAGATGTATAGGAAACCAGCGCGCCGGCCGTATTCGCACCGATAGAACCCACGTAAGGCAGGGGAATCCTGTGTGTCATTACTATTGAGACAATTATCCGACGATTGAGATTTGGTAGGAGTGAGGGCGCGATGATTCACGATATTCTTGTTCCAGTGACCATTTGTTGCCTACGATACCAATCGATAATGCCACTCATGCAGATGCTGATCGAATCGGTGAACTGGGGGTCATTAGCGGCTGATACGACTTGCGGCGGGTGTTAGGGTTGATGATTCCTCCAACTACTGGCCGGGTAGCGTAATGGTAACGCCCCCTTACTAGATTTAGGGAGTCCCGGGTTCGAACCCCGGTCGGGCTTATCTTTTCTCTTCCTACAGCGGGTCACCGGTTGAGACGCGGCTTTCGAGGGATAATTTTGAGATTTATTGGTGATGGGAGTTCTATCCACTTCGGGGTGCGCGGCGGAGAGCAGCGAACGCATAGCCCAACACCAGAGCGTGCGAGCGCCGAAGAGAAGGAAGGCGGAGAACGAACAATCAAGTTAACAGTCGGTGGCGTGTTAAATGTATGGTACCTGCTCCCTTGTTCGGAAATGGCGTTTCCCGACCGAAAACCGAACTATTAGGGCGACTTTTGAACTAAAATTCTCTGTAAAGCTACCGAGCAGGTTGCGAAATGTCACTGACGACCAGTTCAGAGCAGTGTAGCTCCGCGCTTCCCCGTGCTCTTGTCGCTGAATACCGCGTAGTTCACATATTCGGGCATTTCGCTTTCCTCTGTGTTTTACAAGACCTGTAAGAATATTAATATTACTCCTCCAAGTATTGAGAATAGCCATGGCGTCTGTGCTCGTGGATACAGTGTAATGTTTTAATCTTGCTCAACCTTGTATCTTAATGTGACGTCCGAATACAATCGAATCCCTTTAATTAAAAGAGACAGGAGTGCACAGATTGAACGTGCGATAGGTAAGACGGTGGAGGTAGAGTGGTAAGATCGAAATTGTTGGTACAGAAGGACAAAGCGACAGGGTTATATAAGGGCGGAAGCGTTACGTAATGGGAACGTGAATAGTATAACCGAGCCCTTACATACAGACCCCTCTCGTGCTCTTGGACGGCGTGAGGGCCTAGTAATTATAATACCCGAGATAGAGGGAGCCCGTTGGCCGTGATAGAAGCTGAGGATAAGTGCCCAGCACGATGTGCAGTCATCACTCTGGCATTTTATTTCACGCGGAGGAGACCGGTGCCCCCCAGCACGACATGGAGCTACTCTACAGGCATCGAGGGATAACAGAAGCTTGGGTGAGTTCCAGATACCTTCCAACATTTATATTACAGAAAAGTGGTAAGGCAACGAGCAAGTCCGTCGGGGAGCTGATTCCCTTAGCTTTTCGCGCGTTTCCCCGCGTTAAGTGGCCCACATATGGCGATATTGGTTCGTTTCGGACTTCACTGTGGTATTCCGTCCCTGAGTTAACGAATGGCATCCTGCGCCGAAAATACTACTCGGATTGCTACGCAAATTGAGCGTCTCTTATAGGTCTTCAGCGCAATACGCTGCAGTATTCGCATTTCTTGGGGTGAAGTGGCACTGGAAAGAAAGCGGAGGACTGAAAGGGGCTAATTCAACAGGTGGACCAGTCCAAGTGAATGGACGAACGTTACTAGAGCATCGACAAACTTAATATCCTCCGGTCGTGGGCGTGCCTCGCCCTCGATCGGGTCAATACGGAATGCCCATGGACGCGAGGATTTGGAAACCTTCGCGGTCCGCCAAATATTTTCCGGGACATACTCTGCCAAATGTGAGAGTCGATGGGCCACAATGAGACTACAAAACATTTAGCCAGACGTACCGACGACCAAACCCAAAGATGACGGATTGAGGTTCGAATAGTGGAGGACGAGAGTGGTCAAGGAACCGTTCAGGATAAAATAATCCCGGTTTGTTCCAGATCCGTTCGTCCCGTAGCATAACCCCGTGGGAACGTAGGTTCATGTCCAGTCACGTGAAGCGGCACTGGCCCATACCCTATATTGGCGAAAATGAATGACCCTTTAGGGGTCCAATATCCATCCCACATGTCGTCCTCACTGCTGACATGGGGGATGTCTCATGAGGATAAAGTTCCGTTTCCCTTGTAGGCGGCAGTAGAACGGCCCTCACACACCGAGTGGCACGGGAGGTCTCCATCGAATAGCCTCCTTCCATATCGCCTTGAGGTAGGAAGTCGAATGCAGTCCTCAGCACTCGGCGAGCGGTCGGCCCCGACAATAAGGTCCAATTCTATATGCGCCTTCTTATCTCAGGATGCATAAGAAGAGCATATATTGCGACAAGGACCGCAGCAGCTGTCTAAGGATTTGATGTCAGCCATGAATACGCGGATGACTCTGACATACAGTATCCTTTCCGACTGTGAGGTACTTAGTCAGAATGACTGGGAGAAACGGCATTTCCTATCCATACCAGTATACAAGAACGCCGTTGAATCTCTGACGGTATCTATTGGTCCATTCAGTTCAATGAGGCGGGAGACCAAGCTCTCATGAACGACGCCCTTCTCCTACACAACAGCAGGATGTCACTTTATGGTGCTAAACCTGTTATACCTTTCCACACCCTTTGCTCCAAAACGGTTTCGAACGCGCGATGACGAATGTACTTGACATATCCACGGATACGAGCGGCGAAGTGTTGAAAATCGGCACCAGGAAACCATACTGTAAGGTATTGCACTAGTTGGTACCTTGTTAGGTCATGTATCTTTCCAAATAACCACGGAGGACACACGAGACGGAACGATATCGAGCAAAAAGTTAATGATTTGGTTTTCGACTTCGAATCCTGCTTGAGTAATGAGCTTCTGTACGTGGTGAAGCTCTTCTTGCTCCTTTTCCGACAAGGCGTTGGCATAGGTAATGCCCATAAGGGTCGATCCAATGGCTCTTAAAGGAAGGATGAGTTTGCTCTGCAAGGCCCTGCGACGTGCATCAAGGATTTCGCGGCGATAAAGGAGATCGTGTATGAGCGCAACGATGGCCACTTGAGTCCTGCAGGAAGGCAGCGCGAAGGAGCTCGCCCTCCGTATCCCAGAATTGAATAACAATACCAGCTGCACTTATCTGAATAAGCAATGGATGTGAGTGGGTACTACCAGGATAAGGGATTGCCTACTAAGTTCGGACTACCAACTGCCCAGAAAAAACATAGTTCCAGACCGAAGCTGTCAGGTGCTATCAGTAAATATGGAGAGGACGAGGCCAATGGTGACTCATACGCAGGGTGAGAAGCGTGGCGTGTATCCTGCAAATCCTTTCTTGCGCGGGAGGTAGGTTGCCATCTACGTCACAGGTCAGTTACAGTGAGAGAATTGAAGCAGTGAATTGCGGTGGGATGTACCTCTCCGAGATTTTGCATAAGACAGTAGCTGAGGGACGGGCGATTAGGGGCAATGTGACAGAAAACGATGTTCCACCAAAGTGAAAACATTCGCGCTATGTCGGTCAGAGCATTGCTGGACGCGCACCTGGGTGCAGGGTGTATCTGGTATGCCGCCGCATAACATCCCCGTAATTGTGGCCTGCTATCTGTCTGACAGCTCGGAAACTATAACGTATGTTCGGTCCAATGTGAGAAGACGGCTAGGGCACAAGTGCTGTGGATGCCAACGGTCAGGTGCAGCGGCAGTCGTCCTCCTCAATTCAGTGCTTGGAGTTGGGAAAGGGTGTGGAGTTTGGGCAGCGCTCAGGGCTGTCCATGTAGGAGATGCTGCTGGCGTAGATGTCAGATACCCGTTGGACCGTTCTACGGGCGGGACGTGTCAGTATGTAAAGCCACGGGGATGAAACGGAGGTGAAATCGCCTCAAGGCATTTGTGGTGACGCCTTTGGGACTGCACGTGCATCGCGTAGTCAGCCAGCTCAAGAGAAAAGGGCCGGAGGCAAGACCAATAAACACGATCCGCTGAATTGCCAACCATGGCAGGCGCGTGGTCGCTCATTCACCCGATTTATTGTCTTCAGAAAAAAAGATGGCAACGTAACCCGAAACGTGATGCGACTTTGCACAAATTGAGCTGGGACTCTCAACCCCAGAGAGGGAGAGCATGAGGGGCAGGGCGCTTAATACTATTGTCACCGTTCCAACTATTATCGTAGTTGACGATTAAGGTGCATCCTCTCATCCTGCCTATGCAATTCTTTGAACCAGTTGACAAGGCCGAATTTCTGGACTTGAGGTGCATAGAGTTCCAATAGTGCTGATGAGGATGGCGGTTTTCCTGACACTCCATCTCTCAGGAGCTGGTACCTCCCAGTTCTGGTACTTCCTAGCACCCTCTTTTCAGTCTCAACCGGCCAATAGAAGAGGTGCGTGGATGTGTGGCTACATCTGAGATCGGGTGGGGTGCTGAGTCGCTTGGGTCCGAAATATATTACGAAGAATTAACTCTTGAAAGAACAAGTAACATTGTTTGCCCAGAGCGTCAGGTGCGTTAAACAAACACAGACATATACATGTCCCAGTTGACTACCTTCAACAGTATGATGGAACGTCGACCTGATTTGCCTCTGCATACGACATATCACGTGTCCACTAGGTGGTTGTCTGGCCATGTTATATATCCAAGCCTTTCAAACAACTTGTATGCAAGAGCAACACTGCTGGATGGTAAGCATACCCGTGGGTATCATCATAACAGGACAAATCCCAGAATCCGACCCGCCGACCTCACGCCTACCCATATCCACCTCCCCTATGTTCCATTAACTCACCACCAACTCAACTACACTGTGCGATGAATATCGCCCCTTTCCCTCACCTGTTCCTCCCACAACCACCTCATAGCACCTCGTGCAGGCGAACCAAACCCCCTGTGACACTCCCAAAGACCCCCCGGACCCTATACTCCGGGTTCCTTTTCGTGTGGACCTGTGCCCGCAACTCGGGCCGACGGCATATACACTTAGATAGCTTAATTACGCGCGTTGTGATGGTGTACCACCCACCCGAACATCACCGAACCCACGCACCATATTCCGCCACCCACGTAGTATAGCCATTCCACTCACAGCCCGCGCGGTCCGGTAACCCCATATATAGTATAGACAGCCATGTATTTAAACCTCGAGTTGTGGTTCCGCACTCGACGTCTCGTAAAATAGTCGTTTTCATTTTGTGCTGCCAGCCTCACCTTGGACCCGCCCGCCACCTCGGATTTCGCGCCGGCCCTCAACACCTCGGACTCCCTTCCCTGCCCTCGTTCGCTAACCTCCCACCACTAGCACCGCGGGTCTAGCCAGCCGGAGCCAGGGCTGTGCGTGCAGCAGTCCCCGGACGTCGTACCTTGTCAGAGCGCGCCGTCGCCGAGACAGATTGGGCGCGCGGTGGGACAGCCGCACGGGTAGTAGCTCCAACAACACCGTAAGTCGTTCGTCAACCCATTTCCCGTCGGAGAACCCACTTCTGTCGGCGAACGGACGAGTACCTCGGAGTAGTGGGATCTGCCGGCGCGCAGACGAGTTCTTTACCTTCGGACGTCCTGGGACTCACGACCCGGACCCGATTTCATCGCACATTGTATATGAGCAAAAACAACACAACCCACCGGTGATGAGTCAACATGTAAACCCAGGTGGCATGAATAGTCAACAAGCAGGCTCTTGGTGTTTCCCAACCGCGGCTCAGAGGGACCTTTTGCCGATCGTCCACCCTTCAGTCTGTCGATAAATAAATAATGTCCATAGTATGACGTATTGGCTCATCCATTACGCTCCCGTTGAAGTGGTCGATTTTCCGGACGCTTTTTAAATGTAAAAAATAGTACAATGTATTTAATTCATTAATGTCAATTCCATATGATATATCACTAGTATTTTTAGAATTTAAACGGGCGCGAAATTGAAGCGGCAGGCGGGGTGTCCCTACTCGTACCACTCCCGCATGAATCCCCGAAATTCAGTTGATTGCTTTCCAACAGCGAGCAATTACCAGGAAATGGCGCCATCTCATAGTATCACCCAGCTGTTTTTGACCCAAGTGAGTCGACGTTGCAGATAACAAGAACACCGTGCTCACTACCCGAGAGAGTCACTGACTCTTCGTCATATCCAATTGTGTACACATGTCCTTGGACTGGTGTACGACTTATGGGCGTTCCTCCGAATGTATGGGTTGCCCCATTTAAGAGAATAAATGACGCGTCAGACCGACCGGTGTTCCCAACCCAGTGAGTCCCTGACGTAACCCAGTCACTTCCAGAGGTGGTAGCTGCGCGTAGATTTAGGAAGATCCGGGAGACCAGGGTGGTCACTGAAGCCCAGAGGAAATACAAACCGACTATGTGCGAAGAGGGTTCGTTAGAAACATTACAGACGGAGGAAATATCTCACAGTCTTACGATGCGTCACGGATGGGGCCAGTGTGAGCCAAATTATGACGTTCCATACTCGGAGGCCGACAATGAGAAAGAAGTAGAGTAATCCATCCCTATGAGCTAATTCAGTGATTCATTTTTGGTTACAGTGGAATTGAATCTGATCGAGTCGACACACCGGTAAAGCGTATAGAGGAAGGAATTGCTTCTCATAAGTTTCATGTAACGCGCATGGGCAATGGCTTTGTAGAGTGTAAGAGACAACACAATAGCGTCAAAGAAAATCTGATTTCGTAGGTTCGTGAGTGTACGCCTGATGTAAGGTCAAAGATATGTACATACTGGTGCCACAGAGATTACACTCATCAGCGGACTTCGCGCTTTTACAGCACATGAATGTATGATAGAATTGTAGTGTAGCCCCTCTGCGATTGAATCGGTTCAGTACAACAACTCTAGAAACCACCGAATCAGATATGGTGACGGACCATTAATGTTATCCAGGGAAATGATTGTGAACCCGAACGCTATGCCATAAGAGACAACGAATAAAATATATAGTGGTATCATTAGCCTCTTGCTTGACCCATATAGCGCGCCAACTCGCAATACCAACAGCCATGTCGAGCAGAAAGTCCTGGATGGAGGGTTAAGTCAGGCCCGTATTAACCACCTAGCAGCTCTTGCATGTACGTCACGAGTTGCGCATATCCAGTGATGGAAGTCGTGACTTTGCAATGCTGCGAAGCTTGATTGAGTCTCCTTCAACTTCAATACGGGAACGGTCCGTACTGTATCGGAAAGATCAGGTCCATAACCAGTCATATCTGTTGGGTACTGAGTATGCATCTCCGTGTGAGTGCTTATTTGGAACTCACTATATGTAATGACTCCCAGAAAAACAGGCGGGCACCAACGATTCACATAGAACAGGGCTTTGGCCAGAGATATTGGCGTTGGCCAGATGAGTTTCACCTACACACGATACCTATATGGTAGGGTAGGGACGCGATAATGGAGGGCTAGCATACCTCATCTCCCAGAGTCAAAGCCCAGTCATAGAGGAGAATGGCTGGTTTGCGTGGATGTAAGTTTGAGTGCACTCATAGTTCGAGGTGTAGTGCTAGCGCACCGTAGCCAGCCGCTGGAGGATAGGGTAAACAACTAGTGGCATCATAGCGACCATAAGGGTGAGGACGAACCCAATGTGTATCTACTGGCATTGAAGCCAACTATATTCTCTTTCAGGACGTCAAGTTGAGCTTCAAGTGCAGGAGCCAACATCAGAGTGCAGAAAGAGGAGGAAACCAGAACAGATGAAGCCGATGCTTGGGCCGCTAGTCCTGATAAATAGTTCATACAGATGCAGGTAGGATCGGTAGAAGCGGATTGTCGGCGTTTGTTGCAATCGCACACGCGCCTTGAAGAAGCCCGACAACACGGGGATCTGCAGGCAGTGCGAGTGTTCAGGCGACTTCCATGCGGCGGGTTCCCATAATCTCCGGTCGAAGGCGGTTCTTGCCTCTGACAACTGGCCCCCGGAGCCCGAAGCAAGCCCTTGTTCGGGTCGTTGGTCAAGGTCAAATGTGCGCAATTCGGAGAGCAAGGCCCATGATTCAGGACTAATTTATACTCGAGGTCCACCTGGCAGCATGCGAACTGTTTGTTATAGTGCAGTAATTGTAGTTGAGAAAACAACGAATCACGAGTACCAGCAATGCCGACGAGTGATAGTCTCTGTTGTTGGTTTCTGGAGTGTGACTTGGGTTCCTCAACTCGGTCCTTGGAATTGTGCGACAGCTGCGGCGAAATAACTGCTGAGTTATCTCAGTTGAAGGCATCCGATGGGGGGTCGATGTAGACCAAATAAGACCATTGGCCTTTTCATTTCAGACTCTCGTTCGATTTCCACGAATGACAGCATAAACCTGCAACAGCTGGCTTCGCTACACTATCAAGTCACGCTCAGTCCCCGAGATGTCACTAATGCTCACGGATTCCTCTGTCACTGCCAGTTCAAATTGTCCAGGGACGAACTGGAAGGTGAATACAAATGGAACTATGGATTGACAGGCCCTCTCGATGCACAAGGTAACCTTGATTACCTCTTAACTAAGTCGGGCCCCATTGGCTCCGGTTCTCAGCGCTTTGGCCGGATCCTGGTCTTGCCCTTTCGTGGTGCGGTGTTTTTTGTACTGCCTATGAGACCGGAAGACTGTCCGTGGTCAACAAAATGTGACAGCGACAATGAAGTTCTCGTTCTAAAGCCCAGAGCGGACGTCTCGCTCGACATCATGCCTCATGGTGACGTGATCGGATGGGGTGACGGCCCCAGGTGTTGCACATCATGGAAATGAACACGTATCGAGGCGGAATCCACCGCTCATAACCGCTGGAGATATATGTGTAGGAAACTGTCGGCCGTATTCGCACCGATAGAAACCACGGCAGGCCGGGGCATCCTGTGTGCCATTACTAGTGAGACAATTGAGACAGAGGGTGCGGTGATTCACGATATTCTTGTTCCACAGACCATTTGTTGCCTGTGATACGAATGAAATTGAGGCAATAATGCCACCGATGGAGATGCTGATCGATCGGTGAACCCGGGGGTCATTCGCGGCTGATACAACCTGCGGAGGTCACTTGTTGAGACACTGCGTTCGAGGGATAATCTTGAAATTTATTGGTGATGGGTGCTCTCCCCACTTCGGGGGGCTCACCCAAAAGTAGCGAATGCCTGGCCAACACCAAAGCGTGCGAGGACTGAAGAGAACGAAAGCGGAGAACGAAAAACCAAGTTAAAAATCGGTGGCGTGATAAATGTATGGTATCTGCCCCCTTATTCGGGGGTGGCGTTTCCCGACCTAAAACCGAACTGATAGGGCGACTTTTGAACTAGAATTCGCTGTAAAGCTACCGAACAGGTTGTAAAATATCACTGACAACCAGTTCAGAGCAATGTGGCTCCGCGCTTCCCCATGACCTTGTCGCTGAATACCGCGTAATAGTTAACGCGTTTGGGCATTTCGCCTTCCTCTGTTTTTTTTTACAATACCTGTAAGGATATTAATATTACTCCTCCAAGTATTGATAGGATGCCATAGCGTCTGTTCTCGTGAATACTGTGTAATGTTTTGATCTCTTGTTCGAACTTGTATCTTAATGTGATGTCCGAATACAATCGAATCCCTTTAATTGAAAGAGACAGGAGTGTACAGATTGAACGTGCGATAGGTAAGACGGTGGAGGTAGAGTGATAAGATCGAAATTATTGGTACAGAACGACAAAGCGACAGGGTTATATAGGGGCGAAAACGTTACGTAATGGGAACGTGAATAGTATAACCGAGCCCTTACATACAGACCCCTCTCGTGCTCTTGGACGGCGTGTGGGCCTAGCAATTATAATACCCGAGATAGAGGGGAGCCCGTTGGCCGTGATCGAAGCTGAGATTAAGTGCCCAGCACGATGTGCAGTCATCACTCTGGCATTTTATTTCACACGGAGGAGACCGGTGGCCCCCAGCACGACATGGAGCTACTCTACAAGCAGCGAGGGATAACAGAAGCTTGGGTGAGTTCCAGATACCTTCCAACATTTATATTACAGAAAAGTGGTAAGGCAACGAGCAAGTCCATCGGGGAGCTGATTCCCTTAGCTTTTGGCGCGTTTCCCGGCGTTAAGTGGCCCACATATGGCAATATTGGTTCGTTTCGGACTTCACTGTGGTATTCCGTCCCTGAGCTAACGAATGGCATCCTGCGCGCCCCGGAAATACTATTCGGATTGATACGCAAAATTGAGCGCCTATTATAGGTCTTCAGGATACGCTGCAGTATTCGCATTTCTTGGGGTGAAGTGGCACCGGAAAGGAAGCGGAGGACTAAAAGTGGCTAATTCAACAAATGGACCAGACCAAATGAATGGACGAACGTTACTAGAGCATCGACAAACTTAACATCCTCCGGTCGTGGGCGCGCCTCTCCCTCGATCGGGTCAATACGGAACGCCCATAGAATGGAGGCGAGGATTTGGAAACCTTCGCGGTCCGCCAAATATTTTCCAGGACATACTCTGCCAAATGTGAGAGTCGATGGGCCACGATGAGCCTACAAAACATTTAGCCAGACGTACCGACGACCAAACCCAAAGATGACGGATTGAGGTTCGAATGGTGGAGGACGAGAGTGGCCAAGGAACCGTTCAGGATAAAATAATCCCGGTTTGTTCCAGATCCGTTCGTCCCGTAGCATAAACCTGAGGGAACGTAAGTTCATGTCCAATCACGTGAAGCGGCACTGGCCCATACCCTATATTGGCGAAAATGAATGACCCTTTAGGGATCCAATACCCATCCCATATGTCGTCCTCACTGCTGACATGGGGGGTGTCTCATGAGGATAAAGTTCAGTTTCCCTTTGTTACGATCCGCATATATACCGCCTGTGGACTAAGTGATCAGCTCTGATCATAATGCCCTTTTGGCCTGAAGGTTATGGTGTCCAAGCATAACTCTAACAGTTGATCAGAGCTACCAGGTCACTGGTTCGAATCCTTGCAAGTGCACATTCTGGGTGGTTCCGTCCACACCTCCTGTCCGCGGCTTCCGCCCGCTCCTGTCCGGGCTTCCGTGCCCATT
>Ga0307513_10008785_pt1 | contig 12868 bp, 16 predicted proteins | sample 15_EM_MG_FD_202174 | JGI IMG/M metagenome (GOLD analysis project Ga0307513, IMG submission 202174) | Populus trichocarpa ectomycorrhiza microbial communities from riparian zone in the Pacific Northwest, United States - 15_EM | ecosystem: Host-associated > Plants > Roots > Unclassified | place...
AGAATTGGAGAAACGATCTTTGCGAGATGAGGTTGAAAGCGGGCACCGAACGTCGCAGGCAGATAGACCAGGAGCGACATAAAGCCTTCGCGTACATATGGTCTTGGAGAGCTGGTGTTGCTTATGATCTCTGGTAGCAAGCCTTCCAGTCGCTCCGTTCCAAGACCAGACAGGACCTCACTGAGCCCTTGTGCCGCACCTTGCCTATCAACTCCAGAAGTATCACTTTTCAGTGCTTTCAGTAGACTAGGAACCATATCCGGGAATTGTGCCTCTCCCAATCGTTCGATGAGTGTTCCAAGGGCTTTTGCGGCAGTGGCCCGTGCTTCAGGTACAGGATCGACAAGAACGATATGAACTAGAGGGAGAAGCGTGGTAAGATAAGGAATGAAGTCTTTGGAGTCGGTCAAAGACACGAGGTTGCCAACGATTTGGGTTGCCTTCCGCTTGGTATCAGCACTACGTTCTCGTAAACCACGCTCAACAATAGGGATGACCTAGTAGGTAGTGAGCAATATGTAATACGTAGCATATGATCATCCGACTCACAATGGCCAAGGAAGCTGGATCAATGTAATGAACGAAAGATTTTTTGAGGAGCGCATTCAGCGCGGTTGGTGTCCTCTCTGGGTCAACCAATGCCTTTAGTAGTGTAGAAACAAGGGATTGGACCTCCGGATTGCTGATGACTTCACCGAACTGCTTCAGGCTCTTGTTACCAGCTGATCTGACTTGGGCGTGTGAGTCGGTCAAGACACCAGAAAGGTGCGGAATAATAGTAGGGAGAGATGCAGAGAGCTGCTTAGGGGCGCAGAACGCCATCGAACCCAACAGCTCTACAGAACCTTTCTTCGTGCGCCATTGGCGCTCTTCCAGACCAGACAATAGCGATGGAAGTACGAGCTTCACTCCATAGCCCGTAAGTTTGCCCATAATGACCTTTGACGCATCTATGGTCGCTTCCCGAACTTCGGGGTGAGCATCACCAAAGGAGGTGAGCAGTAGCGGGAGAATTTGTACAATATAAGGCTCAAAACCACGGTCTAGAGTCACGGCAAGGGTTTCGAATGCGAAAGAAGCTCCTTGGCGTGCCTCGTAATTCTTCTTGTCGTTGACGGCATCTCGTAGACGTCGAATGATCTCATAGCGGTGAATAGCGGCAACCCCTGTGCCCTTGATCACACCAGCTAGACCATAGGCGGCTCCACGTCGAGCAGCATACTTTGGTGCTCCTAAAAGCTCCTCGAACAAGCGATCGATGAGCCCGCCAACTTGGCCAGGGACGAGCCTCACCAAAGGCGAAAGGCATTCCGATACTGCTTCTTGTACGACTTCACTTGGAGTCTTGAGCGCTTCAATAAGTCTGTCGATAACTTGTGGGATCCGGGAGTCGGTCTGATCTAAATGCTGCGCAACACGGCCGAAAAGAATGACGACTGCCTGGTTAATGTTGTCATCAGCCGTGGTCGATTTCTTGCTTGAGCTAAAGTAGCTCTCGAAGAGGGATATAAGGCCTGCCAAGCGCCCCTTGCCATGGAAATCGATGACCACTACACCGGCATCTAGCATTCCGCGGCGAACGTCTGCATGTCGATCTCCCAAAGCTTGGTCGGTGATGAGAAAATCAATGAACGGAAGCACATCTTCATCACGGAAGTGTGGGGCTATGTGCAGGAAGGCGTGAGCAATTGCTAGACGGGCTTCCCAAGGGTCCTCTCGATTGAGAGTCGAGACGATGACCATGCCCTGTATTCGTGGTCAGCTTTTGAATTACTTGACGCCGCAATTTTCTTACATATTCGTCGAACTCCGGGACTAGCTCTTTCGCCTAAAGGAGGGTGAGCACCTGTGAGCGCACTTCCCGGTACACTACATACCCTTTCTCTATAGTGCGCTTTAAGCGCGTCCAAAGTTGGTTGCCTGGTGTCCGGGTGCGCTTCGATCGCTTCCGCAAACGCGCGAGCACAGCTCCGACGCACGTAACGGTGATTGTGGTCTTATTATGTGTCAGTGGTGAAGATAACCGTAGAATGAGTACTCACCGAGGAGGGGAACCAGACTAGATATATATTCCTCAGGGATCTCGAGGCCATTTTCACCGCACAGCTGCCGAGCGAGTCGACCATTTTGCTCGTCGTCATCGTGACACGCAATGAAGACCTCGGGTGACCACTCGACGTCGGTGAGATCGAAAGGCTGTAAAGCTTGGAGAACTGCATTGCGAACGTACACCTCCTGAGCCGTAGCATGTCTCAGCAGGGTGTCTTGCTCCTCTCTGGTGGATGATTCGTGAATGGCCCCCCCTACTTCCACCAACACGGCGACAGCCTCGCGTGAAAGCTTGGGTTGCCTGGCAATAATATGGACTAGTCCTTCAAGAACACTGACTCGGGGATACACATGATCTGAGACTAAAAGGCAATTAGTTTGGTAGGAGTATGGAAAGGCGAGGGCCTTACGCTCTGCCGCATGGAACTTGATAAAGTCGAGGGTGAGGGTAAGTTGTTCGAGAGCGTCTTCTTCGTTGTCTTCAGCTACAGCAAGTCCTCCTTTGGATATGATCTCCTTCAATAAAGGTGCGAGTAAGGCGAATGTAGACGCATCCAAGGGCAGCTGTTCCGCGAGACTGCGTAGTCGGTAGAGAATGCGACTGACGAGGCCTAAAAATATGTATCAGTACATCACCCTAGGTATGCGTGGCTATCACATACTGTGAAGCGGCTCTGTCGTCAGACTTTCAGGGATACCCTGGGTCTCTTGTCCTCGCAAAGTAGCGACGCCAATCCACTTCCGATGAGTACCAAGCCTCTCCGAAGCACGATTGAATAGGCTCTATGTAGGGCATGAAGACCGTGACTCATTCAATAGGAATGTCGCATACCAGATACACCAAGGTCGCCTCCTCACCCACGAGGATGAATCCATTCTTCAAGACACCGCTTAACAAGCAGTCAGCGATGGATGAAAGGTACTGTCCTATTTGTTCGACTCTTGCCGCAAGGACGCTTCGTAGAATGGTCAAGCCCCGCCTGAGGGAACGCTGAACCGTTTGGACCTTGTCACGGACAATTTGTTCTTTCGCGAGTTGGGCATCCACAAGTGCTTTCTCCTGCTTTGACAAGGATGGGGGTCCTTTCTTGCTGGCCAGCGCCTTCTTAGTCTCTGCATCCCATTTCTTGAGTTCCGCGTCTTTGCCTTTCTCGACAACCACGTCCTTCTTAGTCGACGCCAGAACTGAGAGCAGGTTAGGAGAACAAATAACGGAGCTCGAGCATCTTACCATCAACGAACGGAGTACCCTCGGGTGTCGACCAAACACTATAATCAAATTGTGTCAAAGAGCTTAGTAGCTCGGGGTCCAAATCGCGTTTGATGATTTCAACGAGGGACGCCAGCGCTTTGTTGGGGGACACGAACGCCAAAGTGGTAATGGCCCGTGAAGCCGCGGTTCGTTGAGCATCTGAAGCCTAAGGTAGCGTCAGGCTGGCGTCCTCTGCTGAGGTGCTCCCACGCACATTGGGGTCAAGTGACTGAAGTACAAGTTGGAGGAGGTGATCTTGCTGACGCGACACAAGCTGTTCTGGGTCGACATTGACACGCTGGATGAGGTCAATCCACATGTTTCGTGCTGTGGTGCTCATTAGGTTTATATCCGCGATAAGTTTGATTCTTACAGAAATGGGAATCATGAGCAACTACTAGGAGATCGCCTAAGAGCCTGTCCTTGATATCCTCAGGTTGACCTTGGAACGAAGTCGCGCTAATGAGAGCTCGAGCTAGTCTCGCACCACGATGGTCGCTCGTGGTCTCTTCCTCGGATGTAGCAATAGGTTTCGGCGGTTTCGAAAGAGATTGAGCAAGTGCGTGACGGATCGCGGAAGAGATAGTCAGCGGTTCCACGGCTGAGAGTCTGACGAGAGTCGAAGACGCAAGACGTCTAACATCAGGAAGCGGAAATTCTCCTATGAGCCACAGAATCGCCTGACCAAGCGACAACCTGAGGACGATTAATGATGGTTCATGGGGAAGGAGGCGACTTACAACAGCTGCTCGCTTTTGCGAATTTCAGAAGAAAATGTGATGGTAGCTTGTTGTATGGCACGAACGAGCCAGATTGCCTCCCTCTCTTCAGTGACCTTGGTATAGAGTCGTTCCCAGAAGAGGAACGGTGGTCTCGGGCCTGTGGCTGCAAGGGCTTGCAAGGGGGTACTTTGTGCTACCATAGCCACGTCAGAAGAAATAAAGAGAAAATATAGAGGGTGGCGGACACACGCTGGTTGAGTGACTTGATGAAGAGACACAGCAGCGTCGTGGATACATATCCATCGATCGCGCCGAAGGGGGACGTAAGAGGGGATCCGGTGAACGCTTGCAAGTTCTGCTCGAGGGGTGGAGTAACAGCTTTAGCAAATTCAATGGCCGCAGGGGAAATAGAGCTCGAATCTTGTTCGTCCAACGACCAGAACGTTTCGCCGATAGTTGTGACTAGCGCCTTATGTAAAGGAGGCTTGGGAGAAACGAGTTCTTTGCATATGAGGACCGATACCGCAGAGTCGACGCCGCCTCCATTTAAACCGTACGCGATATGGCGAGGAATGACGGGCACCAACGCAAAAACTGCAACGTCATTGGTCTCCTTGATGAGCAATGGGACAGTCGCAGTCACCAGGGCACCTGATATTGTGTTCGAAGGTGAAAGGGAAGCCAGGAAATGGAACAATGCAATTTTGTGATCTATGCTGCTGGTCTTACCAGCAGCTAGAGGGCCAATGATTTCTGTATACGCAGTGGCGCTTTGTTCTTCATTGATCTTGATCGCAATGACGTCCCATAGCTCTTTTGAGCCCGTTCGGACAGCCGCATTCGTTGATTTGGCGCAATTCAAGAGTGTCGTCAACAACCGAGGGAAGGCCGTCGAGCTAACCTCTCGAGGATAAGCCTTATAGAGGTCGACCAACGCTGTGGTGAATGTTATTTAGAGAGAAATGAGACTACTCCAGACATACGTTTCAGGGCAATCTCTGGCGTTCGCAACAAGGCCTTCTCGATTGCGGGCAAGACAACGACATCGTGATCCTGTTCAGACACAGAGGTTTCAAAGAGGGCTTGAAGAGCAGTCTATGAAAGCGACTCAATAACAAGACGAGTTCGAGTTCTTGCTGGAACGTACTGAGACATGACTTGGCGCGACGGTTCGCGATGCAAGTACAACATTTCCGTATAGAGATAACACAGGTTCCTAGGTCGTCCGCTTGAGTGAAGTCGCGCAGATGGCAGCCGTAGGCTTACCTTAACCTTGGCGATCACTTGGGCCCCATTCTTCGGCGCTTTGAGATGGAGTACAACGTCCAACAGGAGTCCCAGAAGAGGAAATGCGGATATGGGGGATGGGAGTGTTTTGGTGAATTTTAGGACGGCCTCAATAGCGTCGGTTAAGTGCTCAGAGTTCTGAGGTGGGTATAAGTGAAGACTCTTAGTGACTGAGAGTTGCTGTACTTCTCGGAAGGTTCTTCGTAACCTGACTATTGCGGCCCGTTGAAGTGACAGTTTTGCATGCGTTGCAGGGCTCAATAGACTATCCAGGAGAGCAGCCGTAGTCTGTAGTGATGATTCCCATAGACGCGTCGACTTAAAGGTAGGATTGAGTTCCAAAGAAATGTTCAGTACAGTGCCGATCCAAGATAGGAGGACAAAGATGTTTGCCCCATCGACCGCCCTGAATTACAGAACGAGATCAGCGAAAAAAATGATGCTTATACCATGACACCAACATACCCAACCGACTTGTGAATACTAGTTGCTTCGCGGTGCAACCAGAGAATGACCTGTTCGGCCACACCTAAGGAAGAATGAGCGTAATGACAAACAGATACGGCGGACAGCACAGACCCATCTTGAAAGCTTTTAGTTCGCCAGAACTCTTTACCCTTTCTTCATCTCTCTGGATCGTGGTCTTCAAGACTCCGACAGCTGCCTCACGAGACGCACTGTCGATATATCGGGGATACGTGAGGATAAGCAACTTGAAAATGTCAATGGTCCTAGGCAGATCCAGTTCTTGTGTGTGTGATTGTTAGCGGTTGCTGGTCGCGCATCGGGCTTATGCTGCACACCTGCACGAGCTGCTAATGGCAGAAGCCGTTCCTGGAGAAACGCGGTGCGTATTTTGGTCTTCCCACTCGTTACTTTTAATTGAGCATATTTCAGGAATTCGTCCCATTTTTCGTCCACGTTCTCCCAGTCAAACCTGGTGCCTTCGTCGTCATCGCCATCGACTTGCTGAGCCCACGACTGAATTTCGGACTTGCTCATCTTTTCTGAAATGCCGTTCGTTGCTGCCTGGAGTTTGGCGAATGGTCTTCTTGTACTCATCCAACGGCTGACTCGAAGAGAGCAAGGTTCGGTGCCGGATCGAAACTTTGCTTTCTTGCTGAATGGCAGCGAGGAGTGACAGACGTGATATAATTATGCAGAATCACTATCATCATGTACATGGCAAACAGTTTGAATCCAACTCATCCAACAACTATTTATGACTACAGTGCCACATCGGCTTGTGCTGTGGTCATAATTAGCACCAGAATCAGTTCTTGTCAGAGTTAGATTCACAGTATACCCACGGAAATGTCCCGGTTGATAGAAATCGAGGGGTGCCCAGAACTAAAGACGCGGGTCAAGGTCGAAAATCGATTGGAATTGTTTCTGATGCAGATAAGCTTGACGTGGCAAATAGGTTTACACTTATGTAATATAGAAAAAAAATGAATCCAAGGAGCGGCACTTCATTTCGCATCGTCGATAGACAAGGACAGGGCGTGTGTTTGGCAAGTATGGTGCCCGCAAGTGTAAGCGGCATATAACTGAGTGCTAGAAAAACAAAGGGCCATACCTTCAGCTGGGCCCTAAGTCGTCTGCGCCGCAGAACTACTGGCAACGGGCGGGGTCAATGTCGCAGTTTCGACTTCATCCTCAACCACACCCACACCCGACGATGAGCTCGCAAGGTTTGAACTCGCTTGCGACGATTATAAAGAGGTAGGTGTTGATTACTAGAAGCAGTATCCATTGCGGCTCACGTTTCATTTCTTTAGGTTAGAAGCTGCGACGTCGAGGCTGGAGGACATTGCTGCAGCACAGGGGGCTGGTCCAGTCGCTCTTCAACCAACCTCCCCTACCTCATACAGAGCGTCGGCGGTTCCTCCAGCAGCTCCCGTCGCTCCATCGCTGCGGAACCACGTTCCTGTGGCTTCATCGCTAGGCGCGGCTCCAGATGCAGTTCCTGCCAGCGTATCAGCCTTTGACGAGAGAATAACCAAAACCAAACTGAAGAATTTTCTCAATCTCACTAAAGAACTTGGTTATGGCCCACTAATCGAACAGGTGGGCCGTCATGTACTAGGCAGGCGGACCTCTATTAAAGAGATCTCAGGCAGAGATGGTATCCAACTTGTTTGCTGTCAATCGGTCGATCGTCCTATGCGCCACTGCTTGCAAGAAACCCAGTGACACTGAATTTGGGCAATTATTGAAGCCTATGATGAAGGACTTTGAGGGGATATCATCGATCAAGGATAAAAACCAAAGTAATAAGGAGTTTGGACTTCACTTCCAGGTCGTAGCAGACGGTATCAGCTGTGTGGGATGGGTCCAGGTGGTCGGTCACTTGCAGGCCATTTTCGATTGAGCCCTGATTCATACACTGCAGAATAGTGCACCAGGCGCATATGTCAAGGAACAGAAAGAGGCCGCTGAGTATTACGCGAATCGAGTGATCAAGGCCTACAAGGAAAAGTGAGTCCCGACGTTTCTCGGCGCAGCGCCTCGAAGCTGACCTGAAATTTAGGAACCCTAAGCACGTCGAATGGGTCCGGTCCTTCCTCGGTTTGATTGATGAACTTGCAAAATATGTAACCGAGCACCACAAGACTAGTGTTGCATGGAATCCCAAGGTCAGTAGTGCCATCCGGACATACCATAAATCTCATCGCTTCTACATAGGGTGGGTCCGTTGCAGACTTCAAGCTGGACGGTCCGTCCGGGAACGCTTCTGCCCCTGCTCCTCCACCGCCACCGCCACCTCCACCAGGCCCTCCACCTTCAATGGCCCCACCAGCACCGATAGGGCCCGCTGCCGTCTTTGCTGAAATCAATAAGGGCGCCGACGTCACCAAGGGTCTGAAAAGGGTCCACCCCTCCGAAATGACACACAAGAACCCAGCACTGCGAGGGAATGTGGCCGTTCCCTTGGGTCCTGGTGCGTGTACCTCCATGATTAAGCGCTTTGACTAAAGCCCTCAATAGTCGGTGCCAAAACTCCTCCAAAACCCAAGAAACCGGCAGCGTTACAAGCAAAGAAGCCCCCTAAGCTCGAATTAGACGGCACCAAGTGGCTAGTTGTAAGTCCCCTGAACCCCTCCTCTGATATCTTAATCTCTCATGGCGCTTTAGGAATACCAAGAAAATGAGCGATCATTGGTTCTGGAAGGGGCTGAGAGGAATCATGTCGTTAACATATACAGCTGCAAGAATACCGTTATTCAGGTCAAAGGCAAAGTCAACGCTATCTCCATGAGTAGGTTGTCGATACAATTACCGTCGGAAAGTCCCTAAATGCGAGTTCCCCAGCTAATTGTCGGAAGACATCATTACTAGTCGACTCTGTCATCTCCAGCATCTCTATCACCAACTCTGGATCATTCGAGCTACAGGTTACCGGCACCGCGCCTACCATCCAGGTCGATGCCACAGATTTTGGCCAGATTTTCTTGTCCAAGTCGTGCTTGAGTGCAGAGATCATAACGGCCAAGTGCAGTGCGATCAATGTCAGTCTGCCTGTGGAAGGACAAGAGGACGGGACCTTTACCGAGAAGCCAATTCCCGAAATGTTCCGGACAGTTGTGCACGGCGGAAAGCTGGTCACCAATATCGTAGAGCATAGCGGTTAGAAAGGCCATTATCTGTCTCCTACTGGGTGTGGGTCGTTATCGGATATCTGGATTATCTTTAGCTGTTTAAGCCAGTTCACAGTTTCACCAATCGTCTTCTTTTTAAAGACAATCCTGATCCTTCAATATAACAGTACTAGGGAGTATTGTGATACAATCAAGACCTGGAAGGGGCATGGGCTTTTGAGCAGACCGTCTCAGCGAACTCTGGCGTTCATGTAAGACATCACCAGCGATTTCAGAACTACAACCGTGTTGTCCCTATAACGAAGATAGGGAAAGAGCGGGTTGTAAGCGGGAAGCGAGTAGTACAAGAGTGCATGTCCATGCCCGATCGGTGTCTTTTTCCTTTTCAGGTGGTAGGTGCACTGTGGGCACGACAACAAAGCGCTATTATCAGAAACCTGCGTGTGGCCGAATCGGTAGCCCTCGTATGTGCCTGCCCTCCGTTCGATCACGAAGCGGCAGTCCTGAGGAACGCAACGGTCACCGTGTTAGAGGAAAGATCGTGGCGTCAATAAACGTAAAGGAACGCTTATATAAAGACCTGGCTTCCTTGTGAGTTGCGGAGGAGCCCAGGGCCTTACGTTGCACAAATAATCGAGGAAAAAATTTCGTGTCACCCGCGGCAAAGCACCTATGCCGTCGGTGAGGTTCGAACTCACGCGCTCTTCCGAACATCAGGACTTAAATCTGACACCTTAACCACTCGGTCACGACGGCAGGCAATTAGAGCGATTTGGCCGGAATATCTTTATAAGCCAATGAAAGCGAACGCGTGTCACCGCGGGCTCACGGGTCAACCGCTCACGCTGACCGCTCGGAATGGAAGTAGCAGCACCCTTCCTCCTTCACCACCCGCGACAATTACTGCTCTACCCGCTCTCGCTCTCACTTGACTGACTGCTCGCCATCGAGGGAGACCCCCAGCATGGACTTCTCCCTCATCGACACTCATTCTGCCCATATTCCCCTGACCCCATGGACTGACCCGAACCGTACCGCGCCGAGCGACCGTTTTATCGCGCGAAGAGACGGGCAACTTGGTTACTCTCCCCTCACAGGGCAGTGGCACACATCCACGTACGTTCTCTCTCCACCGCCGTCCGTGGCCAGCCACAACTGAATTGCACTCCCTCCCAGCCTCGACTGGTGTGAGGCCAACTATGACATTAGCATCATCCTGGCGAGGTCGTGGGGACTAAGTATATGGCTGGCAGAGTGGTGGAACTGCTGGAGCAACGTCCCTTTCGTTCTGCTCGCCCTTTGGGGCGTTTACAGCACTCGCCAGTTGCCTAATCGGTGCGTGTCAGGTGGGGCGGGTGGCAAACCTCAGCCAACCATGCTAGCCTTGATGTAACTGCCAAAAATTGGTCCAGATCACTAATGAGAGCGCGATATTGATAGGACGAGATATGCGCTGGCGCATCTCGGCATCGCTGGAGTCGGCGTTGGAAGCTTTATTTTCCATGCAACGCTGAACTGGTACGCACAGGCAAGTTGCAAGAGATACAGCGTGACTACGTTCAACGCTTACGCACCAGTTAGGTGCTGCTCGATGAACTCCCGATGATCTATGCGGCGTGCCAAGCATTGTACTGCATCCTTGCCGAGGGGAAAACCACAGGAAGCAAGAAAGCTAAGGCGATTTGTACAGCCTTTCCTATCCTGGTCACTGTGGCCTACCTGGCCTACCCAAACCCACTTCTCCATCAAGCTGCGTTCCTGTTCCTCCATGTTTTCATGGCGTATCGCGTCTATTTCCTCCTCGAACGACTACCACCTACACGGGAACCAATCAATGGCGAGGTGGTGAACACGCTGAAGAAGGACGGTAAACGCCTTCTGATCGAAGGGATCGGATTGACGGCGTTCGCGTTCGGAATATGGAACTTGGACAACATATTCTGTGACGGGATCACAAGGTGGAGGAAGGACGAACGCGTACCTTTTTGGCTGGGGGTATTCAGCCAAGGCCATGCGTGGTGGCATGTTCTTAGTGCTCTGGGAGTTAACCGGTCGGTCACTGGCTTTGTTGGTATGTCCTGTATCTCGCATTTTGTCCTGATCCTCTCTGAAGCCGACTCAAAGGTGTAACCATCGGAGTCCAAGACCCGGACGGGTACGAGTATGCCTACCGTTTCAAAGTTTTCCCCTATGTCCGTCCACGACGCCAGCACGGAACTCATTTGAAGGCGGAGTAAATCAAGACATGGAGTTCGACGAAGTGAAATACTGTTCTTTGAATCCCGATCATTGCACGACCATTCTCATATGCTCACGTATCAGCCCCCTTTGATACGATGATTATCCCTGTACTTATCACGATGTTGTCATGATAACTCTACACGAACCCACGTTCTGTCAAACTGTTCGACAGGCTACCTCCGTCCGTGTCCCTCTTCGCTGCTTGGACTCGACCAATCCCAAGAGATGACCGCAAATGCACTCGATGCTATTGTTTTACTGGGAGACAGTATTACCCAGGGAGGATGGGACGCTGGGGGGTTCTCGCAGCAGCTGGCGTGTAAGGCAGCTGGGTCTTAACAGGTCTCTCTCTCACTGTGTTCGTGCCCCTCATTTTTGCCTCGCTTCGTTAGATAAGTACGCGAGGAGACTTGACGTAGTCAATCGCGGTAGGCTTTATTTTTCTCCCAAACTTGCAAATTGTATCTCATCCAAAGGGGCAGGGCTGTCGGGCTATAATACGGAATGGGGTACTATCGTCTTTGAACAGACCCTTCCCAAGGCCGCAGCCGCCCATCTTTACCCGAAAATGCAGCTTCTTATTATTTGGTTTGGTGGGTGCTCCTATCTTTTAGGATCCCAACAATCTCAGCTTGCTGTCTAAAACTTCACTACTATAGGAGCAAATGATTCCGTTCTCGAACACTCGCCGCAACATGTTCCCATCGACAAATTCAAGGCGAATTTGGAACACCTGGTCGCAATGGTCCATGATCCTGCCTCGGAATATCACTCCCCACACACAAGGATCCTCCTCTTAACTCCACCTCCTGTTGGAGAGGCACAGCGCAATGCGGACCTCGCTTCACGCAATCCTCCAAGGAAGCCTGACAGGGAGTGGAAAAACACCAAGGCTTATGCCGATACCGTTATAGAGGTTGGTAAAGGGAAGCCTAGAGTTGAAGTAGTTGATATCTGGGAAGCAATTTGGGGGGCTGCTGGTGAGGATGTTGCGAGATTGCCGGAATTCCTCAGCGATGGGCTCCATTTAACGGTTGCTGGTTATCAGGTGAGCAAGTTATAAAAAAAGTTCTTGCTGAGTAATAATGCTGATTCTGCCTCAGATCGCGTTTCAAGGAATCATGAAGGTCATTGAGAGCAAATTCCCCGAGGTGCACTATGATAGGCTCCCGCTGGTTTTCCCTGCGTCAGTCCTTCTACCTCCTCTAATACCACTGCCGTCGCTAATGGCTTTTTAGCTGGGACGAGATTGATTGGAAGAATCCGCGACCGTCCCTGTATTCGAGGAGAAAAGAGGAGCTCTGAGACGTGCTGTCTTGGGGTCGAATAAATTGACTTACTTGAGAAGTGTTCGTGGGTCTAATCCAATTTCGAGCTTAGCTCCAACTTCATTCGAAAAGCACCGGTTCCTAAACCTTATCATATGGAAGTATGTACTACCGGCATTCAGGGATTCGACATGCTCTAGATATCGGCGGACCTTGCGGACCTGTACAGGCTCCTTCGGCCTCTCGGGTCGGCGTGGTCACTCTGGCCCATCTCTCGAATGTTAGTTGTGGATTTGCACACCCTAGTAGGGATGGGTGCACCCGAAGCACTTGCGCGGATTGGTGGACGAGTGGAATAAGGAATATGGAAGCGTCACACCCGTTTTGAACGCAGGAGATTGCAACTGCGAACCGGTTTTGGGTCCCATAGGGCTATTTATGTTATGC
>Ga0307513_10008786_pt1 | contig 12865 bp, 16 predicted proteins | sample 15_EM_MG_FD_202174 | JGI IMG/M metagenome (GOLD analysis project Ga0307513, IMG submission 202174) | Populus trichocarpa ectomycorrhiza microbial communities from riparian zone in the Pacific Northwest, United States - 15_EM | ecosystem: Host-associated > Plants > Roots > Unclassified | place...
ATCGTCCGTTCGTAGGTTGTCCCTCAGCGAATACACTTACGTTTTACCCCGTCATCTGTGTTCCTCTGTGTGCCGAAACTACCCTCGAAGACGCCTACCAGCCACTCCGAGTCCCTTTCGTCACATCCAACCTCACCGTCCACCTCCACAACTCAAATATTGTAGTCCGGTCTTCAAGCTCAAGCTTCAAGCACCAGATAATGACGACACCCATCTTATATCGCACCTTCCTCGCGCTCCCCACGCCCTTATTCGTCCCAATAGGGACCGAACGCCTCTGTCGAATCTTCTCGACGAGGAATTACTGGAGGAGCAATGACTCAACGGCATCTTCTCCGACAATGACGAGGGGTACTTACCTGGTCAGTGCTCCCCCTTGTCCCTGAAATCGATCCTCACACCTCCAGCAGGGCTATGTGTCCCGCCAGCGAAGAAACCTTTCCTAGCGGATGGGAGCTGATCGGAAAACAGCACGACTAGCCTTTTTCAATGTCTATCCCGCCGTCGAGATAAACCAGGAGGGTCACGATCTTTGTGCACCTTGTTGAGACGGCGGTATTAAGGGGTGTATTCAAGAAACATCCAGAACCCCCAATTGGGAGCAGCAGACGGCAGGAAGGGTCAGCGACAGCAGCTCAGAGAAGAATGGATGGCGGATTTACGGCTGCGAGAGCACTTACATGGTGATTGGCCTTCCGCTTCAAACCCCTCAATCTCCTCACTGACGACGTGTCCTACCCCAGACCAAAGCATCTTCAGCGAGGAGCATGATCATCCCTTCTATGTGACGACGCAGAACGTTATAATGTTAGCGGAGAGCGAAGTCGAGCGATACAGTATCCTTCGGTCATTGGTACTCAACTCTACGTACGACCTAGGTGGCAGGAGGAACGGGCCATTCGATTTGCTTGTGACAGCTACGAAGACCAACTCGTACAGGAGCACTTACCCTCTTATCCGGGTCCTCATCGATCATCTCCTTGAACCAGCACCTTTATACCCTCGTCACCTAACCGCGACACGTCGGATACCAGACGTAGGGCGTATGTACTACGCGTGAGACTCATATCTTTGGACAAATCTGTTGGTGGGAGCTTAGCCATCGTGTTTATCCAGGGTCGATTATCGCAAGGTTTATTACAAATTTTTATTCTCGATGTTTCGTCGTGTTGAACGGATCTATATCCAGGGTTGACGAAGAATATTGCCCCGCACTCGACATGCGACCTGCCAAAGGCTCAAGCCAATACCTTTCATAGTTGTAGGGACATACCGCAATCCCCGCCAAGTGCTCAGTTTCCCACAAATTCGATCCATCGAAAGCAGTTTCGTGTAGAATTCAGTCAGGTACTTATGGTTCCCTCGAAAACGAGCACTCGTCATTAGCGCGCTTTCCTTTCGCCCTTTATTGTGTATATGGCTTGTCGACATCGCTTTCTCCGGTAAGTACGTAGAAGTCGACTCTCGGAGATGGATCTATGCCACTACATGGAAGGGGATTTTTCGATGGCAAGACAAAGTTCCATATGAATACTGGTATCGGTATCAAGTGGGATCGATGGAAACGCGTTCAGAGCCTTTCTGACGGACACTGATGTTCTCCCGGATTATCCTTGCCAGTGGCGTAAGTACCAGTCTCGTCGCCTCTCAATCATATAGTACTCATCGCTCATCGCACCTCAGCATGCGGCAATCCGGAAAATCCAGCAGAACGCTCTCAAGAGGCTGCGAATAAGGACGGCTATCGTGGACTCATTTTCACTCGTCTCAATGTGCTGAATGAAACATCGCCGCAGACTGAAACGGTGGGAACTGGCGGATATGGCGTAGATAGAGACCTTCGGTGACGGAATCCAAAACCGAGTTCTCGATCCCAACGGCGTCGCCAACGTCCTCGAGAGTGCCAAGATCTTTCTCCGCCGACGTCAGATTGTCGCCACGCGACACCGTCCCGAGCCGGCACTGTTCTGGTACTTATTAAGGTGATGGGAAGTCAGCATGAGAGCAACTTCCAGTCATTCGCTATATGTCGATGATCAATACAGCGAACGTTCTTTTCTCGACATCTACGCCAAGGTGGCTAACGAGGTCGAAATGTTACCGTCGTGTTTGAGCATATGGAAATAATGGAATCCTTCCTCGCCTCTAAACCCCATCACGAGGGTTCATCGCCAAAGGAAGTGCGTAATTTGATTATGTTGGTACTTGTGTTACTCAATATGCCGATCAGTAACCCTAGATTTATAAACATGCGATATCTCCTTGCATTACATTGAATACCCTCCTCGAGTACGTTCAAAGCCGTCCTGTGCGAAATTTCGAAGTCAATTCCTGAACACCACTCAGCAGACATTTTTTACGCACGACGTGGATTGGAGGGCTTTTGTAAGATAGTTCTGAATGAAAGCGATGGGGGAACAGGTCGGTTTCCCATTACATAAATCGAGCCCCAGCCCTATTCACTAAACTTCTTCTAAAATACAGTTTCAACCATACGACGTTCAAGTTGGGTCTCCTTTGAGGAGGAAACACGCCTTCGTTTGGGCCGTTCGAATCAGTAGTGTAGGATAGTACGTACGCCCAAACAGCTTTCATTCACCAGCTAATTCGTGTCAATCGAGGTCATCGCGCCAGCCCCTGTCTTGGAGACGGGGGTTCTTTGCTTCTGAAAAATGAGAAGATGGTCCAACCAAAAGTCGTTGTCCTCGCCACGGACTGCCAGTCGTGGACACCTATTTTGCACGTGAGTGTTTCATGTCATGCGTCATTCCGCAGAATTGTTCCTGCTGAACACCCAAAATACAGAGAAACTGGTGGAAGTATAAAACGGTCAACCATGCGCGACCTCAAAATTCCTCTGGCTTTTAAGAGAACCGGATTGGGTTAGGACAATCAGACATCGATCATATGCAACCACTGCATGACGGCACTTGGGTTCGAATGTCCTGCGAACCTGCGAACAACCCAGGCAGTCATCAGCGCACGAGGTGGAGGTCGCCCGAGTTCAAGAAAAGCTTAGAAAAACAAGCAAAAGCCACCCTCTTTCAGATCCTCACCAAACTCTTAGGCACCATCTTTTACCATCAGGCCCCGGCGCTCGCTACTCTGCGAGACGCTCTTGGGATGTATATTCACCTCTTTTACCTGACGGTTCGGAGAACTACGAGCTTCTTTTCAAGTTCTTTTCCTACGTCCCTTCCACAACCTACGAAGATTACCAACCGTTTGTTGCTCGTTTACTAGACACCGAATTTCCTACGTTGTCAGATGTCAACAACTTGCTTTCTCCAAGTCTCCCTGCGTTCATTGTCCACACTTCCGGAACATCCGGCGGCGGTTTTAAATATTTCCCCAAATATCCCGATTCTAGCAGTACGGGTCCACACTGGGATGGCCCGGAACGCTCCTGGGTACAAACTCTGTCGGTTTACCATCCTTAACCTCAGTCATCGGAGACAAGTCCTTGATGGCGATGGCCCCGTCATCCAGGATATTTCAGCTTCCATTGCATCAACTGGAACTATGAGGTCTCGTTTGGGAATAGGACCCATGGACGATGCAAAGATCATTGACAAAACAGGTTCGTAGGCGAATATTCTTGTCGGAAAGACACGTGAAGATTAAAGTCCTTCACATGTAGCTAATATCATGGCTTCGCCGTTCGTGGTGATGCTACTTCCGTCATCCAATATATATACTTTCATGGCGACCCTCTTCGCGTTGATTGGTCCCTCTCTTTCGGTGATGCAAGCAGCATTCTCAACCTCCATCTACGATGTCGTCCGTACCCTCGAACAGCACTGGGACATAATGATGGACGCCATTCAACTTGGAGCTCTACCCGATATTTACGACCTCAGCGGATATCGGTCCCACATCGAGGTATGGCGCTTACTATTCTTCGGGGTGATCTCATAATCACTTCCGAGTCGCTAGTTGCTGACGGGAGCGGCACTTTCATGGATATTTCAAACCACATCCTGATTGTGGTGAAGAGCACCGCAAAATCGAAAAGGGAGAAGAAGTGTGGCACAAGAGACTCTGGCCTGCACTGGGGGTCGTTAATGCGACATTCGGTGGCGTACTCTTTTTCCTAAGGTGCTCTTGCTTTTCATTTTAAGAAGCAAGGCATGACCTCGTTTCAAGCTTCAACACCCCTTTGGACCTACTGTGCTTTTGCGAAGCTTGGGGTATGGCGCGACAGAATATCGAATTGGTTTCGCTCATGGCAATAACGATCCCAATTTGTATCGACTCGCACCTGGCAACATCTATATCGCGTTCCTGGATATCAAGAAGGAGAATGTTCCTGCAAATCTCGTTCAGCCCGTTCATTTCCCGCTTGATTTTTGACCTGTCGCCCTTTTGAATCTGGACTCCAAGTAGCAAGTTGAGGTGGGCAAGAAGTACTAAGTTACTGTTACGAACAACGACGGATTATGGCGGTACCAGTTAAATGACATCATCGAGGTCGTCGGATTCACTTCAGCAGAGGGTATTCCGCTCATTCGAGATATCGAGTGCAAAGGGTACGTGGAGCATATTTCCACTTGAAGTTACGTGTTTCAGTGATTTAAATCGCTACTAATTTTAGAGTGGCATTCCGCGTCGGTGGCGAATTTTATCTCCGAGTCTTTCATTCGAGATATCACGGGTTCATTAACTAACGGGTCCATCGGCCATATCCTCGAATTTACTACCCTACCCGACCACAGGAAACAAATCAGAGCTTCTGGATTTTTCATTGAGCCGGACGGAGAAATCGGTATCTTTACGTTCTGCCAAGTTTACACCAAAAACGCGTCTGACTTACTCCTCTTCGGGGCGAGTCCTTGTCCATGCCCTCACGATTATCAAATCTAAGCTGCAAATGGATAAGGGCTACAAGTTCTATTCCGATTCGACGGGCGATCTGATGATAAGAATCCTCAAACCCGGGCCCGGCACGTTCGAAGAGTATCGACACTGGAAGGCGAAGACCAGTGCCATTAACGCTGGTCAGATCAAGCTTCCTACGAGAGTTACAGATCCTACCACTCTTCAGTGGCTCGCAGAACGGGTGGGGACTGAGGCATCGATTCAAGCTTCCGTGGCTTCGTGGAATGTTTCATATCTTTTGAGGACTAACAACAATCCGCTCACACCGGATCTACCTGATTTACCTTAGATCGGTTTGTACACCTAAACAATAGGTGGATTGGAGAGCTGTCAACCCGAAGCGAACAGCAGTCAGCTGCAATTCCAGATTCCTTTGGACTTTCGCCACATTCCTTGTATATTGGAGGTCACCGAATGAGAGGATTTCAAATCTGTGCTTGCCCCTACTTTCTGTCTATAACTCTGCTCCTTCGATTATTGAGGAAGGCCCAATCACAATGAAGATTCCCACCAATCCACCTCAACCCCTACTTGCCTTGACGTCCGATCTCAAGGAACGCTCAGAAGAACGAGCGAAAACCAACCTCTTTCAGATTCTCTCTACACTATCAGGCACGATATTTTTCCAGGAGTCTCCTGCTCTCGTTACACTGCGAGACGCTCTGGGAGAGGCGCATACACCCCTTTTACTTGACGGTGCGGAGAACCATGAACTCCTTCACAGATTCTTGTCCCACGTCCCTTTCACCACATACGAAGATTAACAACCGTTTGTTGACGTTTCTTTGACAGCAAATCGCCTAGGTTGTCAGATGTCAACAACCTGTTCTTCCCCGGTCTCCCCGCCTTCATTGCACACAGTTCTGGAACAACGGGAGGCCATCTTAAACACTTTCTCATATATCCCAGTCCTGGCTACTCGGGTCGACGATGGGATAACTTCCCGGACGTTCCTGGGCTCAAAATGTGCTCATTTAGTCTCATTAACATCGATCGTTGGATAAAAGTCGTTGATGGCGATGGTGACACCGTTCAAGATATTCCCGTCAGCAATGCAACCACCGGAGGCATTAGATTGTATATGGGAATAGGACCCATGGACGACGCAAAGATTATCGACAAAAAAGGTTCGCAGGTAAAATTTGTCGTTGGATTACATGAAACCTAAAGGACTTTCTCCACAGCTAATTTCATGACTTCGCCGTTTGCAGTGTGGCTGCTTCCGTCGTACCATGCAAATACCTTCATGACTTCGCCGTTTGCAGTGTGGCTGCTTCCGTCGTACCATGCAAATACCTTCATGACTGCCCTCTTCGCGCTGGTCGACCCCTCTCTTTCGATCATAAAATCAGCATTCTCGACCTATGTGTATGATGGCGTTCGTACCCTCGAAGAACACTGGGACACAATGATCAACGCGATTCAAATCGGAGCTCTGCCAGATATTTACGACCTCGGTGAATATCGTTCCCACATCGAAGTACGGCGCTCCTGATTCGTAGATCTTATCTCACTTTGCCGGCCGCTGACGCGACTTCCACCTTCAGGGACATTTCAAACCAAATCCTGATCGAGCTGAGGAACTCCGCAAGATCGAAAAGGGAGAAGAAGGCTGGCTTAAGAGAGTCTGGCCTTCCCTAACGCTCATCCACTGCGCCTGCAGTGGAATGTTTGCAACTCCTGTCCCAAAGGTACGTTGAGTATCACCCGTTTCCACTTGAGATCACCGGGTGACCCATCGTTTCAAGCTGCGGTACCACTTTGGACCTACAGTGCATTTGCAAAGTGTGGTGCTCGCGGCGACGGAAGCTCTGATTGGCACTGCTTATGACGGCGACGATACCAATTTGTATCGTCTTGAATCCGACAGGCATATAGAGTTTCTGGACCTCGAAAAGGAGAGCATTGCTGCAAATCTCGTTCAGCCCGTTCGTGACCTGCTTTATTCCTTGGCCCGTTGCCTTCTGACCTTATAAGCATTTCTCAAGTGGCAACTTGAGGTGGGAAAGAAGTATGAAGTCGTCGTTACGACCACAAATGGGTTATGGCGGTACCAGTTGAACGACATCGTTGAGGTCGCCGGATTCACTCCGGAAGAGGGAATTCCACTCGTTCGATACATAGAGCGCAAAGGGTACGCGCAGCAATTTTTACTTTTAGTTTTTTTTGGGGGGGGGGTTGTATCGCTAATACTGATTTAGAGTGCCATTCCGCGTCGGTGGCGAATTTTTCACCGAATCCTTCCTTCGGAATGTCATCTGTTCATTGGCTGATGACTCCATTGGCCGGATACTCGAGTTTACCACCGTGCTCGACGAGAGGAACAAGCTACCGGCTTATGGTTTTTTGGTAGAGCTCGATGGGGAAATTGGTATAGTTCATCTTTGACGGCCAACAACTCCATATGCACGCTTACTAGCTTCATTCCCCAGGAAGAAACCCCGCTCAAGCTCTCGTTGTCGTCGAAAAGAAGCTGCAGACCGACGCTGCCTATAAGAGCTATTGCGATGACTCGTATGCCGGTGATCTTACGATAAGAATTCTCAAACCCGGCACGTTCAAAGACTATCGACAATGGAAGGGCGATTCGAGAGGCATTAGCTCTGGTCAGATCAAGGTTCCGACAATGCTTACGGATCCTGTCACTATTGATTGGCTGGAGAATAGGGTGGTGCTTGAAGTCTAGGAAAATGTACATATGTATATAAAGGTATTTTTCGCAATATGACATCAATCACTGTGATTCAAGTTTCATGCGTTACGCGTCGGCTTGGGATATTATCAATTTTATAATGGTATATCTGTTTATTATGGTATGTGAAAATGTGGCACAATATTTGGTCTGGGCTGCATGTTCTACGCTTTTATTATGGTCAGTTTCTAGGAGGGTTATTGCTTTAGAACTCCATTAGAAGAGGGACAGGACCGCCCTTGCTTTATTTATGTTTTCCACTTGATGCCAAATTGTCCAAAGCTAGAGGCTGAGACCTTGGCCACCTTCTGACTCATTTTTTATGCTAAATGTACACACATTAACCACTGTCATTGCACCGTGAAATTTTCTCTCGCGCGCAGGTGCGCAGGCTCTCTTCATATTTGAGGCAGGAGACGCCGGCCCCGTCAAAATGTAAACGTTTCGGGCTCAACTTTCGCTCCTAGATACTGACCTTTGGCCATGGCTCCCTTTTACATAATATTTGTTCCCTCAATATTTTCAGATTTTCTCTCAAATGGTGGAAGCCGCGACGCAAGTAACAAGGACGAGCGACGCGGAGAAATTGGATCTGCAACGTGGCTGCATAAGCAACCACGAATAATCTGCCATCGCTAAATTGTCGCTAAATTACAACGCCCCAGCATCTTTTTTAAAATAATTAGGCAAAAAAAACTTTAGAATAAATCCACCTATATACCTTTTTCAAATTACAAAGAGGAAGACCCATTACAGGTTCTATAGACACGGTAATACACCGAAGTAATTATCTGCCCGGAGCTGGCCGGGTATCTATATATGATAGGGGAATGTCGGATATCTTACCGAAAGGGAAAGGTACCTTGCCGACCTAACAGAGAATCACAACGGTGGCCAGAATTCGAATCACACGGTCAAATTTGAACCCTGAGAATGAAACCTGCGAACAAAGGATAATGAGGTAAGCAACAGATCGATAATATTTTGTAGCAAAAACCGTCATATTGACGGCTTGAACGTCAACTTACATTGATTATTCATTTGGTTAGGCTTGATCTTGGTGAGTCTCAATACTCCCCCAACGACACGATTTCAATTGGTCTGACTTTGCGACCCTTTTATTACTCTATATAATCCCGCCTGATTCGAGGATGGGCATCTAGTGGCCATGAGCATTCCCGACAACATTCCCCACTTCCCCCCTCCACCCCTGCTTGCCTTGACGCCCGAGCTGAAGGAAACCTCAGAAAAACAAGCAAAAGCCACCCTCTTTCAGATCCTCGCCAAACTCTTAGGCACCATCTTTTTCCATGAGGCCCCTGCTCTCGCTACTCTGCGGGACGCTCTAGGGAATGTGTATTCACTTTTACATGATGGTTCGGAGAACTACGAACTTCTTTTGAAGTTCTTTTCCTGCGTCCCTTTGACCACCTACGAAGATTACCAACCATTTGTTGCTCGTTTACTAGATACCGAATTTCCCAGGTTGTCAGATGTCAACAACTTGCTCTCTCCAGGTCTCCCTGCGTTCATTGTCCACACTTCCGGAACATCTGGCGGCGGTTTTAAATATTTCCCCAAATATCCCGATTCTAGCAGTACGGGTCTACACTGGGATAGCCCGGACACTCCTGGGTACAAACTCTGTCGGTTTACCATCCTTAACCTCAGTCATCGGAGACAAGTCCTTGATGACGATGGCCACGTCATCCGAGATATTTCAGTTTCCATTGCATCAACTGGAACTATGAGGTTCCGTTTGGGAATAGGACCCATGGACGATGCAAAGATCATTGACAAAAAAGGTAATTTCTTGCTGGAAATATTTATGAAACTTAAATAAAGTCCTTCATAGCCAATTTCATGACTTCGCCGTTCGCAGTGATGTTGCTTCCGTCATACAATGCAAACATCTTCATGGTGACCCTTTTCGCGCTGATCGATCCCTCTCTTTCGATCATGCAAGCAGCTTTCTCAACAACCATCTACGATGCCGTTTGTACCCTTGAAGAGCACTGGGACAGAATGATCGATGCGATTAAAATAGGAGTTCTGCCTGACATTTATGACCTCGGTGAATATCGGCCCCACATCGAGGTATGGCGTTTATACTTCGTAGAAGTCATCTCATGATCACTTCGCTCGTTGCTGACGCGACTTCCAATTTCAGGGTCATTTCAAACCGCAAGCTGGTCGTGCTCAGGAGCTCCGCAAAATAAAAATGGGAGAAGAAGGCTGGCTGAAAAGAGTTTGGCCTTCCCTGACGGTCATCAATGCGACGTTCAGTGGTGTATATGCGACTCTTTTTCCCAAGGTACGTTCGATATGATTCCTTCTCATTTTAAGACCGATGTGTTTGACCTGGTATCAAGCTTCAACACCACTTTGGACCAACTGTGCTTCTGCGAAGCTTGGGGTACGGGGCGACAGAATGTCGAGTTGGCTTCGCTTATGGCAGCAATGACACCAACTTGTATCGACTTGCACCCAACGTTTATATCGAGTTTCTAGATGTCGAGAAAGAGAATGTTCCAGCAAATATCATTCAATCTGTTTGTGATCTGCTTCATCTTTTGACCTGTCGCCTTCTGACCTAAGCCCTTGTGAAGTGGCAAGTTGAGGTGGGCAAAAGGTACGAAGTCATCGTTACAAACAACGATGGATTATGGCGGTACCGGTTGAATGACATCGTCGAGGTCGCCGGATTCACTCCAGTAGAGGGAATTCCACTTGTTCGGTACTTCGAACGCAAAGGGTATATTTCTTCTTGAAGTTGCGTGTTTAAATGATTTAAACTGGCACGAATTTTAGGGTGGGATTCCGCATCCGCAATGAATTTATCTCCGAATCTTTCCTGCGAGATATCATAGGTTCATTAGCTAACGACTCCATTGGTCGTATCCTCGAGTTTACTACCGTGCCCGACCAAAGGAAATCCATTAGAGCTTATGGGTTTTTCGTTGAGCTGGACGGAGAAATCGGTATCCTCACGTTCGAGTTTACACCAAAAAGTACCCACGCAGCTGACCTGCTTCTCTTCCTTCTTCAGGACGAAACCCTGCCGGTGCACTCACCATTATCAAAGACAAGCTGCAAACCGACAAGGGCTACAAGTTCTATTCCGATGGCATTGGCGATCCGACGATAAGAATCCTCAAACCCGGCACGTTCAAAGAATATCGACACCAGAGGGCCGAGACAAGTGGCGTTAACTCTGGTCAGATCAAGGTTCCAACTATGATTATAGATCCTGCCATCCTTGAATGGCTGGTGGAACGGGTGTTGATTGAGGTCTAGGAAAATGTATATTCTGTAATACGTGAATTTCAGCAGCACCGTGGACCCCGTCATCGATTCAAGCTTCCATAGCTTCATGGAATTTGTAATATCTTTTTGACGTCCCCATGGTGGGAACAACAACAATCCGCTCACAGTGGATCGGCCCGATTTAGCTTAGATCGGCTTTGTACAGACATGAGCGCTGTAAACCCGCAGTAAGTCAATCGATTAGCAGTCAGCTGCAATTTCAAATTCCTTCGGACTTTCGCCATATTCTCAATATATTGGAGGTCACCGAATGAGAGCATTTAAAACCTGTGAGTATCTGTGCTTGCTTCTGCTTTCTGTTTATACCTTTAAATTTGCTCTTTCAATTATTCAGGAACACCCAATCACGATGAACATTCCCATTAATCCACCTCAACCACTACTTGCTTTGACGTCCGATCTCAAGGAACGCTCAGAAAAGCGAACCAAAGCCAACCTCTTTCAGATTCTCTCCAAACTATCAGGCACAATCTTTTTCCAGGAGGCACCGGCTCTCGTTACTCTGCGAGATGCACATATACCTCTTTTACCTGACGGTTCGGAGAACCATGAACTCCTTCAGAACTTCTTGTCCTACGTCCCTTTCACCACATACGAAGATTACCAACCATTTGTTGCCCGTTTCTTGGACAACAAATCGCCTAGGTTGTCAGATGTCAACAACTTGCTCTCTCCAGGTCTACCCGCCTTCATTGCGCACAGTTCTGGGACATCAGGAGGCCATCTAAAACACTTTCTCAAGTATCCCAATCCTGGCCGCTTGGGTCGACGATGGGATAACCCGGACGTTCCCCCGTTCAAAATCTGCTCATTTACTCTCCTTAACATCGATCGTTGGATAAAAGTCGTTGACGACGATGATGGCGCCGTCCAAGATATTCCAGTTAGTATTGCAACCGCCGGAGGCACCAGGTTACGTTTGGGAATAGGACCTATGGACGACGCAAAGATTATCGACAAAAAAGGTTCGCAGGTACAATTTGTCGTTGGATTACATGAAACCTAAAGGGCTTCCCTTCATAGCTAATTTCATGACCTCGCCGTTCGCAGTGTGGCTGCTTCCGTCGTACCACGCAAATATCTTCATGACTGCCCTCTTCGCGCTCATCGACCCTTTCGTTTCGATGATAGAATCGGCATTCTCGACCTACGTGTATGATGGGGTTCGTACCCTCGAAGAACACTGGGATACAATGATCAACGCGATTCAAATCGGAACCCTGCCTGACATTTACGACCTTGGTGAATATCGTTCCCACATCGAGGTACGATTCTCAGGTGTTGTCTCACCTCGCTGGTCAAATTCCCCTTTCAGGGACATTTCAAACCTAATCCTAATCGAGCTGAGGAACTCCGCAAGATCGAAAAGGGACAAGAAGGCTGGCTTAAGAAAATCTGGCCCTCCTTGACGCTTATCCATTCTACGTTCAGTGGAATGTTTGCAAGTCCAGTCCCTAAAGTATGTTGAATATCATCCGTTTCCATCTCGAGTTCACTGGATGAACCCTTTTTTTTTTTTTTTTTTTTTTTTAAAGGTTGGGCACCACTTCGGACCTACTGTGCGTTTGCTAAGTGGGGTTCTCGCAGCGACGGAAGCCCTGGTTGGCCTTGCTTATGACGCCGATGACACGAATTTGTATCGCCTTGAATACGCCGGGCATATCGAGTTTCTGGATATCGAGAAGGAGGGTATTGCTGCAAATCTCGTTCAACCCGTTCGTGACCTGCTTTATTCCTCAGCCCGTTGCCCTCTGAACTTATAAACATATCTCAAGTGGCAACTTGAGGTTGGAAAGAAGTATGAAGTTGTCGTTACGACCAGAGATGGGTTATGGCGGTACCAGTTGAACGACATCGTCGAGGTCGCTGGATTCACTCCGGAAGAGGGAATTCCACTCGTTCGATACGTAGAGCGCAAAGGGTACGCGGAGCAATTTTTACTTTTAATTTTTAATTTTGGTTTGCATC
>Ga0307513_10008788_pt1 | contig 12864 bp, 13 predicted proteins | sample 15_EM_MG_FD_202174 | JGI IMG/M metagenome (GOLD analysis project Ga0307513, IMG submission 202174) | Populus trichocarpa ectomycorrhiza microbial communities from riparian zone in the Pacific Northwest, United States - 15_EM | ecosystem: Host-associated > Plants > Roots > Unclassified | place...
CATCGCGTGGGATACATTACACTCACGCATTCTAATCCCTATTCTCTCTGAAAAATCTTCATCAGTCTCCGGTATTCTACGATGTCTAGACAACCTCAAGGCAAATCACGCAGTCAGCCAACTTCACTAGTAGGCAATCTGGAGCGGCGTAGACGCGACACCATACCCGCGCAGAGGGGATCTGGATCAGGAACACAGCGGACCGAATCAGGCAGCTCCCATAGTACAAGAACACTGCCTGCCGAATCAAGCAGCTCCCAAGGTACACAGTCGTCCAGTCGCAGTTCTTCCCCACCACAAACCACAAGACGCCCCACATCATGACCCATGAAGCGCGCCAGAAGGAGGACCTTACAGACCACGGCGTATAGTGAACCTGAGGGGGAACCAGATGCACAACAACAAATAGCGACTGTTCGTCTGAGCGATGAGAGCAGCGATGAGTACCAGAACTCCCGCAGATCTGATGAAATGGAATCGGACACAGAACCAGACACAGAAGACAATGATGTCCCGGGTGACGACACTGGATCAGGGTCTCGTCACCGACCATGAACTGCAGACAGACGACAAGCAAATACCCGGGTTTCAACTGTGCGAGTTTCGACCACCTCCGGATCTCAAGGAGCGGCGCAAGTCAGGCGCACCCAAGCTGCTTCACCACCTATAATTCAGGGTGGTGCGTATACTCCACCGGCGTTCACATCTTCCAGTGTACCACCATATTCGTCGCCGCTGGCCACCCATAGTCCCACTACGTCCGGAGTCCGGAGCTCAAGTCCTCCCAGCCATCCCAATAATCAACAACACGAGCATCACATCTGGCCGGATACGAACTCACGGCGAAATACGGCCACCGGGGCCGAGGTTGCTGTAATAGTGCGGGCCAAGACTCTTAGTCTATGATACACCCTGTTTGTGAATCCTCCCCCAGCACCCGCTGTATTCATGTCCGAGGTCCACCGTATTTGGCTGAAGCCTGTCGAGGACATATCCGACGCAGGAAATATTGAACCATCGGTGGCAAGCATAAAAATAGTAAGTGGACGCTCATACTCAAACTTGACGCACTCGTCGTGGGTGCTTACTAAATGTGACAGATACGCGCCAGACACTCTCCAGTAAGATCCCAGTTTCTGTTCCACGTAAAGGAACGCATTGGAAGATATTATGATCTCCCCCGAGACCCGACGGCGATTGCGCGTACGGTGGACTACCTCCTCGAGAGGGATAGATTCATGTGTTCCCCCAGAGGGTATGAGGTAAGTGTGCCCTTTGTGATAGCCCGGCCACAACTAATGCGTATGTACTTGACCCAGCAAGTAACGAATGGATTCCTCGCGCCCCAGATCCCCGAGGCAATATGGGGATAGTACTTCAAGGGCAGGAAAATGGGTGGGATTGCCGAACCTGATTTTCTTGGTCGCATCAATGGCACCATGGTATGTTTAACCTGTGCCATACTCTGCCATACGCTGCGAGCATGGCAAACCGGAATCTATCTTGAAACATGCGTCTTGAAGCCGGATACCGTAGCAGGTGAGGCTGACCCTGAACCTGGTGTTCTCTAGTTCCGGCCAGGATGCTAACCTCATGATGAGCTCGGAAGACCTCTTTGCCCGCCAGTGCCAGACCTGGGCCACGTGCCCAGACTGGGTACAGACAATGATCCTCAAGAACATTCGCGAGACCATCAAAGCGAAAATGGAGAAGGAGCATGGGATACAGGAAGATCGCCGTGAAGGGTTTACTGCCGATTAGGAAGCAGTGGCCGCAGAGGGGCAGAGTCAGATGTCTAGACGGGCCCCTCCAGGGGCAACTCCTCGGATTCCGACACCCCCAACTCCATGCATTCAGACACGTCCAACTTCACAGATTGAGAGTCAAACTCCCAGCAACCTGCGTATTGGAGCCCTCACTGGAGCCGCGAATAACCGAAACGATTCACAGGAAACTGTCACGTCTTTCGATTTCACCCAGGTGTTGGCAACCCGGCTACTCAACTTCCTCGATTCGGACCTACAGACTCCGAACAGCTCACAGGAGGTGGCTGGGGGGCTCACTTTGGACCATACTGTGACTCCGACTACATTGCGAGAGCTCGCGCTCAGCCTTGATGATCTAGAGCCGGCGGAGGAGAGTACTGATCCGTGGGATATGGAGCAGGGTGAAAGTGCGAGCATAGATGCGGGTAGTTAGAATGCTGAGCATGTGTAGTGTAGTGGTTTTGGGATGCGTTCTCACATATAGGAAAGTGTTCGAGGAGCATAGTCGTATTAAGATGAGGGCGTCTAGCCAACTCAAGGAATTCAGAATAGAATTAATAGAAGCAACGCTTAACAGGTGCATCTTGGCGATCAGGATAGTAAAACACATCGTGACGGCGTTTGAAAGAAGAGAAGTGCCTAGGCGTAGGATCAGGATGGCATTAGACTAAGTACACGATGCGTCCGGATGAAAACCCGGCGTCAGATAGAGTCACAATCGGATCAGGACGCGGCATATATAAGGCGTAAGATCAGGAAGAAGTGAGCAGGCGTCAGGAAGGGAGAGATGCGGATCGTGGGATCCGGACGAGGTCGGCAGGGTGTGAAAACATTAGGAGGTGAGATCTGAAGATGAGTGAAGCCCTGACGTTCGCTGAGAAGCAACAGGCATCAGGGCGGGAGAGTCATAGATCCGACGAAGTCAGAACGCAATAGCGGAGGACCCGACGCAGTAGGAATGGAAGAGTTGTAGATCAGGAGGAGTCAGGAGGTAATCGAGGAGCACCAGACGCAGTCAGGACGCCAAGGACGTAGGGGTCCGTGTCCGGATAGCGTCAGGACGGATGGCGCTAGGTGACGCAAAGTCAGGACCCGACGTCGATCCGACGTTAGGTCCTGCTTCGCGATTAGCATTCCGGCGTCCTGGGCGTCAGACGCACGGGGCGCACAGGACGCAAGGTATTATTTTTGCTGATGAACAGTACGAAAGATCTGAGAAGGAGTATAAACATACTAGAGGCATGTATTCTATCAGCAATGAGAATTGTGATTATCGTTTCTTTTCTATTGTCAGCATAAACTCCAGGTCGGATACTTGGAAAAGGGGAACGGAAACATACGTTAAGTAGAAAGGCCTTGTATCGTGATGGATAGATGGATAGGAGCACGTTGCTGCTTTATATGCATACTCCTCTCTGTGCTGTTAGTAAATTAGTTAGTGGAAGATAATAGGAGTGGGTTGAGCGTGAAGGGATTGAGAGTGAATGAGAAAGGACTTCCTTAGAGCTGTGTTAGCGATCAAAGTCTGGGTGCCTCATTTCGCTGCATTTTTCACAATTCGGCTGTTCCTGCTGACGGATAAGCCAATAGCCAATGCATCTTCTATCACTCAGTTTTTGCCCAGACCGCCCAGTCTAACTGAGCCCGGTCCAACCAGTTCCAACAACCATGACTGTCTAGTCAGTATAATATCCACCATACTATACTAGATTTTGACCTGGTCTAGCTAGTCCGAGCCAGTCCTCAGCCGACCATTGAAAACCCTGCCATAAACCCTTATGTCAATCCTTTCAACTCTAGAATAAATTGAATCGCTGACCCTATTATCACTCTATCACTCCTTGACCCTCAATCATCAGCTCCAATTACCTCTGACACTATCCGCCTCGGTCAACTCTGGCAGCTTGTGCCCGTAGGATTCTGGGCCTAGGGGATGGATCTTGCCGCCCCACTAGGACTGAGATGTTCTGGGAAGTGCTGGTAGTTTGGACGGTTCTCCGGATCTGGTAATCGCCCGGTTTGGTCACATGGCTCAACGCCAGTGGCTCGTTGCACGCTATAAAAAAAAATATGTTGGTACGGCGCCAGCGTGTGGTCCTTGCATCATAGCCGATCCTCGCATTCTTCTAATACCGTAAAAACCCTTTCGATTAATTATCGCTGCCTGTCACGTATATCTTTGTAAAATCATTACATCACCCCAAGATATGTTTAGTTTGGGAAGTCTTTCATCAGGTCTTGACGAATGTCAGCCAATAACAAACGGGGGTATTCGGCCAGTAAAAAATCGAGTACGGTAGTGTAACAAAAATGCCTGCGAATCCCGGTTTTAGGGTGCTTGAGCACTGTACTGTACGAGTACCGCGCCATAAGTATCGGGACGAAGTCTCGGCAAAAAATATAGTTAAAAATCAGTGCCTCTCTAGGCACCTATGATACCTTCCCCGTTATTTCCAGGCACTCAGGGCTTATGGGAAGTGCCCGCTGTAAGTTTGTTTGCTCATTCCCTAGCTGAATCAAATGCTGTAAGAACTGGAGTAATTGAACCTCGCGCTAAGAGGTTCGAAATTTCCTCTCTTGGAAAGGGGGGCGTGCGCACAGCGCAAACTGACCCCCTCAGACAGAGCTTAAGACAGAAAAAAAGAAAAAAGAGCCCGACCATACCAACAAAGGCAACTCCAACGTCCTAGTGTCGGGTTCAATTATTCCGGTTCTTACGTGTGCTTGGGTAGGGAAACCAAGCGCAAACGCTTGTGTCAATAGAAAGTAGTCCTGGTTGGGGTGGAACCAAATTTAGTCTAAGTTACCACCCCGAAGGGAATTTCATTTGGAGACAGCGGGTTGCCAACTATGAGAAATACTGTGAAATTTCGCTTTTAACGAACTGGTCTGGAATAGGACAGTTTGTGATCGGGCAAGTTTCTGAAATTCATGATACGGTATTCCAAATATCTTGTCTCCCCCAAAATCCTCAAAAGTTTAGTTTTGGCGGTACCTGAGATTTCGAATAGCGCCAGTCCAGGCCAGTTCGTTAAAGTCGGGACTTACGGTATGACCGAACAAATTCTGGCAACAACGGGAGAGCCTCCACACGCTACCGTTCACTAAACTCCCGACCCCCACGAAGTATTTGTAGTAGCGTTGTGGCTGGTGAGAATGTACCTGCTGCAGGGTTCCGAATAGTCCGACCGGTCAAGTCTTGGAGGCAGGACCCGGCTGGCCAGTCCTGGTGATGGCGATGACTGGACCCGACTAACTTGGGTGGTTCGGTCCGGTTTGGATTGGTCCCAGACCAGTCTTTATAAAAGATCGCATGAGAGTCTGAATACCCAGCCTAACACTCGGTAAGAATAGAAGTATAGGAATACTAGGATCCTAAAGTCGCTTGTCATGTTATAAATCAACAGCCCCTCAATAAATGTTGATAGAACATCCTGGAGAGGATAATATGCGGTGGAAATACGATTACCTGATGGATAAGTCGCATCCAATACTGGTATTGTGGCATGTGGTCATGTAATATCACTCACTTAGTGAACCAAAAATAGTTCGATACTCGTGAACCTATCCTCGCTGCCCCTAATCTAATCGAGGCACTATCTCCACCATATAATTCACGGAAACAATAAGTTTGATTAAGAAAAGCTTTATTGAACGTAATATATTGTGATAAAAATAGCATATCCTATTGCTTGGCAGGCATGGTCAGACCAGTCCTGGTCAAGTCGGTTTCCATTATCCTGACTGTCCAGTCGGTCTAATTTCCACCATTGGACTAGACTTGACTTTCGACCTGACTAGCTAGTCCAGTCCAGTCTTCCGCCGACCATTCGGAACCCTGACCTTCTGCAACGATCCTTGGTTGTGAAGGTACATTTTCACTAGCCACAACACTGCCACAAATACACGGTGGGGTACCGGAACTTAGTGAATAATACGATAGTGTATGAGTACAATCCCCCCTGGGCACCCCTATGTAGGAATTATTAGCAAAATATAGGCAGTGTTCATGCTCAGCAAGCTGGGAAATCGCTTAGATAGGGTTTCTTAGCTGATCCATCATTCCCCCCCTCCCCCGAATATTAAAAATGAGGGATTCATTGCGTCATGACAAAAGTGCATAGAGGCATTCAGCCCCAGGGTTGAAAGAGCATTTTTCGAGTGCCAAGTTTTTTTCCACATGATCTATCAGTTTTGTACACCGGGGGACAAAAGTGCATGAGTTTTTCCGCGATGCAACCATGGCCAAAAAAAGACAGATCACCCAACATCCGTGAAGGCCAGAATCCAACACAATGCTAGGAACACAATATACCGGAACTTGCCAAAGAAAGAATACCGAGAGGGGTGTACAGGGCTTCTCCACCTTGCAGTGCCTTAACTTTCTAGGTGGATAAAGCAGAATGGTGATGATAGGTACGAGTCTGGTACAGCAAAGCAAGTCTGCGAGAGACAGCAGCTTAAGTTACCCTGCTGCCACCATCAACTGATAATGAAGTAGTGGGCTATACAATCTGAACTTTGACAAGAGAGGCTACCTTCTTTATAGAAATGGCAAGTTCTAAGAGAGACTTGGCTTGAGCATGTCGGGACTTTGTGCGAGGGGTTCGTAGAGGCATGGTGGTGGTGATCTACGTAGTGTGTGCTCTATTTCGGGTCTGAATATTTTTTTTGTCGGTAGTTGCACTACGGATAACTCGTGCACTTTTGTCCTCTAATATGGGAAAAGGCATTACATCCACCAGAGTCTTTCGGCTCGAGAAACCTGCATACTCGCTTTTCCACCCCGGGGCTGAATGCCTCTACTGTAATGAAACCTACTATTTAAAAGTGCTGAGAATTTTCCTGCAGCTACCTATGGGCGCTACTGGCCCCCGGCCATTCCCGGCAAGCCACACGACACGGCCAGCCAATCGGATACCTCTGATTATCGATACCAGAACATTGTCTGCTCCGGGGCCACTCTGAGATGCGCTTCAGTTACTCACTTTTGGCTTGGTCCTCAATTGCCCTATTTTTAGCCAAAGAAGTGTCAATCTCCGCAGTCAGTTGAGGTATTGACAATCAGCTTTAGTTTTTTCCCCATCCCATTAGCCTCAACATCCAACATCTGCAACGAGAAAAAGCAAATATTCGCGAGTCTCCCATTGAACCTACGGTAAAAACTGGAATAATTGGCCCCCACGTTAGTCACCCAGGATTCCCACTTTAGATTAAGAGGGGGGAAACAGTGGAGAAAAGCTGCCCCACAGCACTCCGCGGAGACAAAAAAGGAGTAATTGCAGGAGAGGCGATTCCAATGCCTAGAATGAAGGCAAATCATTCCAGTTCCCGCGATAGTGTGCAAGCACCAGCAATATTTTTTGGTGCAAGGTGAGCATACTAGATGTGCTTAGACATCGAATTTACTTCATAGGAAGGCATAGCAACATGTTAGCACATAGTTGGTGCTCGGTGTTTTTTCTTGTCTTAGGACAGCTAAAGAGCCCAATTGGTAGCCCTTCTACGAAAACATCTTGCCTGGTGCTTGTACCAAAGTGTAGAAAAAATTCCGTCGAACTTTATCCCCTTGACTAGTGCGACGGCTGAAAATGTTGTGCCAACCCCCCTATCATGTCTTGGACAGAGATGACTAAGAGGCCCTCACTATCCTTCAGTGATAATTTGGGTAGGCATGATCACATATTTAATATTAGCCATGATCTGAGGTTTGCACATCCGCGAATTTGTGATAACCGACAAATGTCGGCCATGTGATCAAGGCTACGCACGTCATAGCTGAGGAATGCCGATGGCCCCTCAGTCATCTCTGTCCAAGACATGACAGGGGGGTCTGTCGTGAAACACGTTCTTCTGTGAGTTGAGATTCTATTCCTTACTTACCCCACCTCTACATGTAGCAGGAGCGGATGTCTTTTATACTACAAACCAGCAGTCACAACAAAGAGTACCCGTGTCCTCTCCTCGGCTTCTCTAACCACAGTTGCAGCCCCTCTCATACATGACCCGCACTGTTGCTCCATTGAGCAACATTCACTCTGCTGCTAACCTCTCTTATCTTACACACTATCACCCAGCCCCAATAATATCCTACCCTTATCCACATCCGCCTTCCTCCTACATTTAGTCATTGATTCCATAGTGACAGAGCCTTCGTAAAAGTTCGTCTGTTCCGTCTCGGGTCTAGCGCTGTCTGGGATATGGATCCTTCGTGAAAATTCTCAACAGGGTCGGCAGAACATTTTCCGCTGTCGCACCAGTCAAGGAGATACAGGTTATGCGGAAAAGTAAAAAGACTGTCGAACTCAGGGCGCAGTTGCTGGAGCTAACACTCTTCTTGGAATGGACGAGGAGCGCTCATGGACCAATAAGGGAGGCGTCGACCGACTTACCCACAACCCTCAGCACTGGTACCGCAGGTCCGGCCTCACCTGATACCTAGCCCTAAGTTTCGCCAGAAAGGAATCATCTCAGTTCACCTGTAGCATGGATCGATAGGGTGCTCAATTTCAGTTATGGTACCGTAAAAACTCAAATAATCAAACCAAGTGTTATATCGTTGGAGTTTCCTCCTTTGATAAAATTAGGTGTTTTTTGCATTTTTTTCATGGCCTTCGGATGGACTGGGTACCTCTTTTTTTACTGCGCTTCGCCCCGATTCTAAAGTAGGGAATTCTCAACTACAGAGCTCTATTATTTGAGTTGTTACGGGCATGCAGGATGAGCTCAGGGGCTGAGCAATTGGGACCCAAAGCAAATTCTGCCAAGAAAAGCATTTCGATATCTTTTCATCCCCCAGTGCCCTCGTGCGAGAGAAGGTGGTGTGGATGGTTGGGCGCCCTTACCCGCAAGGCTGACGTTTGTGAACACGACCACTATTCCATGATGCCAAGATCAGGGAAAAAAAGGCTGAATTTTGGCGGTATGCAATCGCAGTTGTGTTCACAAACGTCGGGGCATTACCAGTACACAGCTAGCAGGCCATGCAAGTGATCTTGAATCCTTGGGTGAAGCCTAGAATGTGTTAATGGCTTGGCAGACGGCTGATTTCTCTGGCAACCCTCACTGGGAATGTTAGAATATATTCTCCCCTCCAGCCCCTTTGCTTGAGCCGGGAGATCAGCCCCGAGAATCCCCCAGACCAGAAGGGTCTTATCCGCTTGTCCTCGAGGATTGATCTTCATAAAACTTTTGTCAACGATACCGCATAACTTGGTATATATCGGACCGCTCTCTTCAAGGAATACTTGCTAAGCAAATGGCGATAGCAAAGATCTCATTGCAGCAAACACCGCACCCCCTCACCATGGACATTTACGCCAACTCCCCGAAGAATACCTATGTCACAGGCATCACAAAGCTCTTTGTGATGCCGACAGACTCGGGCGGGATCCCAGCTGTCGCAGTTAGCAAAAAAGATTCTCTTTTCATCACCTCGGCGTATACTATCCTGATGATGTTCATTTTTATGGTTGGATGGAACTTGATCATAGCCATTGTTATGGCATTCTGGCCCACGCACGATGACCCAAACCGTCAGACTGTCCTAGTCGCCCTTTGGAACTCTGGTGAATCGATGAATGCGATTACGTTAATGGCATCTTATTGCATGAGAGTAATACATTACATGCTTGGGGACAATCCTGCCGAGGGCCCCTCGGGTCTGGAAGCCAAGGGAGCCCAGTCACATCAAGGGGTTGCCGGCCAGGGTTCGAAAACCGGCTCGAACGACATATGCCCCACGATCGAGAGCGTACTTCTTGTCCGAGAGGATCAGAACGAGACTTCGGAATGTTCTTCCGCATCTAACCCGAAGTGCAGGGTAAGCGATCTTTTGTGGGGCCTCTTGTTTGTATTTATTGCCTTGGCTATGACTGTTGGAAATATTATCGCGGGCATTCTGGTACCTGTACAACTCTCGATGGGAAACGTCGCCCCTCCTGCAAAGGATGCCATCTTCTACCCCGACATCACACTCTACGGCACTGGGGGCGGCAACGTCACTGGGGTTCCTAGATTGGTTCCATTGTTCGCCCCTCCAGTACTCCGAGCACTCGGATCTATCGAAGCCTCAGAGGTTACAGTCCGTAAACGAGTAAATGTAGTTGTCCAAACGGTGGATGGTTCTTCGGAGGCTACTTATAACTATAGTGTTACAGGGGTGGACATGGGGCTGCAGAGTGATCCTAAGTTACAGCTTAAGGTCAAAGGTTCATGCCGCACGGATTATACGTGGCTCCTGAATTCAACCGAACAAGAAGATACCTACAGACTCTTTGGTGGAAACAACACACTTTCGGTGAAATACCAGCCAGAGCTGGATCTTCCGCCAAATTTGCAATTTGGATTCGACTACAAGGGTGACTCGGATGAGGGATCCAACATTTCATACGCCATGATAATTAACACCCGCGGGCGGTATTCGAACACCCCTGGCCAAGACCCATGGTATTTGACTGGAAAGTCTGGGGTAGTAAATGCAAGCTTTGCATATCAAGTAGCCCAGGGGCGACCAGCCCTCAGTTGTTGGGAAGATAGTAAGTGGCATCTGAATGGCAAAGAGGCGGATACGAGGGAATTAGATAGGTTGCCTGGCCTGAAACTGGACAGACTCTGGGTTGAGGTTTTCCAGTTCGAGTTTGGGATCCCACGTGTAACCTGGGTAGGTCTTCTGGGAGGGCAATCTGCGCTCAAATCGGCTTCCTCTTTCCCGCCTTATTCGTATATTCTGGATGCTGGCGCATCCACTATCAAAAACGACCTCGAACGTTTGGTGATGGCTGCTTGGGTCAGTAGTCGGAATGTGCTACGCGACACAACCACATACGATAGGAATGGCATGCAAAACTCCGCCGAAGGACCGGGAGGCTCAGTGGAAGCTGCTTCCGCACAATTCGTTGTTCAAAGTGGAGATGTTGTCACTTTATCGGCCCGGATCCTTATTTCTGTCCCGTCTATGTTCTTGTTCCTTCTTATCACCCAGCAGAGCTTGAGTTGGGCACTCCGGCATTCCGGGTGTGGACAAAAGTCTATATTACCTGATGAGAGAAAAAATGGGGTCGCTATGCTAGCCACTCAACTATATCGTAGAGTAGACCAGAGGATAAACTCAAGGAACTGGAAGCACACGGGGTCGCGCCTTCCATTCGTATACCCTTCGGGGATTGTGGGACGAATTGCCAAAACCAACCCCGACGAAGAGCTCGAGGGAGCAAATACCCACTGACCGGCTAGTGCTGACGACCAATAACCAGGCGAATGTGAGCTTAGAGATCTTAAGGCTTAATAACCCGGAAAGTTACTTCGGTGGGATGAGCCGACTCGTGTTTCTCGCTAGAGCGGGGGATAGAAGGTCTTCTAACTTTAATTGAGATGTTTGCACATATTTTCTCTCGTTCCATTACTTTTTCTGAGGAATTTTCCTCATCGGCTGTTGTTAGAGGCAGTTTCTGCTCTTTCGGTTTATTACTTAATCCGCATTTTGATGTCTAATGTGATTACGAGATTGTTCATATTTCTCCTTTCTATTATTTCTTATGTCGTGTCGATGGTGGCTTGGTGACCTTAATGAATTAAGGCTTGTGTACCAGTAGCATTGCAAGAAATTAACATCCCGGGTCCGCGAGGGGCCCCCGTCAGGGTTCCGAATGGTCGGCGGGAGACTGGACTGGACTAGCTAGTCCGGTCGAAAGTCAAGTCTAGTCTAATGGTGGAAATCAGGCCGACTGGACAGGATTATCGAAACCGACCCGATCAGGACCAGTCCGACCCGGCCCGCTAAGCAATACGATATGCTATTTTTATCAATATATTCCATTCAAATAAAGCTTTTCTTAATTAAACTTATTTTTTCCATGTATTATACGGTGGAGATAGTGCCTCACTTAGATTAGGGGTGGCGAAAATCGATTCTTAAGTATCGAACTTTTCTTGGAGCACTAAGTGAGTGATATTACATGACCAGATACCATAATACCTGTATTCTATGCAACTTATCCATCGGGGAATCGCATTTCCACCACATGCTATCCCCTCCAGGATGCTCTATCAACTTTTATTGAGGGGTTGTTGGTTTATAATGTGACAAACTGGTGTAAGATCCTACTCTAGCTATGCTTCTATGCTTAGCGAGTGTTGCCATGGGTACCATTCCGACTCTCACGCGATCTTTTATAAAGACTGGTCTGGGACCAGTCCAAACGAGACCGGACCACCCCAGTCAGTCGGGTCCAGTCATCGACATCAACAAGGACTGACCAGCCTGGGCCTGCCTCCAAGACTCGACCAGTCGGACTATTCGGAACCATGCTCACAAACCAAACTTAGCCCCAAGCCCTAGAGTGTAGGAAGGTTGTGTTTGTTAAAATCCAACAGCGATCACTCCGCGCTGAAGAATCTCACTCCAGTAGCTTACCTATCTAGTCACTCACTGGTTAGTAGTTTCCTTTGTCTCGCATACAAATATAAGAGGTGGAACGAGTATACCTGGTTAGTATACTATATTGAGGATTCGGATGAATGCCGGGAATGGAGAGGAAGGAAAAGGGGGGGGAAGAATCCGGATGCTGAACACAAAGGGGACCGGAACTTGATTGTTCCGGTAGCATCTTCGATTGGATTCTCTCCTCTTAGGGGAGAAAAGATTTTCGAAATTTGTATATAAACCCTTTGTCGGGCACCAGATTGAATGGCAACCAAGCAAGATACTCATCCGAACAATATGCTCTCGTTTCCTTCACTTCATTGTCCTTCATCTAGTCAGCCCGTCATTCCTCTATCCATATCTCATAACAATGCTGCTGCAGATACCACAACCACAATTACAGCGATTTGCAAATGTTTTGTCCAACAGGATGGAAAGTTTCTGATTTTTTTGTTGAATATTAGTGGAATACACTATCATGTACTACACAAACTGTAGTTAGAGAATATATGTTGGGAAAATTGGGGCGAGAGAGAAGAGCATATTGAGGTCATAAGTGGGGTCTGGAGTGAGAGCAGGGGAGTAATAGACTCGGAGGACAACGTTGGATAATCAAGATGATTGTTTTCTCGTACAAGCAACACAATGCCTCAAGGATTTGAATATGTAGGTTAT
>Ga0307513_10008789_pt1 | contig 12863 bp, 9 predicted proteins | sample 15_EM_MG_FD_202174 | JGI IMG/M metagenome (GOLD analysis project Ga0307513, IMG submission 202174) | Populus trichocarpa ectomycorrhiza microbial communities from riparian zone in the Pacific Northwest, United States - 15_EM | ecosystem: Host-associated > Plants > Roots > Unclassified | place...
GTAGATGGCTTAACGTCAACTCCTAGGCAGTAGCCATCGTGGGAGAAGAGAGGTGGGTGGGGGAAAGTGACGATGATTTCCCGTGGTGTTGAGATTTCAATCGCCGGAGGTGGAGGAGAGATGGTTCTTGTCCTATCTCTTGGTCGAAATCAAGCGCCTTATATAGTCCTCTTCCCACAACCCTAATCCTGGTAACTCATCACCTCGCGCTACATAAACCTCTATGACTCATAGTGAGTTATAGCGCGAAATCCATTGATGACGCATATGAGTCCTTGCACAACATTCCTTTAGCCAATCAAAAACTCATAAACCAAATCATGTGCTCAAACGAGTCACATGCGTGAAACCCATGACTCATAATACGAGTCATGTGCGAAAGTCATTACATCATATGACGTCACTATCATGAGTCATAAAACAATCAACCAATCACCATATAACAATGACTTGCGAATGCGTAGTCATGTGAGCACTATGAGTCAAGTAACGTCATAGTGTGAAATCCAACATACCTTATGACTCATAAGTATGAGTCATGTGAAATCTGCCTTGCTTAGTCACAATTTGTGACACCTATGCAAGGATTCCCCTATGAGCGGTAGGGGGTATCGGTCCTTTTTGGTAACATGGTTGAGTGCTCGATAGTTGACACATAGTCGGAGTTTTCTATCCTTTTTCTTGACAAACATGATGGGAGATCCCCGTCGCAGTAGGTTTCTCTTATCCATCCTCTCTCCTCGTTCTCTTGGATATAGCTCCAGAGTTCCTTTAGTTCGTGCTGACAAAGTGCCTATATTTTTTTGATCGGGAGTTCTTCTCCTTCTTCGAGTTTGATTTCCAGGTCCACCCCTGGTCGGTGAGGGTGTAGCTTAGTTTTTTCTCCTTCTTCGAATACATCCAAGTATTCATGATATTCTTGCGGTACCATTTCTTCAAGTTTTCGTTGCTTGTGATATTTTCCGCTTTTGATGGCTAGTTCAGTGCTAATGTTGACTGATTCTAGGCATATTTGTCCCCCTCTTTGGCTGTACTTGAGGATACCTGTGGTCGTGTCCGGTCTTCGGTAACACTTTCCGAACGCCCCGGCACTGATCTCGCAGATTTGTGCATTGGAAGTTCGCGTGCTTCCAAATCCTTGTTGTGGTCTTTTGGTTTCTTCGAGAGTTCGGACCTCGTAACCATCGCTTTCGACTATTTTTTCCGTCATCAATTGTGCTATCCGATCTCCGCTTTTGACTTGATAGTCTTGGTTGCCAATGTTGATTAGTGCCACTTTGATTTCCCCGGTATAGTCGGCGTCGATCACGCCTGCATTGACACAAATCTGATGTTTAACTGCCATACCACTTCTTGGCGCTATCCTGCCATAGGTTTCTCTTGGTGGTGTGATTGATATTGTGGTTCGGACAACTTCTTGTCCTCAGGCGGGTATCGTCTTGCATTCGTTTGCGTACAGGTCATGTCCTGCTGCTTGTGCCGATCCTTGAGTCGGTATTTTTGCTTGCGGGTCAATTTCTTAACCTTGACTCCCTGATCTTTCTTGCTTTGAGCGACACCGAACTCGACTCTCAAGTTCTCTTCTCCTGCTTCGTCTTCTGGTATCGCGTATACTGCGGGTGATTCTTTTAAATACCATGTGGTACACCTTTCGCTTGCGAAGGTGATCTTTCCTTGACTCTAGTCGATTTGGGGACAGTGCTGCTTTAACCATGGCATTCCGAGGATGACCTCATGGTTGGGTAGTTTTGCCACTGGGAAAATCGCCAATTCCCTATGGCTACCGATGTCCATAGGTACTTTCGCTGTATGGGTAATTGGCCCCATAGCGCTGGGTCGACCGTCCGCCAGGTAAACTTCTCATATCGTCTTTGCTTGTGTTGTTCTGATTTTGGATTTGCTCCACAACCTTTTGTCGATGAAGTCCTCGGTTGCGCCCGAATCTCTCATCGGATTTATCGTGATTTGCCTTTTCGTACTGTGTAGTCGTATCTCGACCATAATATGGTTGTTCTCGTTGTCCAATGTTTCCGTGTTGTTCAGTGCCCCGTATTGGTTCCTCATCTCAATGGGCTTTGGTTTGGCCTTGTCCCACAGATCATTGCTTACTGGGTACTTTCGTCGTTTCCCGCCTCTTCTTCCTTTGTGACCTCTATTTCCCCGGCTTTGGCTGGTGGTCTCCATTTTTTGTTGTCATTCTTTGGTTCACAGGTTGCTCCTTCTTTGCTGTTGGCCTGCCTTCGACATGCCTCTGCTCTATGTCCTGGTTTGGCGCATTTGAGGCATAGGTTGCGTCTCATTCTTCGTTGGTATTCCTTAGCCGAGATGTTGAACCCCGGCCTTCTTCGCGTCGCGTCGAGCTCAATTGGATCGCCCTGATTATCGTTCTGAGGTCGAAAGGTCCCATTTTGATTCTTGGGGTTTCCTGATGATGCGGTCGTTCCTTTGCTTGTTGTCCCATGACGCATGTGTTTGATGGCTGCCATTTTGGTTTCCTTTTTAATGGCCCAGTTTGCAACGAATTGTGGGTCTTGAGAGTCTGATCCATCCATTCCCCATGCGTCCTGTAGTTCTATTTTGAATCCCTTCATCAGGTGGTAAGTCAGGGATGCATCGTCCATCCCCGTTTCACTGGCGATCAGTCTATATTCGTTCCAGTATTCTGTGACTCCTTTCGATCCGTGATTCATCCTCATGAGTTTTGCTCTTGCTGCTCCTTGCTTGTCGATTTCGCCAAACTGTCCCTGTAGTACATTATTGAAGTTGTCTCAGCTGCTCCAGGTTACATCCTGTCGTATTTCGATGTATGGCGTAGCCCATTTCAACGCGTCCCCTCTCAGAAGACTAAGCGCGTAGACAATTTTGTCGTTGTTGTATTTGTATTCCCATCCTACTCCTCGAAGTAGACTGACAGCTGAGCCAGCAAACCTCTGAGTTGATCTCGTTCTCCGTGAAATGTGTTGGGTTCCTTGATTTTGGACTTCTTGGTGTTCCCCCCTCCTCCAGTTAAAGCTGCCATGATTTGTTGTATCTGTTCCGGTGTGAGGTTGGGAAGCGGGGGTACTTCTTTTCCTTTGGTGTCTGGATTGGATGAGGAGGCCACTGTGTTCCTCCTTGCAGGTACTGTGTCTGTTTCGTCCGAGTCTGATCCTTCTTCCGAGCTATCGGTTGTGTCGCTCGCAGTCCGCGAGTTTTGAATAGACTCGGGTAACGCTTCCCCTAGTCCCTCTAGGTCGATATCTGTTTCCCTAAGTTCGATCTCCTGATCGACAGGTTGTTGAGCCATTTTATCGTGGAGTGTTGCGATGAGACGCAACCAAATGTAACAATCCTATTGTTGGGTATCTTATGCAACAGGCAATGATAGGTTGTATGGAAGTACTATCTTCTTAGATAGTACGGAACCGGCTTGCTTGTCTTAAGTCATCCGTCGAAGGATACTATCTCGTCAGAAAGTGAGATGGGTGAATTGTCGTTCTAGATCGAACTATCACAATAGTCCTATAGTCCTATTGCCGGTCGAGACTATCACAATATTCTCCTGGTTTCTTAGGTCTTAGGTTCTCCTAGAGGAGCGGTATATGTGAAGTGAGTAAAAGGTAATCAGACTGCAATATCTTAAGTATTGAAAAGTACTTAGATGGTTGCGTGAAGATCCTATCCTTTGGTCTTTTTTTATTTTATTTTTATTTTTTTATTTTAATCATGTGTTCATTGTTTTTAGGTACAAAAAGCCTCATGCAGCGCTAGCTATGGAGAGAACAAAACCTATAAATTCCAAAACACAAACAAAAGAAAGTTACCCCACCAGTAAATATCCACTATCGCGCTGGTTTCTCCTCCGCCGGGCTGATGGCCACATATAATCAGGAAAGCACAACTAACAATTTAGTGGCCTAGCAAGGAAAGCCTACATAAAGTAAAAATAAAGGAAAGATTACCTAACGACCCTATACCTCTGCCAACGAAAAAACACGAAAATCCCAGAGGGGCACCCTGGGCGGGGAAAGCAAGAACGGGGGAGAGGAGGGGGGAGTGGTGGGCGCAAACATGGTGGGGCGGAATCTGGTGGAGGTTACGCTTAGGAAGGCGGCGAGCTTTTTAAGTAAGGGGACCTCCCAGTCGGGTGGGCGGCCAGATAGCTTTTTCCGGCTCTCATGTGGTGGATTCTCCCGGCGACGAATGTGCCCAGGCCCTGGAGACACGGTGGGAGTGTGCAGGTAGTACCCCGGAGGAGGGAAGAGGGAGGCCCACTCCGCGAGGAGCTTCTCCCTTATCCTCTTCTTCAAGGTGGAGTAGGTGTTGTTCATCAGGGACCGGGGTTGGAGGGTAGGGGTTGGGTGGACAAGGTGGGAGTTGATCATGGGCATCCTGGACAGCCCGCTAGTGAAGGGAATCGATCGGTGAGCCACCTCATCCCCCGGCAGGTGGTTTCTCCTCCGAGGGACAGGTCTGGGTGACTTCCAGTGCAGGGGGAGGTAGACGGACGACAGGCCCCTCGTCAAGGCCCACGACAAATCCGGCGCTCGGTATTCCGAGAGTGACGGAAAGGAGGGGTGCAGGCGGGCTGTCGCGGGGTTCACAGTAGGGGGAGAACAGACCACCCTGAGTGCCGCCACCCTTTGCCGATGGGTGATTAGGAGAGAAACAGGAGGGAGGCAAGACTCCACCGAAGGTATCCCGGTGGGCGTGGGGGATAAGCAGTTTGTGGTCCACCATTGGACCTTGCGCCAGAATGTATCGAGGCGGGTCGTTGTGCCCACACCATGTGTGAACAGAACCGCGCCATAGAGCAGGATAGGGGCAACCACTGATGTCGCCAGTCTGTGCCATAGGTAGGGGGGGAGGCCTGCGCCGGGCGGGCTGAGGCGTCGTATCAGGGCGAATGCTCCTTGGGCAAGTGCCAGGCGTCGCGAGAAATGTGCAGCGGGGTTAAGGGCTGGTGTGAACCAGTATCCTAGCCACCAAAAGGAGTTGCTTTGGCGAAACAATTCCCCCTTGATCTGGATAGGTGAGATGCACTTCGGAGAGTGCCTCTGGCTGGGGGTCCTCCAGTGTATCAGCTCTGTCTTGGCTACCGAAAAAGAGCCGCCCAGGCGGGACGCCTTTGTTTCCAGCTTCTCGAAGAGCTCTTGGGGTCGGCGGATGTTTCCACCGTAGGAGAGGGAGGCCACTGTGAGCGCGAAGTCGTCCACGTACGGGATCATCAGACCCCGAGGGATCCTGAAATGCAGAGGTGCCAGGTAGAGGAGGAAGAGGAGCGGGGAGATCGGGGAACCTTGAAGGGATCCGACGTTGAGGGGTGTCGGGGTCCCTGGGGCCCCGTGAAAGATTAGAGTGCAGCTCCGTTCACCTAGAAACGAGGAAACCCAGGAGACCAAGTAGGGGGGGATCCCGCCTTCCCTTAGGATGCGGGCCAGGGTGTTGTTGTTCACGTTATCGAACCCTGCCTTAATGTCCAAGAACAGGCCGGAGAGCTTGAGACGGGGCCACTGCAGGGTTTTAACGTCATTGGTGAGGGTGAGGCAGGCGTCGTAGGTGCGAGTCCAGGAAGCGAACCGTATTGGTTAGCGTGGGGCAACCCCTTAAGCCGGACGGCCGTCAGTAGGCGGGCTGCTATGATCCTCTCGAGGATCTTCGAGAACGTGCGGATCAGGACCATAATCCTGAAGGAGCAGGGCCATTCGTAGGATGGGTTTCCCGGCTTGTCGGGTACCACTCGGTTCGAGCTTTTCAGTGAAGCGGGATGATACCCCAGGAGGACCAGCGGGGCAAGTATTTGGAGGAGGATCGACGGGTTAATTTTGTTGACCTGCTTCCAGGTCGAGTAGGGTAGCCCGTCTCAGCCTGGGGCCGAGGTTGGGAAGCACTTGGAGAGAGCCGCTGCTATCTGGTCTATCGTCAGGGGGGGTACCCATCGATGCGGCCTAAGCCTAGGCGGCGGGGAAAAGGGCGCCTTCTGGGGGAACAAGTGGTGCAGAAGGACATCGTTCATCGGTTGTGGGGTCTCGGCCCTCGGGAGGGAAGGGAAGCGTGGTTGGGCACCGCCGTAGGCGAACCTCTTGGCCGTCCAAAGGCTCTGCGGGGTGGCGGTCAGGAGAAAGAAGGACCACTGTTTGTTTTTGGCGGCCTTGATTGCCTTGAAATACCCCAACTAGGAGGTACCAGCAATCTCCCGCATGTCCGGGGCGTCTCGTTTCCGGGCCGATCTGGTGGCCTAATGGTATTCGCGACGCAGGATGGTCAGGTGGGGGGTCCACCAGGGTTTTGAGTGGTGGGACGGCCTGGACACTGGGGTGTGTTCCTTGAGGAGAGCTACCAAACAGTTCTGCAATCCCGACATCCATTCATCCAGCTTCTGAGGGGTGGGGCACAGTGGTGCGGCCAGGACTTTGAAGTCCTTGATGATCAGCTCAAGGGTATCCCAGGCTCCTATCCTTTGGTCGTTTTTTTTTTTTTTTGTAATCATGCGTTATGTGTTTTAGGTACAAAAAGCCTTATGCAGCGCTTGCTATGAAGAGAAAAAAACCTAAAAGCCCAATAACAACCGCCCTCTTCACCTCATCATAGGAAAAATCCTACCCCCCGAGACCATGGAAGAAACATCCCCCGCCTAGCACCTAAGACTCGCACCTCAGACAAGTAGGGAAACAACTCATATAAACGTACAGGAGAGAGACCCAAACCCTTCAGCAGGCCCCCTCGTCACAGTATGAAAAGAATCAAAGAAATGACGAGATGTAACTAGTATTGCCAATATGCCTAACCAAAAGGCCCTACGGCTGGTCGCCGGAAGGGGCAGGCCGGTTCACGGTCGGGACTGACCCGAGGATGGCGACGCGTCAGTGTTTAGGAAAGACCAAGAAGGCAGTGCAATACCATGATCAACCGTAACCTAAGCGAGGTTTGTAACTGTAGAGTAAATCGCAGGAGGGAGAGAGGTAGGTGGGCGAGCGGAGCCACCGGGCAGAGGGGATGCCAGCCAACCACGATGAGCAGTTGGGTGCCAGCCGGTGAGTAGCAGTAGGGTGCCAGCCAGTGAGGAGCAGTAGGGTGCCAGCCTGTGGAGAGGATTAGCAGTAAGGGGCCAGCTTATGGGGCAGTACGGTGTCAGCGGCCGGAACCGGGAGGGGGGTAGAGGAAGGATTGCGAGCGGGCTAGCCACAACTGACAAACCGGCCATAGAAAGGGCTTTTGGGACAAGGACGAGACCGTGACGAGACCGTGATGTTACTAACTGAGGCTTTTCCCATCAGAGGTCCAAGCCCAGCAAGCCCGGGCCTACTTCGACCGAGAGTCCGACACCGTAACGCCGACCGTGAGCGTAGCGAGAAGCTTTCCGACCGTGCAAGATCCTAAGCGAGGTGGAAAGGAAGTGCGGGGTAAGGGGGAGAACCGACCATCAAGAGCGGGTGTCAATGACGAACGGGAACAAGAACCCCAAGGAGGGGAGGCAGGCGTGCCTCAGCAGAGGGGGGAAGATGGCTTAACGTCAACCCCTAGGCAGTAGCCATGATGGGGGAAGAGAGGTGGGTGGGGGAAAGTGACTATGATTTCCCGTGGTGTTGAGATTTCAATCGCTGGAGGTGGAGGAGAGATGGTTCGTGTCCTATCCTTTGGTCGGAACCAAGCGCTTTATTTAGGCATCTTCCCACAACCCTAACCCTGGTGACTCATCACCTCGCGTTACATAAACCTCTATGACTTGTAGTGAGTCATAGCGCGAAATCCATCAATGACTTATATGAGTCATCGCACACCACTTCGTTAACCAATCAAAACTCATAAACCAAGTCATGTCCTCAAACGAGTCACATGAGCGAAACCCATGACTGACAATGTGAGTCATGTGCGAAAGTCATTACATCATATGACGTCAGAATCGTGAGTCATGAAATACTTAATTAATCAGAATATAACCATCACTCGCAAGTGTGTAGTCATGTGATAACTATGAGTCAAGTGACGTCATAGTGTGAAATCCAACATACCTTATGACTAATAAGTATTAGTCATGTGAAATCTGCCTTGCTTAGTGACGATTTGTGACCGTTGATTGGGAATCAATGTACATCAAGACAAGTCAGAGAAGGTGGAGCTACAGAGGAACGGAGATGGTGTCGGGGTTCTTGGACTGTGACGATACAGAGTACAACGGGATCCTTGATGCTCTAGGAGCAGGATTCTATATCCGTGCAACTGTGCATTCAATCAAAATGATGTGTAGTGGAAGTACAAGTAGCAGAGTTGTCATGAGTCTTGTTCATTGTACCATTGTGCATTCTGATTCTTATTCTGAGATAGAAGCCTGTCCTGAAAGCTGCGGAGCTTAACTTCTCTCGCGGAATATGGGTGCCTATTCCCTCACATATTTGAACATAAATTATAATTAAACATTCGAAGAGAGTGTCTTTATATCAACTTCTTTGGACAGGTATTTTGCGCGGATGCTTTGGGCGTATGCTTGGAGCGTGTGTTTTGGGCACATGGTTTGGGCGTATGGTTTGCGTGTATGGTTTGGGCCTATCCTTGGAGCGTGTGTTTCTGGCATACACCTTTGGCATATGCTTTGGGCTTGTGGTTTGGGCCTGTGTTTTGGCCTATGTTGTGGGCCTATGTTTTGGGTGTATATTGTGACCATATGATTTGGGTAGACGCTTTGGGCGTATGCTTTAAGTGTATGGCTTTAGAGCGCATGGCTTTGGGCGCATCACCTTGGGTACGTAGTTTTCAGCCAATGTCTTTGGGCTTATAGATCTTGCCGAAGAAACCAGACGCCAAGTACCAAATAGACAATCTCAATCTGTGCTCAAGCTTATCGTTATGTGTGATTGTTTCTAACTTCTAAACTGCTATCCTATGACCTTATAGTGCAAAGAGTAAGGTCCTCCCCACAATGATGACTTAAAAGAAAAGAGCGGAATCTGTATAGGCACTGGGTATGATAACAAAAGAAATTAAACTCTAAAGGAGCGTCGGTCTCTGGAAATACAGAGTAAGAACAGAACAAGAAAAGACGTAGTGTGCTGCGTAAGAATATGACCCAAGGAAAACAGCCCCCGGACAGATGATATCGGAGACGGCATACCGTCTAAGGTTGAAATCCAACATGACGTATTGTAGTGCTAAATACAGAAGTCGGTATGCAGGGATGGCAATGTAAGGGGAAAAGTATTAAGGAGAGTAAGGAAGGCAGAACCGGCACGAGAGGTCAATAAAGGAACTAGGAGGTAACAAGAAAAGAACATAGATGGAAGTAGAAATCGTTAATCCTACGGCTCCTCTTCACGCAGTGAGGAAAGTGCTGGCTAGCCATATTGAGGAGGCCCTGCCTATCGATCTTGCGGTCAATTGTATGCATCTCCTCCAATTCAATTCCTGGTTCTTCTGCGGCTTCCCTAGGGGCGGCCTCGAGATCAATGACAAGACATGCATTGCCGGCCGGAAAGGGCTTTCGCTTGCCGACAATATTTTCGATCCTGTCCTGTTGGTCTTCTGGGCTTATGAAGAAATCCTTAGGTGTCATAGCCCGCCCAATCAGCCACTCTCCAATCTATTCGGTACTAGCACGAAAACGGTGTTCTGCTGCATCGCCATAAAGTCGACGAGAGGAAGATGCAGAGTCAGTGTAAACTAAGTCTCACCTTTTGCTTCTTAAACCTGAACCTGAGCTTTCCTCTTTCTCCGTCATATGGACATCATGATCACCCTCCTCCCAGCCCTCCACGTCCTCCTGGTCACCCTCCCCCTCCTCCTGCTCGCCCTCCACATCCTCATTGTCGTACTTGCCAATCTCCTCTTCCCCATAGACCTTATCGGAATCCTTGGAGCCATTGCCACCCTCATCAGTAGACTCATATGGGTTGATACAATCGACATCTTCATCCTCTGCATCCTCCTTTCACTCTTCGTAGACCTCCGTATTTGGCAAAGCCCACTCAACAGGCTTCACCCAGTCAATGAAATGTCTACCCTTTGCGGCGAGCTCATCGTCGCGAACCATCATGTCCAAATCTCCTTGCATATCCTCCTGCATCAATCTGTACTCGGAAGTACAGTCCTCTCCGCCAATAGGCATCGAGGGGCCTGTCTGAGTTAAACAACCCTGAATATTAGTAAGCACCTCTCAAGTTAATTAGGCAAATTTGAAAATTACTTACTTGACTCTGGATTATTAGACCAGGAGTTTCACCTCATAACTAGTCTTATCCTAAACCTCGTGCGATGTGAGATAGGCTCCCTAGTTCTGGGTGTATTGAATGTAGCTGCCCTCGCGGAAGCCAGAGGTCGTCCAACAGGGGACCCTGTAGGCGATACCAGTTTCCACCCAATGTGCGTGAATGACTGCACTCCCGAAGCGCTAGCTGGTGGGTGAGCTAGGGAGGCGCGTCCTGAGATACAGAAGGCGGCAGAGGATGTACCCGCACAGACCGAGTGGACGACCCTGAGGGTCGCTTCACAACGCGGTCGAGCAGACTCTGCATTCGCAGTGCGGGCCTCATCATTCGTGATACAAATACAGGCGATGCCGGCGAATTTGGTGAAGAATCAACTTGGATAGGTGTTGGGGGGTTCACAAGTGGCAAACCATTATGGCAAAACTGGTTTGGATAGTGTGACCGCCAATCTGTCAGGATTGCCATTCGTTTCTGCTCCAGGACGGTGTTCTCCTGCACGATGATCTCCTGATCCACTGGGGCTTCGGTCTCGGCATCAAGTGCCTGGTACTCTCTCACAAATCGTGACTAAGCAAGGCACATTTCACATGACTCATGCTTATTAGTCATAAGGTATGTTGGATTTCACGCTATGACGTCACTTGACTCATAGTTCTCACCTGACTGCCCACTTGCGAGTCATCATTATATTATGATTGGTTGAATGTTTTATGACTCACGATTGTGACGTCGTATGATGTAATGAGTTTTGCACATGACTCCCATAATGAGTCATGGGTTTCGCGCATGGGACTCGTTTGAGCACATGACTTGGTTTATGAGTTTTGATTGGTTAACGAAGTGTTGTGCGGTGACTCATATAAGTCATCAATGGATTTTGCGCTATGACTCACTACGAGTCATAGAGGTTTATGTAGCGCGAGGTCATGAGTCACCAGGGTTAGGGTTGTGGGAAGATGCCTATATAAGGCGCTTTGTACCGACCAAGGGATAGGACACACTTCTCGCAAACTGCTTCCCCCCCCCTGCATTTCACATAGAACCTCAAGTCTACCCCGCTTTGCGTCCGGATCAAAACCCCCTCCCACTTTTCCTCACCTACTCGTCGCCATGGCGAACCCCCACAACCTCCCCCCAGAGAACGCGGCCTTCGGGCAGCTCTCTGCTCTCAACTCCCCTCTCGCGTGGCGTTCAGGGACACCCTCAACCGATCACCCCATTGAGTTCATGATGAGGCAACTGGCGCAAGCATGGAGCGCCCTCAGGATCAGCAACCAAGACTTCCCGGACCTCAGCCCAGACGCTCAGGCCGGCTCCCTCCCCATCGAATCCATAACCATCGTTCTCCTCTCCAAGCTTTTACAGGGCGTGGTGACCGTCTCACATGAGCTGAGCGGGGTAACCCAGGCGGTCGCAACCATCTCCGAGGAAAACGAGAACCTCAGGGAGGAGCTCCTTGACATCTCCTCGCAACTCGCGAACCTGCCACACGTCCAAGAACAACAAACCGCTCCGGGGATCGCCGATCTCCAGGCATCCCGACGTGACCTGTCACATCGAGTGTCAGCTCCCATCCCTGCCCCCCCGGCAGTAGTCCCCCCATCACAGAGAACACCTCAGCCCCACCCAACTGCCATCCCCCCCCCTTCGAAGAAGGCCAAAGAAATGGCCCATGCACCACCCACACCTTTCTCAGCCGTGGCTGATGACCCTAAATACCTCATTCCTTTCTACGATACGAGACTTGGCAAGGCGTTCGGCGACCCCGAGAAGTAACCCAGGCTCTACCGACAGTCATACAAAGCCGGGGAATTCCGGAGAGAGGCATATGACGTGGCCTCCTTCACCGCAGGCCACCTCCACCCCGACGTCCACCCCTCCCCCTGCTATGCGCAAGCTGCCTCCGGCTCAGGCTCGGGCGGCAAGGGCAAGAACACAGCTGGGAAGCCTCCATCCCCCCAACTTGTTGCGAGTACGGCGGCCCCTCCTGTTAAAAAGGGGCCTCCCTCCCTTCCAGGTGCCCAACGACGCTTCTTTGCTCCTCGTCAGGCCCCTTCCCCTCACCCAGACGCTCTTACTATGGCCGCTACTTTTCTCGACATCGCTGCTCGCGTCCTTCGCGAGTCAAACTGCCTCCTCCCTTTGGGGTTCTCTGCCACCGTCAACCCTCGGGGCTCTATCTGCCTAACAGTCACCGACAAGGCCACCCCCGCCGCCTCTTACGCCCCCTATTTCGACTCCCTCACCAGGGCCCTCAACCAGTCTTTTCCGGTAGGAGAAAACCCCTGGTGCACTCTGGTCCTCTCCCCCACAGCAGTTCAACTCGCAATTCACGGCCTCCCACTACGTTTCCTCCCTCAAGATGTAGAGGAACTCTTCCCATATCTCCGGCAAGGAATCCACAACGACAAAGCGACCCCGATTCTCTCAGCCAGGTACCTTAACCCTAGCCGAGATTCTAGGGAGACCAAGCAGGCCACTTCGGTGGTTATCACCGTCGATCCTCACAACGTTCAGGCCCTCACTTCAGGGGTCGTCATCCTCTCTCAGAAACGCAAGGTCGAACTTGCCTTCTCCTCCTCCAAGACCTCCCAGTGTAAGAACTGCTGGAGATACGGACACCCCCATCAACGATGCCCCGCCACCCACCCCACGTGCCCCATTTGTGCGCTTCACCATACTCGT
>Ga0307513_10008790_pt1 | contig 12863 bp, 14 predicted proteins | sample 15_EM_MG_FD_202174 | JGI IMG/M metagenome (GOLD analysis project Ga0307513, IMG submission 202174) | Populus trichocarpa ectomycorrhiza microbial communities from riparian zone in the Pacific Northwest, United States - 15_EM | ecosystem: Host-associated > Plants > Roots > Unclassified | place...
GCGAGTTGCGCGCCATCGGGACGCACGAAGAGAAACGAGTAGTCGACTTGCCGCTTGCGCGCCAGGCGCATGATCTTGCGACTCATCATCGCGAACACGAACGTCAGGACGAAGTTGAGTCGTCGAGTGCGGGCGAACGCTGCATCCAGGGGTCCGACGATCGAGACGATCTTGCTCCCCGCCTTGAGGATGCCGATGGACTTCTCGATGGCGTCACCCCTGACAGTGCCGAGCACCGCGTCGTAGCCGCGCAGCACCTTCTCGAACTCCTGCTTCTTGTAGTCGACCACCTCGTCTGCGCCGAGGCGGCTCACCAGTTCGACGTTGCCGGTGCTGGTGGTCGTTCCCACCTTGGCACCAAGGTGCTTTGCCAACTGGATCGCAAACGTGCCGATGCCACCGGACCCTGCCGGGATGAACACCTTCTGCCCGGTTCGAAGATTGGCGCGTTCCTTCAGCGCTTGCCACGAGGTGAGCCCGACCATCGGGATCGATGCCGCCTGCACGAAGTCCAGGTTGGTCGGCTTCATCGCGGCGGCACTCTCCGGGACCACCGCGAACTCGGCGATCGAGCCCGTGCCCTGATCGAAGATGCTGGCGAAGACGGCATCGCCGACCTTGAATCGAGTCACGCTGCTGCCGACCTCGGTCACCACACCGGCCAGATCGCTGCCCAGCGTGGCCGGTAGCTGGAACGGCAGGACGGCCTTGAAGAGGCCGGTCGGGATCACGTTGTCGATCGGGTTCACGCTCGCAGCGTGGACCTGAACCAGCAGTTCGTTGGCCTTGAGCGTGGGGCGGGGAACGTCGGCGAAGCCGATCTCGGGCGACTTGCCGTAGCGTTTGAAGGTGAGTGCTTTCATCGTTTTCCCTGGAGCTGCGAACGGTTACGCGGCGAGCCGCAGGTCTTTTCGAACGCCGGCATCGAGCACGCGGGCGGGCGCAAACCGGCGCAGCAGGCGCATGCGGCTGGCGAGCCCGGGGGCGTAGCGGATCTTTGGATGAGCCGCCATGGCCGCCTTCAAGACGACCTCGGCGACGACCTCGGGCCCGTCCGCGCCCACGAGCACTTCCTTGACTCGCTTCTCCACGCCGGCGCGGATCTCGCGATACACGTCGAGCGGGGCATCGGGCTTCATCAGGTTCGCGTCGAACGGCGTGTTGATGTAGGCGGGCTCGACCACCGAGACACGAATGCCCTGCGTGCGCAGTTCATGGTCGAGCGATTCCGAGTAGCCTGCGACCGCGTGCTTGGTGGCGGAATACAGCGCCATGTAGGGCATCGGCAGAAAGCCCAGCACGGAGCCGATGTTGATGATGCGTCCGGCACCCTGTCGGCGCATGTGCGGCACGACAGCGCGCGTCATGCGCACGATCCCGAAGAAGTTGGTATCGAAAATAGACTGAGCCTGCTCGATCGAACTCTCTTCCGCGCCAGCGGCAGCGACCCCGAAGCCAGCGTTGTTGACGAGCAGATCGATGCGGCCCTCGGCCTGCATCAGCGCCTGAACGGCGGCATCGACCGACTCGTCGTGGGTCACGTCGAGGGGCAGCATCGCGAACGATCGTGCGCTCGCATCGCCGCCACGTCGGCTCGTGCCGTAGACCTTGTAGCCAGCCCTCGCGAGCAGCTCCGCCGTGGCCTGGCCGATGCCCGACGACGCGCCGGTCACAAGCGCGATCTTGGTCAATTCGCTTTTCGTGTTCATGAGGTTTCTCGGTGAGGTTTCGGGGGTGGTCACGCCTTAAGGGAGGCGTACGGCATGATGATCATCATATGTAAAGGCGAACAAGCTGGCAGCGTGTCTCGGTAGGTTCAGGTGGAGGTGAGGTGCTTCAGTGCCGCTTGGCACAGTGCGTCCGACAGCGCAGGCTCGTCCACAGCACGGGCCAGCAGCAATGCGCCGACCATGGTGGCGACGGTCACGAGTGCTCGTTCGTGCGCACCGGGCTGCCCCCAGTCAGGCGATTGACGGGCGAAAAGATCGACCATTTCCTTGATGTGTCGGGTCGTCACCCGACGAACTTCGGACGCCTGGCGCGGTGTCTCCGAGCCCAGCGCAGCCAGCGGGCATCCGAGCTCTATTTGCGCCAGGTGCTCCTGGGAGAGGTAGGCGCGAAGCATGGACGACATGGCCTGCCCGGGCGGCACGCTCGCGACAACCCCGGCGACGGCGGACGCTGACTCGGCGCACGCCCGACTCGCGGCTTCGGCCAACATGGCTTCGCGTGAAGGGAAGTGAGCATAGAAGGCGCCATGGGTCAGGCCGGCCTCTTTCATGATGTCGGCGACGCCGGTACCGTCGAAGCCGCTGCGGCGGATCGCCCGCGCCGCGGCTGACACGATGCGCTCGTGTGAGGCTTCCTTGGCCTGGGCTCTGGCGTTGTGCTTCGATATTGGCATGATGTGCATCATACACAATTTGCGCATCGCGTGCTGTGATGTCTTGCACGACGACGCGAGCTTGATTCGACGACCGTCAGATGCGTTCGTTCGAGGCCCGACAGACGAGCCATGCTGTGGCCTGAACCTGCGGCCCATGCGGCCCCAACCAAACTTGCAGCTCAGCGCTTCTTGCTCAACTCGGTGATCAGGGCGGTGAAGACCAAATCGCTCGTCGCCGCGACCTCCCTGGCTGAGGTCGTACCCCATTGACGCAAGGACAGGACGCCATTGAACGCGGCCAAGATGGCGCGCGCCGCGTCATCCAAGGAGACCCGGAAGCGACCCGAATCTACGAGGCGTTGAACAAGCGCTCGCATGTCGGCGAATGTCTCATTGAGAAGTTCCGGATGGTGCTGAGCTTGCTCGACGAGCAGCGCGTAAAGGTGGGGGCGTTTGAACGTGAAGTCGACGGCATCATCCCAATGTGTTCTCAACTGCTTCATCAGATCCTCAGAAGCCCTGGGAACGCGCCTGTGTGACATGAACTCGGCCCGCCCCTGCCTGATAAGCGCCATCGCCAGTGCGTCCATGCCACCAAAGTGATGGTAGAGCGTCGGCGCGGTGATGCCGACAGCTGCGCAAATGGCGCGGGTTGTCAGCCCAGCCGGTCCCTGCGCCTCGAGCAGGGCCGCGGCGGCCCGAAAAATTGCGGTCTCGGTGTCGGATGCCACAGATGAGTTCGGAAAGGCGTATGCAGGAGTTCGGAGGGAGGGAAGTCGGCTCCGCTCATTGGGGCCGCACGTGCCAGGCAACTGCCGCTGGCCCTCGATCCATTCTACGTACGCGGCATGCTGCCTGTGCCGCGTGCGTCAGCGAGTTCGAGTCCAGGCGATTCACCCGGAACCACGGCTCAGGGCGGCAACCCACCTCGACTCCGGCACGTTGGTGTCGTGGGCAGGCTGGGCATTCGCCCTCCGACCCAGGGTCCTCCCTGTACTGATTTCCATATCGATGCTATACTAAACCTATAGCAACGATATAGTCGCAACCCGAGTGCGACGACCATCCTTGCGCACCGACCGCGCAAACCTCGCGGACCTTCCTTGGCCGTTCCACACGACAGGAGAACGACTTGAGTACAAACACAGCCGTCAACATCGGCAAGCGCGCGCTGGTGACCGGTGCATCCAGCGGCATTGGCGCGGCAATCGCGCGTGAGCTCGCGACGCTCGGCGTCGATCTCGTGCTGACGGCGCGGCGCCGCGACGCGCTCGAAGCGGTCGCTGCGACCTGCAAGGGCGTGAAGGTCGAGATCGTCACCTCAGATCTCGGCAAGCCCGATGCCGCGCACGCGCTGTGGGCCGCCGCCACTGCCAGCGGCCCGATCGACATCCTGATCAACAACGCCGGGTTCGGATACTTCCGCCGGTTCGACGAGGTCGACTGGGCGCGCGACGCGGAGCTCGTCCAACTCAACATGACCTCGCTCGTGGCGCTCGCGCGCTGCTTCGTCGACGCGCACAAGACAAGCACCGTCCCCGCGCACATGTTGAACATCGCGTCGACCGGCGCCTACCAGTCCGTGCCGAACATGGCGCTGTACGCTGCGTCGAAGGCGTTCGTCCGCAACTTCAGCGAGGGTCTCCACGACGAGCACCGCGGCACGCCGCTGTCGGTGACCTGCGTCTGCCCTGGCGGCACCGAGACGGCGTTCCACGCCGCGTCTGGCGGTGGCGACTACTCGTGGATCGCGAACGCGTCGACGAAAAGCGCGGAGTTCGTGGCGCATGCCGCGATCCGCGCGATGCTGGCTGGCAAGCGCACGGTTGTGCCCGGCCTGTTCAACAAGCTGTCGTGCTTCGGTGTGCGCTTCCTGACGCGGCGGTTCGCGTCGCGGGTGGCGACTCAAGTGCTCGGCAAGCCGCGTTTGGCACTGCCGGCGCGAAGAGCGGCTTGAGAGCGGCGGGGCGACTCGCCCTGATCCGGGTTGAGCTTGAAGTACGGTCGACGGTCAGGCTGCCAGTGCTTTCATTTCGGCGTAGAGGTCGGCCTTGCCCTCGAAGCCGATGCCGGGCAACTCGGGCAGGGTGACGTAGCTGTTGTCGACCTTCACGCCGTCCGGGAAACCGCCGTAGGGCTGGAACAGGTCCGGGTACGACTCGTTGCCTCCGAGGCCCAGGCCGGCCGCGATGGCCAGCGACATCTGATGCCCGCCATGCGGCACGCAGCGTGACGGCGACCATCCATGGGCCTTCAGCATCTCGAGCGTGCGCAGATACTCGACGAGGCCGTAGCTCAGCGCACAGTCGAACTGCAACCAGTCGCGGTCGGGCCGCATACCGCCGTAGCGGATGAGGTTGCGCGCGTCCTGCATCGAGAACAGGTTCTCGCCGGTGGCCATCGGTCCGGCGTAGTGCTGGGCCAGTTCGGCCTGCAGCGCATAGTCGAGCGGATCACCGGCTTCCTCGTACCAGAACAGGTCGTACTGCGACAGCGCCTTCGCGTACTCGACGGCGGTCTTCAGATCGAAGCGGCCGTTGGCGTCGACGGCCAGCTTCTGCCCCGGCCCGAGCAGGCGCAGCACGGCTTCGATGCGCTTGCAGTCTTCGGCCAAGGACGCGCCGCCGATCTTCTTCTTCACCACCGAGTAACCGCGGTCGAGGTAGCTGCGCATCTCGCGTTCCAGGCCATCGAGGCCCTGACCCGGCCAGTAGTAGCCGCCGGCGGCATAGACGAACACCTTGCGGTTGGCCCGGCCGTCACCATAACGTTCGGCCAGCAGCTGGAACAGCGGCTTGCCTTCGATCTTGGCCACCGCGTCCCACACCGCCATGTCGATCGTTCCGACCGCCACCGAACGCTCACCGTGGCCACCAGGTTTCTCGTTGATCATCATCGTCGCCCACACCTTGTGCGGATCGATGTTGTCGCGCTCGGCATCGAGCAGGCTCGATGGATCGGCTTCGAGCAGGCGCGGCAGAAAACGTTCGCGCATCAGCGCGCCCTGGCCGTAGCGGCCGTTGGAATTGAAACCGTAGCCGATCACCGGCTTGCCGTCGCGGATCACGTCGGTGACGACGGCCACCAGGCTCAGCGTCATCTTCGAGAAGTCGATGTACGCGTTGCGGATGTTGGACTTGATCGGCTTGGTCTGTTCGCGGATGTCGATGATCTTCATGGTGTGCTCGTGCGTATTCGTGTGCAGTCGTGGGTGTTCAGCGCGGCAGCGAAGCGCCGCCGCAGATCTGGATGTCCTGGCCGGTGATGGCCGCCGCCGCGGGCGAGAGCAGAAAGCCCACGAGCGCAGCGATCTCGTCCGGGCGGATGAGCCGGCCGATGAGTGGCAGCACGGGCACTGCGGCCTGTCGAGCGGGGTCTTCGGTCATCGCCGTCTGCGTCGCCGCGGGCGACACGACGTTGACGGTCACGCCTTGCGCGACGACTTCGGCGGCCCAGCTTCGCGCAAGGCCTGCCAGCGCGGCTTTGGTCGCGGCGTATTGGCTGCGGCCGGCCTTGCCCTGGGCGACACGGCTGCCCAGCAGAACGACCCGGCCGTGGCCAGCCGTCGCCATCGCAGGCAGCAGGTGATTGGCGATGCGCTGGGCGGCGTCGACATGCAGGCGCCACATCAGCTCGCCGTCGGGGGCGCTCAGGTGGCCAAGGTTTCCGACGCGCAGCACGCCAGCCGCGTGCACGAACGCCTGTGCGCCCACCAAGCGCTGCGCCGCGGTTTCGGTGGACGAACCGTCCGTTAGGTCGACCTGCACCGAACGGAACTGCGGGTGGTCGATCGTCGCCGGTGAGACGTCGAGGCCGCTGACCTGCCAACCGTCGCCCAGCAAAGCTTGTGCGATGGCCTGGCCGATCCCGGAACTGCTGCCGGTCACCAGGGCATGGCGTTCACTCGGCACGGATCTTCCCCTCGGTGATGATGCGCTGCGACGTCGCCATGTCGTCTTTCTGGAAGCGTGCGAAGTCATCGATCGAGCCAGGCGTCAGCAGCAATCCTTGCGGCTCGAGCTTCTCGCGCATGTCGGAGCCCAGCGCCTTGTTGACCTCGGCGTTGAGTCGCGTCGCGATCTCTTTAGACAGGCTTGCCGGGCCCCAGAGCCCGTACCAGCTGTAGAACTCGTAGCCTGGTACCGTTTCGGCGACGGTCGGCATCTGCGGTTGACCAGGAACGCGGTTCTTCGACGTAATGGCCAGCACCTTCAACTGGCCCGCTTTCGCGAACGATGACGAACCCAGGATCGGGTCGATGAACGCATCGATACTGCCGCCGACGAGATCCTGGTAGGCCGGTGCCGACCCCTTGTAGGGCACGATCAGGTACTCCATCTTGCCGACCCGCCGAAGGAGCTCGGTGCTCAGGTGGCCGGCCGATCCCGTGGAGCCGATCGCGAATGTCAGCTTGCCCGGATTGGCGCGGGCGTACTCCAGCAGCCCCTTGACGTCGTTGAACGGCAGGTTCTTGTTGACGGCGATCGCCAGCGGCGCCTTAGCCACCAGTGCCACTGGCGCGAAGTCCTTGACGACGTCATAGACCGCCGTCTTCTGCGTCATCGGTGTCGTCGTGAAGGTCGACGCGCTGAACAGCAGCGTGTAGCCATCACCCGGCGCGTGAGCGACTGCGCTGGCGCCGATGGTCCCGGCCCCACCCGGGCGGTTGTCCACGATCACTGTCTGGCCAAGCTGCTGACCGAGCTTCTGCGCCAGCAGTCGCCCGACCACGTCGAGCGTCCCGCCCGGCGGAAACGGGATGATCATCGTGATGGGCTTGGCCGGCCAAGGCTGAGCCATCGCGCCGCTACCCAGGCCCATCGCGAGCAGCGCGGCCCCTGCGGCACGACGAACGAATTGCTTGCGGTTCATGGAGTCTCCAATGCTCTTGATTTGTTTTTTCTCGACCGCTCAGCGCTTGAGCAGGCCGGCCTGGGCCACTGCTGCGCGCAGCGCCGCCATCTCGGCATCGTTCGGGGCTTCAGTGGGCGGGCGCACGGTCGGCGAATCCAGCACGCCGGCGAGGTACATGCCCATCTTCATGCGGGCATGGGCCTCGCCCGTGGGCTCGCCACCGCCGTAGACGGCGTCCTTCAGCGGTGTGATCACCGCCTGCACCGCCATGGCCCGCTTCAGGTCGCCGGCTTTCACGGCTTCCCACAGGTCGTTGATGAGGCTCGGGATGAAGGTCGCGAAGCCGACCAGCGCGCCGTCGACGCCTTGCACCATCGAGGCCAGCAGGTACTCGTCGTGGCAGGTCAGGATGACCTTGCTCGCATCGGCCTTGCGGATCGCGGCGATGTCGGCGGCGTACTTGTTCATGTCGCGCTGGCCGACCTTGAAGGCGGCGACAGAAGGCAGGCGCGCAAGATCCGCCAGCGTGGCCGACGAATACGACGCACGCGTCCATGCCGGGTAGACGTGTGCCACCAGGTCAAGGCCGACCGAGGCGATGGCGTCGAAGTACTGAGTCACGTGGTCGGGACGGAAGCCGAAGCGCAGCCAGTGGTGCGGCGGCATCACGTCCAAGGCCTTGGCGCCCGCTTCGCGCGCCATCGAGGCTTGCTCGGCGGCGTCGCGCGTGCCTTCGCAGACGATGGACGAGATGACCGGCAAGCGGCCCTTGAGTTCGTCGGCGACGATGCGCGTCACCTCGGCGCGCTCGCGCGGCAAGAGCGAGAACACTTCGCCGGTGTGGCCGTTGGTCATCACCGCGACCACGCCGGGCTGCGTCGCCAGCCACGAGGCATGCTTGCGAAGCGCCGACTCGTCGATGCGGTGGTCGGCGGTGAAGGGGCAGGCGATCGCGGGGATGATGCCGCGGTAGTTCTGGATCGTGCGCATGGGGGGTGTCTCCGGTCTGTTGAACAATCCGGATGAATCTTGCGCGGCGCCGCTGTGTTTGACCAATGCCGCTTGGGCCTTCTTCCATGCTCTGGGAGCACGACTCTTGAATCTGATCTGGCTCGATGATTTCCTGACCCTGGCGGCCAGCGGCAGCTTCTCGCGCGCCGCGCAGGAGCGACACATGACCCAGCCGGCTTTCAGTCGTCGCGTGAGGGCATTGGAGGAGTGGCTGGGCGTGGTGCTCTTCGACCGAAGCACTCAGCCTGCCACGCTCACCGAGGCTGGCGAGTGGTTTCGTGCCGTCGCGCAGGAACTGCTCACGCGCGTGGCCGGCATCCCCGATCAGGCGCGTGCAGTGGCTGACGCGAGCTCGGCCACCTTGCGCATCGCGTCCACGCATGCGCTCTCGTTCAGCTTCTTGCCAGGTTGGCTGCGCGGCCTGGAGTCGCGCCTCGCGGAAGGTCCGGGCCCGGTGCAGCTCATCTCCGACGTCATGCAGCAATGCGAAGCGCTGATGCAGCAGGGCCGCGTCCAGTTTCTGCTGTGCCACGGCCACGAGCAGGTCCCCAACCGACTGGACCCGGCATTGCACCGCTGGGCTGTCGTCGGGCACGACGCGCTCTTGCCCGTGTCGGCGCCCGATGCGTCAGGTCGCCCGCGCCACTCTCTCGACAACGCCGGAGGCAAGGCTGTGCCGTTGCTGGAATACAGCGCTGAGTCCGGCATCGGCCGTCTGGTGCGCGCGTTGCGCGGCAATGCGCTGGCCAGTGCTCATGCGCAATCCGCCATGACGGCGCACCTGGCCTCCGTGCTCAAGACCATGGCGCTGGATGGTCGCGGTGTGGCCTGGCTTCCACGGAGCTTGATCGCTGAAGAACTGGCCTCTGCGCGACTGGTAGCCGCGGGGGGCGCGCAATGGGCGATTGAGGTCGAGATCCGCTTGTTCCGACCTCAGTCGCTCCTGCCGCGCGCGGCCGAGCGATTTTGGGCGGTGGTGGACGAGCATTGAGCTGCAGTCATTCGCACGCTCTCAAGCGACGGCGCTTGCTAGGCCGTTGCCTCGCCCCTCTTCGACGCTGTCCCATGTGGTTCGACGCCCGTTCGGCGCGACCCTCTTGTTCTGGCTCAGCGGCGGTACGGGTTGTCGGGGCGACGGTCGTAGCGGTTGGGCACGCCGTCGCCATCGCGGTCGCGGTCATAGCGGTTGCGCACGCCGTCGTGGTCTCGGTCGTGAACGTAGCGCGGCGAATGGGCATGTGGAGGCACCACCACGCACGCGCTGAGGGTGGTCAAGGCTGTTGCGCTTAAGGCGATGAGACAAAGACGCTTGAACATATTCCTTCTCCTTTGATACGTGTCACTTTGCCCACCAGTCTGAATCGGCGGAATGGGCCCGCGGAGCAAAGCTGTGTAGGAAGAAGACCGCTGTCACCGTGGTCCCTTTTCGATCGGCGCCGCCAGCAGAGCGGTTGGGTCTTCCGCGGTGGTCGATCGTCAAGAAGCGGGCACGTGGCACGTCAATCTCGCCCGTGACGGTCATGGTGCGGCGAGCGGTCCCACTCGTGATGACGACGTTCCCACTCGCGGCGTTGCCACTCGCGATGGCGCCACTCCCGGTCACGCTCGGCCTCGTACCGATACGACGACCGCCAAGGACGCTCGTAGATCACCACCGGAGCAGGCTCGTAGACCGGACGAGATTGAACATAGACCGGCTCCGCTCGGATGAACGGATGCGGCAGAGGAGGCGGCACGAAAACAGGCAGCCCCGGCAGACCCGGAAGACCGATCGAGACCTGCACATCGGGTCGGGCTTGTGCGACCGATGCGGTGCCGAGCACGGCGCCGATCAGGATGGTGGAAGCGATGAATCTCTGGAGGAAGGGGCGCTTCATGGTGGCTCCTTGTGTTGCGGTGAGGTCATCTTGCGCGGCCCCCCGTGAACGCCACCTGAACGAACGCGAAATTTCTCAGCCTGCCCGCAGGATGATGTCGACCCTGGCCCCGCCGAGGTCAGAACGGGTCAGGATCAGCTCGCCGTCGTGGCTGGCAACTAGGTCGTTGACGACCGCCAGCCCCACGCCGTGGCCAGGGACCTTCTCGTCACCACGCACGTGCAGTTGCAGGATCGAGCGCGTGTCGTCGAAACCCGGACCATCGTCATCGACGCGGACATGCAGCGAATTCCCTTCCCGGCGCGCGCTGACAGCAATTTGCATTCGTGCCCACTTCGCGGCGTTGTCGAGGACGTTTCCGAACATCTCGAAGGCATCGCCTTCATCGACCCGCCAGGCGATGTCGGAGGGGATATCGAACGCGAACTCGAGGCCCTTGTCGGCATAGACTTTGATCAACGAATCGCGGATCCGATTCAAGACCGGGACGATGGGCAGCCAGGGCACGAAGCGCGAGGCACCACTGGCCGCGGCACGTGCCAGTTGGTGCTGCACGATGTCGTCCATGCGGGCGACTTGTTCGCTCACGATGCCGGGCAGACGCGTCGGCTCGCCGAGCGCGGTACGGAGCACGGCCAGCGGCGTCTTCAAACTGTGCGCGAGAAAGCTCAACGCTTCCTTGTACCTTGTCTGACGCATGCGCTCTTGGTTGATCAGGGTGTTGATGTTGCTGGTCAGCGCCGTGATCTCGGCCGGATACCGGCCTTCGATCTCGGTCCGGTCACCGTGCTCGATGCCGCGGATCTCGTGAGCGACCCGGCGCAACGGCGCCAGGCCCCAGCCGAGCAGCAGCGTCTGCGATACGAGGAGCAGCGCCGCAGCACCGCCCAGCCATGTCCACAGCGTCCGCTGGAACACACCGACCTCCCGATCGAACTCGGCCTTGTCCTCGACCACGGACAGCACCAACGGCGCGGTCTGCGCGCGCTCGGTCCAGTTCACGCTGTAGCCGATGGCCAGGTAGTCGCGGCCGCCGGAGGCGACGATCTCGGAGCGCCATTGGCCGATCGCCACGTCGCGCAGAAAGGGTGGTTGGATTCCGACGCTGGAGGGAGACTGCCAGTCTTCGCGCCGCACGACGTTGACGATGTTCGCGTACAGGCCCGATCCGGGCAAGGACAGCCGTGGCTCGGGAAACGATGGCGGAAGAACCAACGCGCCATGGTCGTCGAGTTCGGCACCGGCGAGGAGCAGATACACCGTGCCTTGCAACTGCGCGAACCGTGCGGTGCGCACGCTCTGTTCATGGGCGCGCTGAACCGCCCAGCCCGCGCTCGCCACGAAGGCGATCAGAACCACCGTGGCGCCGACCATCAGGCGCCCGCGTATCGAGTCGGGCCACCTCATCCGAGGGTGAACCGGTAGCCCCGTCCGCGCAAGGTTTCGATCGGCGACAGCGTGCCGCTCGGGTCGAGCTTGCGGCGCAACCGACCGATCAGCACCTCCACGACGTTGCTGTCGCGGTCTTGGTCGTGGGGGTACAGGTAGTCCGAGAGCTCCTGCTTCGTCACGATCCGGGCTCGCTCGCGCACCAGGTGCTCCAGCAGCCGGTATTCGAAGGCGGTCAGCTCGACCGCGTTGCCGTCCAGACGCGCACTCTGCGCCGAGAAATCGATGGCGATGGGGCCCAGCGTCAGCACGTCCGACGTGGCATTCATCGAGCGCCGCAGCAGCGCCTTGATGCGCGCTGCGAGTTCGGGGTATTCGAAGGGCTTGACCAGATAGTCGTCTGCCCCCGCTTCGAGGCCCACGACCTTGTCCTGCCAGCTGCCACGCGCCGTGAGAATCAGGATGGGGATCGCCCGGCCATCCGCTCGCAGGGCCTTGACGACGTTGAGACCGCCCAGTTTCGGAAGCCCCAGGTCGACGATCGCCAGATCGACCGGGTATTCGCGCGCCTGGAAGAGTCCGTCCTCGCCGTCAACGGCCTGGTCGACCCGATAGCCGTCGGCTTCCAGTTGGCGCGCCAGCCCGAGTCGCAAAGGCGCTTCATCCTCGACCAGCAACAGGCGCATTTCAGGCTCCCGCGGCTCAGCCGATGACTCGCCCACTCGCAGCGTCGATCAGGATCACCCTGACCTCGCCTTGCGACGTGAGGACCTTCACGCGCCACACCGGACGACGATCGGCTTCGGTCTTGTCGACCGACAGCACGCGGCCACTGGCGACGCGTTGTGCTGCCGCCGCGGCCTCGTCTCGGCTGATGTCCGCCCAGGCAGGGGCGGCCACCGCGATCAACAGTGCGCACAGCGGCTTGATAAGGAGTTTCATGAGGAAGCAAATCCGGGTTCGGCCCCTATCGTCCCACAGGATCCACCGGCACGCGACTCTGGCCCACCGCCACGACGCGGTTGTTCACTGACCCGTTGGCTACTGCATCCCGGGTGCGGCACACGCACGCTGTCGTACTGCGGATCGACACTGACGACACGCGCGTTATCAACATACGTCTGGGCGTGCGCCGATAGCGTTGCAGCCACGAGGAGCGAGACGAGGGCAATGCACTTCACAAGTCACTCCTGAAGTTGGCGATGAGCGCATCTTGGGGGCCCTATCGTGAACCCAGGCTGAACGGAGTCAACGCCGAACCGCGTCTCCCGCCGTACGAAGCTCGAGTGTCCGCACCCCGCAGCCGGCCACGAGCCGTCGTCCGCAAACATCCGCTTTGTGGCCGC
>Ga0307513_10008791_pt1 | contig 12862 bp, 8 predicted proteins | sample 15_EM_MG_FD_202174 | JGI IMG/M metagenome (GOLD analysis project Ga0307513, IMG submission 202174) | Populus trichocarpa ectomycorrhiza microbial communities from riparian zone in the Pacific Northwest, United States - 15_EM | ecosystem: Host-associated > Plants > Roots > Unclassified | place...
ACCATAAATGAATAATGTAATGTGCATTATTTGGCATTTTCAACTGTAAAATCTTTACAAGCCATAATAAAGAATAAGATAAGAAGTAAAATAAGATCAAGCTCACCTTATAGGTGATTTTAAGTGAGGAAGGGGGTGTTGTGGTTGGTTATAGTGGTAGAGATGATGTTGGTGCTACCAGCGGAGGGGTTTTCAAGTAGTTTTTCTTACAAGAGTCCAATGAGAAACTTACTTTTTTTTTTTTCTTTTTCTATCTCTTTTCTTTCTCTCATTCTTTCTTACATCTTAACTCACACAAACTCAATTTTTAGGTTAATAAGCTTATATTTTTCTTCTATCTCTCTCTTTAGGTTTCTCATTTTGTTTTTCTTTTGTTTCATTTGTTTTTCTCTTTTACCACCTAAACCAAACTAAATTCAAAAACTCAGCTCAAAACTCTTTTTTCTCCTTTCTCTTTATTGTTACCTATTTTTAGGTCCTCACATAAAAAAAGAGAAAAAAAATATAAAAAACAGAGAGGAGGAGAGAACGAAAGAAAAGGAAGAAACAAAGATAAAAAAAGAGAGAAACAAAAAAAAAATGAGATAGAAAGAGAAGGAAAAACAAAATAAAAGAGAAAAACATGGGAAAACATGGGAAAACAAAGGAAGAAAAGAAAAACAGAGAGGATGAGGGAACAAAAAATAGAGAGGAGGAAGAATAGAAAAAAAAAACAAAAAAAAAGAAAGAAAAAGAAGAAACTTGTGCCTCTGCACAGAAAGAAAAAACAGCAGCAACGATCATTTTTTTCCTTATCGCCGCTGGAACCACCGTCATTTTGCCACCAACACCATCAACACCACCGCCAGGTTAGCCTCCCCTTCTTCTTCTTCTTCTTCACTTCACCCCCTGCCAGCTCCACTGTTTACGTGAATAATGGAGAGCCATTGTTCCTGGATCAGACCAGTGTCGGCCCAGACCAAAACGTCTGGGCTAGTTCCCTTTAAGTAAAGTCTATTGGGCCAACATCAGCCCAACCCTTTTTTTGAGCCGTTATTGGCTCAACCCCTTTTTGGGTTGATCTCGGCCCAACCAGGATGGGCTCAGCCCATATAATTGGGCTGGGTCCAACCCAATAATAATAATAATATAATAATATATAATATTATATTATATATTAAATACAAAAACAAACAAAAAATTTCTAAAAATTCCAAAAATCCTTTCAAAAAATTTGTGATTTCTCGCGTATTTTTTTAGCGATTTTGATTAATATTGGTTTGTATTTTTATACTGTAAAAATACAAATCTGGTATTAAAATACCTGATTTTCTCTGAAATGTTGCAATATATATATATATGGAAAAACACAAAAAATATCTTGTTTTTATGCATACGGCCAATTCTCTCAAAATATATATATATATAAAAATATCTCATATCGTATTTTCATGCACAATAAAATTAAAAAAAAAAAGTGTTAGCATTCATTTTGAGCTTTAATAACCAGTTTAATAAAGCCATGAGAACTAGGCCTATATTTTAAAAATACCGAAAATAATATTTTGTTTTCTTTTAATATCTAGAATTATGAACTTATACGTAAGATGTATTCCCAATATTAAATAAAAGGTAGTTCTTTTTTGTTGACATTGGAACGGTTAGATTTTTACCCGATAAGATAAGAATCTTTTTACTGAGGAGGACTTTTCTTAAAGCTTAGACAGACTAACAATTAGAAAACACAATGATACTCTAGTTATATCAGACAATCAAACAATGTAGCTCACCTTAAGTAAGGCGTATTAGAGGTGTTAATACCTTTCTTTACGCTACGAGTCCTCGTGCCCGATCTTTGAAACCAGTTAGGATTCCTAGTAACCAAAAGACTAGGTGACAACTCTCATTCCCTCTTTCCACTGATAAAGAAAAAGAATTCCTTGTCCTGTCCATTTCCCCACACCACATACTACAACATGGATATTCAAAAAGGATGTTCGCCGCGACACTGCACCATGACATGCGACACTATTTATTTAGCATTTTCACTTTTTAATTATGGGTCTATCTTTCTTCTGTATTTAAAGCGAGGGGGAATGCTTCTATAAGCTCCACTAGTTGACTTGATCGGGAACATTAGTTTATTACGATGAATCTTAACCCTATAGGTCACCTTTTTATTGGAAAAAGCTTGAATGACTGGCTTGCTTTATCATTCTTTCGTGGTGGTTTCATGAGCGTTTTTAATATGGGGATAAACTATGGTGAGAGAAGGTATGTAATGGAAGAAAATGGATGGGCGATACTGATACGAACCCCAAGGATATACATATTTAGAAACCCACAATCAAATTGACTTTGCCTAAAAAAGATAAATTTAGGCTTATGATTGAGCTTAACACAATGATAACATGTGCCAAGGCACCAAGATTATAAGTAACCAACCATTAACCAACGCATATGAAGAGACGTGAAAGAGAAGTATAAAAGATGTCAGGAAACTTGGTTAATTCTTTGATAAATTATAGTTCAATGAAAAACCAAAAACAAATATGAGCAAAACCTCTCACACACTATAATAATTCTTGAAATTAAAGTCTGTAAAAAAAAACTTAAATACAAGCTAAATAACCCTATTTATAATAGGTAAAAATATCCTAAAAAATTCTGAAAAAAAATATTAAAAGAATGTGAAAAATAATCATAAATCAATTAGAAAAGTAATACAATTCTCACACATTAGCTTCTAGACCTTATCGTAAGGCCTTCTTGAAGCTCGATTTCCCTAAAATATTAACCCAATATAGAACAAGATCTTTAGAAACTTCTGGTAAAATTTTACCCCAATCCAAAGGTCAAATTGAAAATTATTCTTATTAGGGTAAAAAATATGCATTATGAAAAATAAGCTCAAAACTGCCTCTAATATTGAAATTAATTAGCTCACCATTGCAAAATAATTAGGCATGTGTTATAGATGGATCAAGCCTCTCTTGTACATAGATTAAATTGATTAAGGCCTGATCATCACTTATTGAAGCTAAAGACTTCTTAAAATTCATCTTGGCTCAAATACTCCGAATAAACCCATTGAATGCATATTTGAGCTTTTTTTGCCTTTAATCTTGCAATTAGACCAATTGGAACTTGCAATGGATCTTTTGGTGTAATCTTGATCATATCATCCCCTTTCTCCTCAAAATAATTCATCCATGAATTATCACCTACGTCAGACAAAAAGAGAATAGAAATATTAAATGTAACACAACACCATCCTCTCCTAGTAGATCCTCTTTGCAAGAATTGTAATTAATTCTTTCAAGGATTTGAAATGGTCAATCTCCTCTTGGTATCAATTTAGATCTTCTTTGTTCAGGAAATCTTTCTTGTTTTTATATTCACTCAAACCCAATCACTTTGTTAAAAAATAACCCTATTTCATCATTTATAGCTTTGAATACATATTGCTCATTCTTTTTTGTATTTCTCACCTCACATTCTCATAGAGAGCCTTTATTACATGTGTTTTTTTATTGCCATCAAGACTGACCTTTTTATTAATAGGTAAAGGAAACAAATTCAAAGGATTAAAGCCATAAATAATTTAAAAAAAAGAATAATAAGTAGTAAAATACACTGTTATTATAAGAAAATTTAGTAAATGACACACAATCTTCCTAATTTTTCAAATTCTTTTGAATAATAGTTCTTAACAATGTAGTTAAAGTCCTATTAACTATTTCAGTTTGACCATTTGTTTGTGGATGACAAGTATTAAAAAATAATAATCTTGTTTTTAATTTTCCCTATAAAACCTTCCAAAAGTAGTTTAGAAATTTAACATCATGGTTAGACGAAATGCTTATATGTACCTCATGAAACCAAACTATTTTTCTAAATAATAAATTTGTTATGTTAGTTGCATCATCGGTTTATGATAAAATATCAAATGTATCATCTTAGAAAACTTATTCACAACAGCAAAAATATAATCCTTACTTTTTTTTTTATTTGAGCAAACCTAAAATAAAATCCATAGATATATCAATCCAAGGTTCATTAGGCACGTAAAGGAGTATATAAACCATGAGACAAAACTTTAGACTTAACTTATTTACATGTTATGCATCTATCATAAATTCTTTACACATCTCTTTTCATCTTAGGCCAATAAAATTGCTCGTGCAAAATATCTAAAATCTTAGCAACCACAAAATGTCCCATTAATCTACCCTCATGATCTCCATAAATTGTCAATTCATGTGTAGAACAATTAGCTTTCCTTGGCCTATAAGATATTTCAATAACTGATGATCAGTATGGATAACGGACTTCTTAGACCACAACTAATGTTGTCAAGTTTTCAAAGTTCTTACCAAAGCATAAAACTCTTTATTATAAGTAAGATAATTCAATGTTGCACCATTGAGCTTTCAACTAAAATAAGCTTTGAGTTTTTTTTTTTTCTGCATTAAAACAGCTCCAATACATCTGAGGCATCACATTCAATCTTAGAAGTTTTCATTAAATTAGGCAACGATAAAAATGAAGCCAAAATTATTTTTTCCTTTAATAAATTAAAAGCATGCTTTCTTCTATACACCATTTAAAACACATAAATTTCTTAACTATCTTAGTTAAGGTTATGGTTAGAGTATTGAAATCCTTAATAAATCTCCTATAAAAACTAGTCAAACCATGAAAACCTCTTACTTTAATGATTGACTTAGATGTAGGCCTTGATAGTTTTAAATCTTTCCTCAGCCATATCAATATCGTTTGCACTAACATATCCAAGAAATACAATCTTTTCCATGCAAAAGTTATACTTTTTTAGATTAACATCTAAATATTATTTTCACAAAATAACAATACATTCCTTAAATGTTCAACATGCTCATCTAAATGCTTTATATAAATCAAAATATCATCCAAATAAACCATAAAAAACTTTGCTATAAAATTACGCAAAACATGATTCATCAATCTCCTAAAAGTAGTAGGTATATTAGTAAGTCTAAAAGTCATAACTAAGCTCTCATATAAATCATATTTAGTTTTAAAGGTAGTATTCCATTCATCTGCCTCTTTCATTCTTATTTGATAATATCCACTTTTCAAATCAATCTTAAAAAACATATAAGACATATGCAATTCATTTAACATATCATCATGTTTAGGAATTGGATGTCTATACTTTATCATAATATTGTTGATGACATGAAAATCAATACATATTCTCTAAGTCCCATCCTTTTTATGGTATTAACAATATTGGAACTACACATGGACTTATGCTTTCTCTTATATACCCTTTTGTCATCAATTCTTCCTCTTTCCTTTGAAGTTCATTTGTCTTCTCGGGATTACTCATATATGCTGACCAATTCAGTATAGATGCTCTAGATACAAAATCAATTTGGTGCTCAATTCCCCTAATAAGTGACAACCCACTAGGAAACTCATCAGGAATGATGTCCTTAAAATCATATAATAAAAAAACACAAACAGTAGGAATACAATGATTGAGGTCATTAATATTAAAATCATACACAAGTAAAATTATAGGCATGTTATAAAATAAGCATTCTTAATCTCACTTCTCTTTGCATAAAACCTAACATGTTTCATTTTTTTTTTGCACACTCTCTTCATTTCTCACACTTTTTTTCTTCTCTCCTATTTTGGGTGAATCCCTATTAATTCCTATTTTGGCCTATCTAACCTTCTTCTCTCCCAGCTCATTTTATTTTCACTCTTTCTTATATCCTCACATGGTTGATCATTTATTTTGGTCTTCATAAACTTGTCTAAGAGACAATAGTACAAGTGTGTATATCTTCTTATCATTTTTAAAGGAATAATTGTTCTTAAACCTATCATGCTTGGTTTTCTTATCAAATTTCCAAGGTCTCCCCAACAATAAATGAGTAGCGATACACGCTACTCATTTATTGTTGGGGAATATGATCTCCTTTTGTTGCTTTACATGATCCTTATATTTAAAAAAAAAACATTACTTACTTAGTAACTCTTATTTCTCCACAATCATTTAACCATTGAAATCTATAAGGCCTTTCATGTTTAATAGTTTTCAAACTCAATTTTCTAACAAGAATAGTACTAGCAATATTAGCACAACTTCCATTGTCAATAATCATACTACATACATTATTATTTATGTGGCATCTAGTATGTAATATGTTCTCCTTTTGTTGCTTTACATCATCCCCTTTAATATGTGTATTAAGTGATCTTATATTCATCAAAGTCTCTCTATTAATTGGATACTCAATATCACTATAGTTCTAAAGTGATAGAATCTCTTCCTCTTGGATTTAACACTTTCAGATTCAATGTCCGCATGCTTCTTCATAATCATAATCCTTTTATTTGAACATTGTGAAGCTATATCATCACTCTTGAAACACCTAAAACACTTATATCACAATTATGATTAGATGGGATCTTAGCTTTACCTTTTATTTTAGTGGTAAAATCTTTCCTCCAAGCCTTAGATGGTTCATCTTTGTTGCCCACGGTATTCAACTTTGATGAGGCACCTCTTCTCTCCTATAATTCAACCTACATGCTGAAAATGAGTCCAAATTACCTCTTTGACATGTATTGCCCTTTCTTTTCAACTATCTCTCTATATTGGTAGCTATATGAACCATATCTTTTAGTTCAACATAGTGCTACAACTCAACCATATTAGCTATTTCTCTATTTAATCCATTCAATAACCTTGTCGTTATAGCTTTTCTATCCTCTATAACATTAGCTTTAATAATGACAATCTTCACTTCCTTGTGATAATCTTTTATTCTCTTAGAACTCTAAGACAAACTCTGCAATCTTTGATATAGTTCCCTCTAATAATGACCAGGAACAAATATATTTCTCATGATGGCTTTCATCTCATCCTAATTATCTATAAGTATCTTTTTGTTCCTCCTCTTTTCCAAGACAAGTTGATCCCACCAAACAATAACATAGTCAGTAAACTCAATAACAATAAGTTTTACTTTCTTTACTTTACAGTAATACTGATAGTAAAAAAGTCAATTCCACTTTCTTTTCCACTCCAAATAAGCTTCAGAATTGTTTTTGCCTTGAAAAGCCATACTCATCAACTTAATACTACCCAAATCTCTATCCAAATCATCCCAAAATCTATCTTTCCTATCTACTCTTTTATGGCTGAATTGCTCAAGCAGTTGAACTCCCATAGGCCTTTGGTTTCTATATGATTGAAACCTATCATTGTGGTTATCATCAAAATTCTTGGCCTTCTCATATGTATTTTAAGCTATAGATTCTTCTGGAGGTGAATTAGCTCATCTCCCAAATCTTCTTCATTCCAAACCCTTATGGTTTATCCCATCATGAACACTAGCCATTGTGGTTCTCAAACTAGCTATCTCACTCATTACTTTGACAAACTTTGTATTCATTAACTCCAATTATTATTGCATGACCAAATAACCCCATTTAAGATTGTTCCTATATTTTAGTGGTGATGATCTACTTCTCTCATGTTTCACAAATTTGCTTTTGCTTCTCACTTTAATTTGCTCACATTTGCCTTGTATCACTCAATTCTTAAGATTTTGGTTTTTTTAAGGAACAAGTTCATAAAAAATCAAAGATTAATATCTTAATAGTGTAATAAAATAATATAAAGACTTGAGAAGGAATAAAGACTGAAAACAATCAATATAAAACTACAAATATAAAATCATGAATACCAATACAAACTCGTGTAAAATATGAACAATATGAAGACAAGAAAAAAAAAGAATACAAAGAATAAGAAACTAATGGAATAAGATTTAAACAACTCAAAATAACAAAGCACTTTCAATTTGTTATTTTACATATGGTGGCTGAAACCTAAAAAAAAAAAACAATGACACAATAACTAGTTTTTTTTTTATATAGTTTTCAAGAAAAGAAAAACTAAGTAAATCTAAAATACTCAAAATCAAGAGTTATCTCCAAGAAACCCCAAGAATCAAGATTTTTTTTCAAATTTAAAATAAGCGGCTGAATTCTATATTTCTTAAATCAAGATTTGCGGCAAACCCTAAAAAATTATTTTCTTATGATTTTTCTTTGTTCTTTTTTTATAAAACTTTATTTAATCAAGATTGCAAATAATTTCTCTTTTAACTTGATGCCACAACTAGTTTTTACGAAAGATAAAGAACTTAGTAACAATGGAGTAAATGGAAATTTAAAGATAAAAGAGATATAACCTGATTTAAAGCCTTACTCTGATACCAATTGATGCAAATCTCATAGATATAAAGATCTAGAAATCTACAGCCAATTTGACCCTTTCCAAGAAAGTTAAATTTAGGATTACGATTGAGTTTGACACAACAATAACCTGTAAAAAGGTACCAAGACTTTAAGTAACCACCCCTACCCAACATCTATTAAGAGACATGAACAAGAAGTATGGAAGACACCATAAAACTTGATTAATTCTTTGATAAGTTAGAGTAGTTCAATGAAGAACCAAAAAGTATGAGCAAAACCTCACATATACAATAATAATTGCCGAAATCAAAGTATATCCCAAAAAACCTAAATACAAGCTAAATAACCCTTTTATAATAGGTAAAAATGTTCTAAATAATGTTAAAGAAAAATAATATAATATTTCTAAATAAAATAGGAAAACAAATCCTAAATCAATTAAGAAACTAATACAATTCTCATATAATGGCTTCTAGACCTTATTGCAAAGCCTTTCCGATGTCCAATTGCCTTGAAATGTTAATATAGAATAAGACCTGTGAAAAATTTTGATCAAATGTTAGCCCGATCCAATAGTCGGATAAAAAATTATTATAGTTAGAGTAAAGCTATGCATTTGAAACAATAAACCAAAAATACTTTTAATACTGAAATTAATTAGCCCACCATTAAAAAATAAGTACGCCTACATTATAGATAGATTAGGCTCGTTTTGCACATATATTAAATTGAATAAGGTTTGATCATCACTTGTTGAAGCTGAAGCTTCTTTGAATAACTTGACCCAAATAGTCTAAATAAGCTCATTGAATGTATTTTTGAGTTTTTTTGCCCTTGATCTTATAATTAGACCAAATAGAACTTGCAATGGATATTTTAGTGTATTCTTAATCGTATAAAATAATGTTAGAAATAGGAAGGAAGTGCAGGCAAGCACCAAAATGATGTCGTTTTGGTGCATGTCTTTTTTATGTTCTTTGGAAAAATGATGTCATTTTGTGTAAATTGTGGGAAGTTTTTTTTAAGTTAGTCCTCTAAGTTTTTACATATTTTTTTATTTTGGTCATTTGATTTTTATTTTTTATTTTTTATTTTCATGGCTAATTACACTTTTTTTCTATGAATTTCTTTTAATTTAGTCTTGAATTGCACATTTTTATAGCCCTCTCATTCCTCCACCTCTTCCAATTTGGTCTTTGGATTTTTATTCTATCATGTTTAGCCCATTACACCTCTTTTCTCATTACTTCTTTTAATTTCATCCCTAATTACACATTTCTTACTTTTTTATTTTTACTCTTACAATCTTTTCATTCTTATGCTGTTATGGTAGCTTCTCAAAACCATGACATTCAAGTCTTACTTGCATTGTCTACTCTCACTATCCATCATTTCTTACTTTATCCCTATTTTTACTTGAAAGATGATAATTGTTCCTAAACTATGATCTTTTACCCCCCACCAAAACATTTGTCCTTCTTTTATTACATCAAGTCTCCTTTAATTACCATTGTTATGATTTTTTTGAAAATATCATTACTTTGCATGATTTAGAGATTTGATTGGCACATGCTAAACATTATTTAATTTGTATTTAAAATTAAGAGATTATCTCGATGTAATATTTAAAGCACCCTACTTTTGAAAAAGCATAATATGTCATAGTCGCAAACCAAAACACATCTTTTAAAACAAATTGATGCAACCTTCCTAAAATGTTTTCAAGAGATTGAAAATTTTAGTTTTTTATGTAGAAAGAAGGATGACCTATATGATAAGGTGGTCTTTTAAATTAGCTTTTGTCTATTGTTTGCTCGAACAAAATAGGAATGCATAACGGTTACCATAAAAAATGTATATGCACCTAGGATTCTAAATGCATTAGCACAACAAATAATGGCAAGTAACATAACCATTTTGAAGAAAATCCTCATAGCTGTTGTCTTTTCTTGATATGTTGTGAGTGAAGTGTTTTGGCCTAGATGTTTTGTAATTTTTGTTTGCTTTTGTTATGGGTGATTTGTTATAGCCTAAGATTTCACTTGGAGCTCTATTGATGTTTTGCAATTTTCATTTGCTCCTAGTGTGAAGGGTGATCATAGTCAGGTTTTTTGCAAAGAATTTTCTTAGGCTTAAAATAGGATAGTAAAGGATATATTTTGATTAGAAACCAAAGAAGGTTTTTTATCATTTCAAACTCAAAATACTTGAATTGATAAGTCTTGACCTTGTTTGGCATAATATATTCAGACATGCACATAAATTTTTATCACAAGTCCTTAAATATTGAACTTACCATACATTATTACTAATAATGTCAATGTAAGATATATATGATATGCAAGGAAAAGATGAGCTTTGAAAAACATTTTATTTTTTTTTGTTTTTTTTTTTGTTTTTTTTTGTGTGGCCATTGAGGGGTGGGTTATCTCTTTCCATTCATACAACATGTTTCACAAACGTAAGCATTTTATAATAAATTTGTCATCCGCCCCTCCGAGATGGTGGAATGAGATGCCAAATTCTACTTCTAAAGAACATTGAGTTATTTTTTAAAATCAATATGAATTTAGTTTTATCTTGGTAAGAACCATTAACTTATCAATAAGATCATGCAATGCGTAGATGGTAGTTTTTATTTATAGTTTTAAAGGTTTACTCTGAGAATAAGCAAGAAAATGAAAAATTAAGACAAGAGAAATAAAACACATGTGAAGAAATATTTGGCATGAATTTCTTTTTTTATTGCTTTGGATGGGTCAGTACATTCATGTATAATACTTATTTACAGAATATAAGTTTATAGAAAATGAGTGCTCTACTTGAAAAAGCTTTATTAAGCATATAAGAACCTTCATATATGGGTTCCCATTTTCTCAAAAGTTCTCTTAGTATTGGGAGAATCTTCTTTATGTTTGAGACACCTTTTCTAAATTCAACCAAGAATTAAAGGATTCATTCTTGGTTTCTATCCTTAGGTGTTTACTATAGGGTATTTGAATTGATGATTACACATCTATAATCATGTTAATACGTGTTACTTATTTTGTATTTGGAATATCATTCTTAATGTTGCGAGTAAGTTAGGTAGGATTAATATGATTTCATATAGGCACATTGAGAGTGAGTGTTGGCCTTTGGGTCCATTTCAATCAATATAATATGGAACGGGCTCACGTCCATCAATAACTCACCATCCTTGTGGGTCCAATGCTGATTTTTTTATCAAAGTGGGGATCAAGTTGTTTTTAGGCTCAAATCCAAAACCACTCTTTTAGTTTAAGTTTAAAATAAAAAAAATGTCAGTTTATATAATCTCCAAGGATAACAAACATTTTTCTTTTTAAAACAAATAGCAATGCAACTTACCTTAAATAGGATATATATGATGATTTTTATCTTTCCGGTTACATAATTAATCCTTTACCTAAAAATTCTAAAAAACCAGTTAGAGTTTCCTAGTTACCATAAAACTAGATTGGGACTTATTTTTAATTTTACCTTGTTTGACCTATAGTTCGCCAAGATGTCTCATGTGAGTGTTATTCTAAAAAGAAAATAAATCGAAATGATACCAATGTGTGTGTAGGCACACATGTTAGATGTTAGTACAAAGAAGAGAATTTGCAGAAATGATGGAATGTGCAAAAATTATGGCAATGCGGAGAGGGAGAAGATGATCATATGGTAATGAATTTTTTACATGGAAATATTGGTGTGTTTGTGTGTGATTGTTGGTTGCAAATAGTGTTTGGGGACATAGTTTTAATGGTGGCTAGGGAGAGAAAGGTCTTTAAAAATGGAAGATGTAGATGATGATATGATGAGTAGAAATGGTGTTTAAAAATAGGATACTATTTGTTAGTTTTTTTGAGAAAGTTTGTAAACTTGTACACTGATGACAATATTGTAATATTTAACTTTTAAGTGATGTTTAGCTATTAATTCAAATACAATAGCAATCCTATAATTTTCTTAAACTGTTTTGTTGACTTAGTTTTTGCACACTCAAATTAGTGTATAAAGTGTTATAAATATTATAAACAGTGATATGTAAAAATGTAATTTCTGAAATGATGGAAGAAAAGTAAAATCACAGGCAAATCTTAGAAGAGCCTGAGTAATTTTCCTGAAAAAAGCAGAAGAATAAGCATGTCAGATAATCATATGAACACCGGAATATAGAATCATCTATTAACTTCACATCAAAGATCCCATAAAACAAATACGGAGGTTGAGCACATCTCGATTAGGAAAGATTCTATAGTAAAAGAAACAATTCGGAGAAAGACCTCAAGATTCTATAGTAATAATTCAATCGAAAATCCAAATGTTCCCAAAAACATTTGATAAGGGTGAATAACAAGGTTCATCTGCAGAGATCACGAAAACTTAGTACAGATAAGATACAAAGGATATGATATAAGTTTATTCAATACATCAATATTGTTTTACATAGCTTATTGTAACTTATTACATGAACATCATATTTTTTTAAACATGATATGGGCCACATCACTGTTACACCTTAAGCTACTTCCACACTATACGGAACACACAGGGAGATGCTGAAAGGAAGGTCGATCTAAAGACAGATTAATTTAAGGCCCCAGCA
>Ga0307513_10008792_pt1 | contig 12862 bp, 13 predicted proteins | sample 15_EM_MG_FD_202174 | JGI IMG/M metagenome (GOLD analysis project Ga0307513, IMG submission 202174) | Populus trichocarpa ectomycorrhiza microbial communities from riparian zone in the Pacific Northwest, United States - 15_EM | ecosystem: Host-associated > Plants > Roots > Unclassified | place...
CCGGGGTACACGTCTACTACTGTCTGCGGTTGCCGGGCTCCCAATCTCGCAAATAGCACGCAGACAGCAGCACGCGCAAGCACGGTATCGTCCCATGCCCCGGCAGATGAACACTTCGAACACGCCCGCCTGGTCTCGCGCCGCGCCCACGCTGGCCTGCGCGCTGATGCTGGCGCTGACACCCCTGGCGCCGCGGACGGCTCACGCCGATGCCGCACCGTTCAAGCTGTTCGATGGACATCTGCACCCGATCTCGGACGACACCCAACGTTATCCCCGGGTGGCGGCCCAGGGGGCGGGTGGCCCACCTGGCCCACCCTCTGGGCCGCCACCCGGCATGACCGGTGCGCCCAATGGATTGCCAGGCGGATTGCCCCCGGGTGTCGGCGGTCAGCCGGGCGGCATCAACAGCGCGGCCAGGGCCGAGACGGATTTCGACAAGCGTGCATTGAAGTGGATGGACGAAGAAGGCGTCGAGGCCGCCGCTGCGGTGCAGAAACGAGGCACCTACGGCACCGACAACAGCTACACCCTCGACATCTCCGAAGCCCACAAAGGCCGCCTGATCGGCGTCGTGATTCTCGATGCCCAGGATGCGCAGGCACCGGCGCAGTTGCGGGACATGATCAAGACGCGCGGGGCGGCCGGCATTCGGCTCACCGGCGCGCTGGGCTCCGATGGCCGCTACCCTTGGCTGAGTTCACCGCAGGCCCTGAAGGTCTGGGACGTGGTCAACGAAGCCGGCGCGGTGATGGACATCATGATCACCAACCAGGACAACACGCAGCACGGTGTTACTGAGATCGTCAAGCTGGCCAAGGCCTATCCGAATGTGCGCCTGGTGCTCGATCATGCCCTCTACCCGAAGACCGAAGGTGCGCCGGACTACGGCATCAATGCCACCTATGCATCGATGGCAAAGCAGAAGAACATCTACTACAAGTTCTCGACCATCAATCTCGACATTCTCCAGGAAGGCAAGGTGCCTGCCCCGGACTTCGTGCGCCGGCTGGTCGATGTCTACGGCGCCGATCATGTGCTGTGGGGCTCGGACGCCGGCAACACGGCGGGCAGCTACAAGGAACTCGTCGGCCGGATCGTCGCTGCCTCGACCAAGCTGAGCGCCGCCGAAAAGCGCCAGGTGCTGCACGACACCGGCAAGGCCGTGTTCGTCCGCGGCAGCACCCAGGAGGCCGCCGCGGTTCGCGCACCTGCTGCGGCGCTGGCCCTGGAGGCGGTGCAGGCAGCCATTGCCGCGTGCAAGGCCAATGGCTACAACGAGGTCGCGGCCAGCGTCATCGACTCCAGCGGCGAACTCAGGGTGATGATGGCCGCCGACGGCACCCCGCCCGGGCATGCCGTGCCACGCAGTGCACGCAAGGCGGCCGCTGCGTTGGCCTACAAGACCTCATCGGCGGCCGTGCAGGCCCGCACTTCCGCCGACCAGTCATTCGCGGCAGAGATCGACGCCAATCCCAAACTGCTCGCCCGTGCAGGCGGCCAGCCGCTGATCTCGGGCGGCGAAGTCATCGGCGCGATCGGAGTCAGCGGCGCGCCGGGGGGCGACAAGGACGATGCGTGCGCGCTCGCGGGGGTCGCCAGGATCAAGGCGCGTCTTTAGCCCGTCTTTAGCCCGCCTCTAGCCCGTCTCCAGCGCGCTCGTCAAATCGCGCGACCCTGCCGACCATCCGCGGGTCTACGCTGAACGCCACGTCGCCAACCGCAGCTTGCGCCGCTGTCGCACCGCTCTACGCGCCCACATCCACGCTGGCGAATCGAACTTCCCGATGTACCCCATCGGCATTCGCGATTTCTACAAGCGGCGGGAACCGGATAGCCTTAGCGCAGGAGACATCAACAATGAGCGGCGCCTGTGAAGTCGTCGCCATGCGCCATCGGCGAGGGAAAATGGTATGAAATCAAAGATTCTGCTCGGCGTTTCGACACTCGCGCTCGGCTATGGAATACCAGTCGGTGCCCAGACGGTTTCGGCGCCGTCGGCAGTTCGTGCCGCCATTGATGAACTTGCGGCCGGAGCAACAGTTCTGGCCCAGGCGAGTCCGCCGCAGCCTGCGGGACAGGCGGCCGCGGGCGCAACCGAGCCGGCACCGAAGAAGCCGCAGACGATGCAAGAGGTGGTCGTCACGGCCGAACGTCGGACGGTCAACGTGCAGAAGACCGCATTGTCCGTCTCCGTCATCAACGGCGATGAAATCGCCGAACGCGGCAGTTCCAGCGTCAGCCAGGTCTTGGCGGGAGTGCCCGGCGTTCAGGTCCAGGGCGTGGAGAACGGCACGTCGTCCAATGGCGGCATCGCGGGCGGCGGCGGCCCGCCGCTCGTCTCGCTGCGCGGCCTGGGTACCGATGGGCCCAACAAGAGTTCCGCGAGCGCGTTCTACACCGATGGCGTTCTGTGGCAGGGTGGCGGTGGAGAGTTCTTCGACATCAGTCGCGTGGAGGTCCTGCGCGGTCCTCAGGGCACGCTCTATGGGCGCGGCGCCACCGGCGGCGCGATCAATGTCATCACGAACAATCCCACGCAGAAGCTCGAAGGCGAGGCACGGCTCCAACTCGGAACCAACAACCACGTCGGCATACAGGCGATTCTGAACACCCCGATCGCGGACAGCCTGGCCATGCGCATCGGCGTCAACCAGGCCAAGCACAACGGCTACCTCAACAACGGCCAAAGCGACCAGGACGACGTCAACGTCCGACTCAAGCTGCTCTACAAGCCGAGCACCGACTTTTCGCTGCTGGTCGGTGGCACCGTTTATCGGTCGAGCAGCCAAGGTGCGGGACAAGTGGCCACTCTCAGACCCGCTACGCCGGACCCGACCGCTTGGACCACCGACCGGCCGCCGGGCGGCGCCAGCGCCACGATCGACTACAAGAAGCTTTACGCGCAGCTCGATTGGGATCTTGGCCCGGTGGTGCTGACGTACATTCCCGCGTTTCAGACAACCGACAGTATGGCGGAGCAGTTTGGCGGCGGGGCATTCAGCGCCACCGTTGCGCCGGTGAACCAAGCGGCGAAGGTGCAAACCTACCACCCCTACGATCGCACCCAGACTCACGAACTTCGATTGTCCAGCCCGAAAGGCGCGGGACTGACATGGAATGCCGGCCTCTACTACTACGACAACACGTACCGGACAGAGTTCCGCAGTGCCGCTTCGGCCGCCGCGCTGCCGGCTGCTTTCCCTTCGCTGCAGATCCCGAGCCAGACCTCGATAGCGGCCTATGGCGAGGCGACCTATGCCTTCAGCCCCACCTTGCATGCGACGCTGGGTGTGCGCGAGACGAAGGACGACATCAAAACCTCCACCAGCACGCGCGGCGCCCCGCTGGTCGACTTCAGCACCAGCACCTCCCATTTCGACTGGAAGGCGCGCCTGGACGCCAATCTGTCGGCCGACAGCCTGCTCTACGGCATGGTGTCCACAGGCTATCGGCCCGGCGGATACATCAACGGCCAAGCCTATGCGAACGAAGTCGTACAGGCCTACGAAGTCGGATCGAAGAACCGATTCGGCGACAGCCTGACGATGAACGCGGCCGCGTTCTACTATGACTACAGCGGGTTCCAGTCGCCGCAATCGGGGTTTGTCGGCGTGTTTCCCAACGGCACCGTGCAGACGGTTGTGCTTTCGGCGCCCGCAAAGCTCTATGGCCTGGACGTGGAACTCACGGCCCACCTGACACCGGACGACAAGATCAGCTTCACGGGTGAACTGCTCAAGGGGCTGTACACGGGGAACATCGTCGGCACCATCCCGGGAACTGCCGCGCCCAGCACCTTCCTGACGGACGGCCATTCGCTCGCCCATATACCCAAGTACTCGCTCTTCGCCAGCTACGCTCATACATTCGATCTCGCCGACGGCTCCACTCTGACCGGCCAATTCGACGTGCATCGCCAGGCAGCGTCGCTCACGGACTTCGACGTGCGGAATTATCCAGTGACGAATCCCTTCTTCAATCAATCCGCCTGGACTGAAATCAACGCGTCTTTGAACTATGCGTCACCGTCCGGCAAGTACACCGTATCCTTGTACGGGAAAAACCTGACCGACAAGATCCACAAGCTTCAGGTGAACGACGACTTCAGCAATCCTGCAAATACAAGATTCACAAGCTTCGTCAATGCTCCGCGTACTTTCGGTGTCATATTGAGCACGCGTTTCTAGGCGAAAACTCGCGGAGCAAAGTTCATGTTTCGAAGTCTGGCGGATTGGATGGCGTCGACGCCCATAAGCCTGGCGTTCCAGAACGCGCTGTGGGTGATTCCGACGTCCCAATCGATTCACCTCGTTGCGATCGGCATCGTGTTTGGCGCCGCGGTGATCCTCAATCTGCGGCTGCTCGGCATCGGTAGAAGCACGCGGCGCGTTTCGGAGTTGTTCGATACGCTGCTGCCTTGGCTGTGGGGCGGCTTGACAGTGCTCCTCCTGACCGGAATCGTGCAGACGTTTGCCGAACCGGCGCGGCAACTGAAGACGCCGCATTTCCTCTGGAAGATGGTGATGGTCCTGGTCGTTGCCATCGTGACCTTCCTCTTTCAAAAGTCCGTTCGGCGGCACAAGGCCCAGTGGGACGCGGCGGCGGCGAACCCCGCTGCCGGCAAGCTGTTCGCATTGGTCACGCTCTCGCTTTGGGTGGGCATCATCGTTTGCGGCCGGATGATCGCCTATGTGTGGGAGCGCTACGAATGAACGCCGCCGACCTTCTCGCTGCCCTGGAGTCGAGTTGGCTAGGCACCTATATGCGCGAAGCGCCCTTCGGCTTCGTGCCGGCCGAGATCGCGCACATCCTGGCGCTCACGCTGGTTTTTGGCAGCATTGCGATGGTCGATTTGCGCCTGGTCGGCGTGGCGGCGCTCAGACAACCGGTTTCAACGCTTACCCGGGAATTGCTGCCCATTACGTGGATCGCTTTCGCGGTGGCGGTGCTGTCGGGTTCCTTGATGTTCCTGGCCAAGGCTTCAGGCTACTATTACGCCTTTGAGTTTCGCATGAAAATGCTGCTGATCGTTCTGGCGGGCGTGAACATGATCGCGTTTCATTTGGGGCCCTATCGGTCGATCCAGAATTGGGATGCGCAGCTTGCACCGCCCAGGGAAGTTCGGATCTTTGGTCTGATCTCGATTCTGATCTGGATAAGCGTCATTTTCTTTGGCCGGTTCATCGGCTTTGCCCTCGAAATGGCGCCCCCGCGCTGAGCGCGAGCGTCGCCGCGCCGCATGTCTGGGAGTTGTTATGCGTAACTTTTTAAAAGCCGGAATTCTCCTCGCCGGCTGGTTGTTGATCATGGCTTCCACGAGCGCTGCCGAACTGCGCGGATCGACCTGGAGTTCCATTGCAAAGCTCCCGGACTGGTCCGGCGTCTGGGCGTTTTCACTGGCCGGTGGCGGCAAGGAAGCGGCGGAAGACGCGAACGGGAAGGACGGCGGCAGAGTGCCGTTGACACCCGAATATGCCCGGATCAGGGCAGCGGCGGCGGCGGCACTTGCGCAGCAGAATCTGTCGAAGTGTTTGCCGGCGGGGACGCCGGGGGTGCTGACGCACCGGATTCTGTTCGAGTTCTTGTTCAGCCCCGGAAGGGTGACGATGCTGTTCGAAGACGGCGAAGTGCGCCGGATCTATACCGATGGCAGGAAGCACAAAAGCCTGAAAGAGCTGAATCAAAGTTTCATGGGCGACTCGATCGGGCATTGGGAGGGCAATACGCTGGTCGTGGACACGATCGGCTTTCCGAATGGCACGCTTTGGCAGAACTACGGCGTGTTGGCGACCATAGACACCCGTATCGTCGAGCGCATATTCCTGAAGGACAAGGGCCACCTCCAGATCGACAGCACCCTGACCGACCCTGCGATATTCGTCAGGCCGTACAAATACTCCAGAACCTACGAAATTTCGACGCTACCGATCGAGGAATTCCAGTGTATGGCAGGCAACCGTGATACCGGCACCTCGGTGGATTTGACGCCGCCACCGGAAGAGAAGAGGAGCAAGTGACATGCGAAAGATGCGCAAGGTCCGGATAGCCATGGCCGCGCTCATCGCGCAGGCTGCGATGAGCGGCGCCACATGGGCACACCATTCGAAAGCGATGTTCGATGACAGCAAGTGCCTGACTCTCGAGGGCACGGTCCGCAACTTCGAGTGGCAGTATCCGCATTCCTGGATCTGGGTCGTCGTGCCGACCCCCGGCGGCGGCGCCGGAGACATCTGGGGGTTCGAGAGCATGTCCCCGTCGCAACTGGTCGAGGTCGATCCGCGTTGGACGCGCAGTGTCGTCTCGGTCGGGGACAAGGTCAAAGTGAAATTCAGCCCGCTCAAGGACGGCCGTCATGGCGGGTCGATGAACAACATCGCCATTCCCGATGGGCGTGTTCTCTTGGGCGCCCCCAATTCATGTCTCGGCGCCGCGGCCCTGTATGGTGGCTCCGCGGCGAGTGCGCCCTCGGCGCAGCCTCCTGCCAAGGGCCCGGCGGCGAAAGGCGGCTCCGACTGATTCATGGAGGCAAGAGGCGCGCCAGTGCATGAGCTTTCTCCGTCGAAATCTCGACTTTTCGAGGCCGGCTCGGCGCGCTCCCTTCTGTTCCTGGCCGTTGGCGTTGGCGTGGGACTGGCGCTCGCCGGCTACGGCCTGTTCAAGGCGCCGGCGGCGTCGCGGCATGCCGTGCCGCCCGCAGCCGTGGCACTGGTCAACCAACGGCAGATCCTCGTCACCGACTATCACGCTCAAGTCGAGAGCACGTTCAACGTCCGGTTCGTGAACGCGACGGCGGACCAGCGCAGGAATGTTCTGGAAAGCATGATTGCGGAGGAATTGCTGGTCCAGCGCGGACTCGAGATCGATCTGCCCAGCCGGGACCCCTATGTGCGGCAAGTACTGGTGTCCGGGGTCACGTTGCAGATCGACGTGGAAATCTCGGGGCAAACACCGTCCGACGCTCAGCTCAGGGCTCACTATTCGGCCCACAAAGAAAAGTATGTCCGCCCCGGCACGATGCGCTTGCGCCACTTCGTCATCCCGCTCGACGCCAGACAATCGACGCCACAGGCGATGGACGCGGCGCAGCGGATGGCCAAGGCCTTGCAACGGACGAGCGACATTTCCGCGACTGCCGCGAAATTCGGTGCAAAGGAAGTCAACGGGTCGACCGGCGGAGATGTCACTGATTCCGCCGTGCAAGCCAATCTCGGCGACAAACTGTATGCCGTGGCCGGCGCTTTGGCCAATGGTGACGCATCCGCTCCGGTCGCGCTGCCCGACGGGATTCATGTACTTCTGATGCTGCAGCGGCAGCCGTCGGCGGCACTCGACTTCGAGCAGGCGCGAACCGCTGTCGCGACCGATCTCAAGCGCGATGCCAGGGATCAAGCGCAGCAAGAGTATGTGTCCGCTCTGCGAAGAAAAGCAGAAATCGCAATCGACCGCGCGCAAGTCCCGTGATGGCCAGACGTTCCGCCGCACTTCTGTTCGCCGCGCTTGTTTTTTTCGGGAGCGGCAACAGTCAGGCGCACACGCGAAGCGAGAGCTATTCCGTCTGGGAGATCGCGGGCACAAGCGTCCACGCCACGTTCACGCTTCCCGATACCGAGGCGGCGCGGCTGTCCCCCGACAGCGCACCCGAGAGCGCGGGCGGCCCGTCGAATGAGCAGCTCGGGCGTTATCTCGCGGAGCATCTTTCCGTCACGAGCGGCGGCAAGGACTGCGCTCGCTCCGGTGCGCCGCTTGCAGTCGCGGCACACCCGGGGTATCGCCGTTTCGAGCTGGCCTTCCGCTGCGACGACGCGAACTCGATGACCTTGCGCTCGTCGGCGTTTTTCGAGCTCGTGCCGTCTCACATCACGTTTGCCCGCGTCCGCCGCGGCGATGCGCCGTTCATCGAACAGCTCTTCAAGACGGACCATCGTGAACTCGAGATCTCCGCCGCGGAAGCAGAGAACGAACTGCAGAACGCGAGCTTCTTCCAGTACATCTGGCTGGGGATTCTGCATATCCTCACCGGGCCGGACCACATCGCGTTCGTGCTTGGATTCGTCCTGATATCCAGGCGCTTGCGCGACCTGGTCTACGTCATCACCGGTTTCACGCTCGGCCACAGCGTGACCTTGGCGCTGGCCGTAACCGGCATCGTCAGACCGCACACCGGGTATATCGATGTGCTGATTGCACTGACGATTGCATTGATAGGCGCCGAGAATATCGCGGAAGCCACGCGGCGCCCGCTGGCTGTCGCCGTCGGTGCCAGCGCGCTGCTGGTCGCCATGGCCGCGGCCAGCGTTGCGGGGTACGGGACCCTTCCCGCCATCCTGCTGTTTGGCGCGAGCATCTTCGCGGGCTGTTTCCTGATGCTCTCAGGCGAGCTCCACGATTCCGCGAAGCTTCGCCTGGTGGTCACCTTGGTATTTGGACTCATTCACGGCTTCGCGTTCGCGAACGACCTGATCGAAATGAATCTCCCCATAGGCCGGATGGCGGAGCTGCTTTTCGGCTTCAATATCGGCGTGGAAACGGGCCAACTCCTGATTGTCGGTCTGATCCTTGCCGTTGTTGGCCTGCTGGTTCGCCTGCACGCAGGGCTTCCACGCCCGATCGTGGTCGACGTGGCGTCGTCCGCGCTGGCGTGTCTCGGCGTCTTCTGGATGGTGAGCCGCACCTACGGCGTCGGCCTGGGTTGAGTACCGGGGCACTTTTGTCGAGCCAATGACAATGAAAGCTTTCATGTCAGGTCGCCGTGTCACCTCGTCCGGATTGGCTCTGCTGTTGTACGTCGTGATGTGCACACAGGGCTGGGCCCACGGTGTCGGCGAAAGCGACGCCGCCTTCATCGCGCAAGGCGCCGGCGCCCGCGTCGGCCCATTTCTCTATCTTGGCGCCAAGCACATGGTCACCGGCTACGACCACCTGCTCTTCCTGTTCGGCGTGATCTTCTTTCTCTACCGCTTTCGCGAAGTGGCGCTCTACGTCACGTTGTTTGCCGTCGGGCACAGCGTGACGCTGCTGACGGGCGTGTTGAACGAATGGCAGTTCAATCCATGGCTGATCGACGCGATCATCGGCTTGTCGGTGGTCTACAAGGCGTTCGACAATATGGGTGGATTCCAGAGCGTGTTTGGCGTGCAGCCCGATACACGGGCGGCGGTGCTGCTGTTTGGGCTCGCGCATGGCTTCGGCCTGGCAACCAAGCTCCACGAACTCGAGCTCTCGGCCAAGGGACTGGTGCCCAACATTCTGGCATTCAATGTCGGCGTGGAACTGGGTCAGATCGTGGCGTTGTCGCTCATTCTTGTTGTCATGACCTGGTGGCGGGCAAAGGCAGCGTTTGCGCGCCAGGCATTCGCCGCCAATGTGCTTTTGATGGCTGCCGGCTTCGTGCTGATGGAGTATCAGCTGGCCGGCTATTTTCTCCCTGGTGGGGCATAGCCGTGCGGGACAAGACTGCGTCAACGTCGGTCTCTTCACTGCACGCGGGGCGGAAGAGCATTCTGTGGGCGGCGCTTGCTGCATCTGCCGCCGCAAGCCTGCTGGTTGTCACGGTGATCCTGCCGGCAGAATTCGGTATTGATCCCACCGGCTTCGGCAGGCTGACGAGGCTTACCGGAATGTCGACGTCTCGATCGGTCGCGGTCGCGTCGTTCCAGGCCCACCCGTTTCGGAGCGACACGATCGACATTCCGCTGAAGGCCTACGAGGAGCTCGAATACAAGGTCAATATGAATGCCGGCGCGACGATGGTATTTTCCTGGTCGGTGGTCGAGAATTTGCCTCTGTATGTCGATTTTCACGGTGAGACAACCACCGCGCCTGAAGTGCGTGTACAGAGTTACAAGGTCGAGGAAAGGGCCGTGTCGTCGAATGGTGCCTTGGCCGCACCGTTTACCGGCATCCACGGCTGGTTCTGGCAGAACAATAAAACGCCGGTCATCATTCGACTGCGCACGAGCGGGTTCTACCGCCTTGTCGACACGCCGCCAGGAAACTGATTCGGCCCCTTGCGGCGCATCCGGCCCGCACGATTTCCTACCTGCTCGCCGCCCACCCTGACGAATCGAACTTCGCGATGCACCCCATCGGCATTCCCGATTTTTGCGAGCCCCTGGATTCGGATAGCCTCAGGGCAGGAGACCACAGATGAAAAGTTTCGCCCCCTTCGCGTTGACCGCATTGCTGCTCGGCTGCGCATCACCTCCCACGGCCTCTCAGGCCGGCCCGGCGCCGTGCGACAGAGTCTGCCTTGGCGCCATCGGCGAGCAGTTCGTCGCGTCGATTGCCGCCAAGGACCCGTCGCGGGTTCAGCGCACGCGTACCTACGCGGCGACGGAAAATGGCGTGGCCTCGGCGTTGGAGATGATGACGATCTGGCGCACGGCGACAGGCGCGCAAAAGAGCCACTTCATTATCGACACGCCGTCGCAGCAGGTCTTCGTCATTGCGGCAATCGGCGAAGGCTCCGGCGACGCCTTGCTGTTCGGCCGCCTCAAAGCGGAGGGCCGCCTCGTCTCCGAAATCGAGTTCTACACCAATCGGTCGCGAGGCGACGGCGGTTTCGCGTTCGACGCGAAGGGCCTCGCGCAACTTCCCGCGCCATGGACCGACGTGATTGCGCCGGCGCGCCTGCCCACACGCGCCAGGCTGCAGGAGCTCGGGCGCGGCATCTTCGACATGAGCATTGCAGGCCCACCGGATTCGGTGAGCTGCGACATCGTCGAGAACGGCCAGATCGTCGGCGAGGATCCCGAGATCCTGCTGGCGCTCGCGCCGCCCGAGGCCGTGAAGGGGCGCAACATGACGCCCAGAGCCGACGGCACGGTGACGGTGCCCTGCGGAACGCCGCCCGAGCGGCCCACCGATCCGAAGGCGCGCGTCATCGTGGACGAACAAAGCGGCATCGCCCTGGGCCTTGCCACCATCGACGGCGCCACACAGCCCTACCTCGTCACGAAGCCGACGCTTTCCGCATTCGTGCCCTTCGCCATCCTGGCGCCCTATGCGAAGAAGCTGCGTGAGCAAGAGGCTTCCGGCAAGTACACCGCGCCGGCCCTCCGTTCGATGCCCGCCACGGCAACCGTCGCCCATGTGATCCGCGTTTATGACGGCAAGCTGCAAGCAATGCACTTGCTGGTGCATTTGGGCCCACCCGGCTCGCATTCGCCGTGGACCGGCAAATAAAGAGCGCTTCGAGAGTCGCCAACCATGGCCGCCATGAATGAACGCTACTCCGGGGTCGCCATGGCGCTTCATTGGGCGGTCGCCATTCTCGTCCTGGCCAATCTGGCCATCGGCCTCGACTTCCCCGAACCAGCCCCAGGCCAGTCGTTTGCGCCCAAGCCACTCATGCCGCTGCACATCACGATCGGCATCTCGGTATTGCTGCTCAGCATCGCGCGGCTTGCCTGGCGCCTAACGCACACCCCGCCGCCCCACGCGCCGGGCATGCGCCAATGGGAGAAGACCTTGGCAAGCGCCGCTCACTGGCTGTTCTATGGCCTGATCGTCGGCATCCCGCTGACGGGGTGGCTTGTCCTCAGCGCCAGTTCACGAACCGATTGGCTCAAGGGCGTCTTCGGCTTTCAGTGGCCGCGCGTGCCCTTCATGCACGCCGTGGCTCCCACCCAGATGCAGGCGGTGCACGATCTCCTCGCGCAACTGCACGTCTTCCTGGCCACCTGGATTCTCATCGCCATGCTGGCGCTGCACCTGGGCGCGATCATCAAGCACCACGTATTCGACAAGGATCCGATCATCCGTCGAATGTGGCCTTTCATGAAATGACAACGCGAACCGTGCAGGCGCTCATCGACCCCCACAGAGAGGACATCGGCGTGAACGCACCGATCAAATCAGCATTGCCCGGACGCGAAGGTGATCGGCTCGCCGGCAAGGTGGCCCTCGTCACCGGCATCGGTGCCGGCATCGGACGCGCCTGTGCACGGCTGTTTGCCCAACAGGGCGCGCGGGTGTTCGGCTGCGACATCGACGCTGCGGCCGCGCAGGCCACGGTTGAGGCGGCCGCGGCGCAGGGACTGGCGCTGCACAGCCTTCATCCTTGCGATCTGACGGCCCCGGGCCAGGCTCGGCACGTGGTCGAGCAGGCCGTGCAGCTGCACGGCGGCATCGACATCGTCGTCAACGCCGCGGCCTTCGGTGCCTTCGCATGGTTCGACGAGATGGACCACGCGGCGTGGCGCAAGACGCTCGTCGGTGAGCTGGACATCGTGTTCCTGGCTTGCCAGGCCGTGTGGCCGCAGCTCATCGCGCGCGGCGGGGGTTCGGTGATCAATTTTGCATCCGTCAGCGCGCGCATGGCCATGCCGCTGCTGCCGGCTGTCGCCCACAGCGCCGGCAAGGGCGGTGTGCTGGCGATGTCGCGGCAGCTGGCGATGGAAGGCGCGCCGCACGGTATTCGCGTCAACACGATCTCGCCCGCGCTGGTGCAGACCGCGGCCACGCAGCACCCGCTGGACAACGTCGCGGGCTTTCGCGAGCAGGTCATGAGCAAGCTGATGCTCAAGCGCCTCGGGCAGCCCGAAGACGTGGCCTGGTGCGCCGTCTATCTGGCCTCGGACGAAGCGAGCTGGGTGACCGCAGCCGACTTCGCGATCGACGCCGGCGCGACGGCATGGTGACCAACCCTCAACGCTGTCAACCCCTCACGACTCCACGAAGAACCGACATGATCAAATTCATCATCGCCGCGCGGCGCAAGCGTGAAGACACCCAAGCGCGCTACTTCTACGAGTGGGGCATCATCCACGTGGCCCTGATGGTCACGTCGCCGGCCGTGATGCGGCTGTTCAAGCGCTACGTCCAGCACTATTCGGTCAACGGCGTCGCCAACAGCATG
>Ga0307513_10008793_pt1 | contig 12859 bp, 13 predicted proteins | sample 15_EM_MG_FD_202174 | JGI IMG/M metagenome (GOLD analysis project Ga0307513, IMG submission 202174) | Populus trichocarpa ectomycorrhiza microbial communities from riparian zone in the Pacific Northwest, United States - 15_EM | ecosystem: Host-associated > Plants > Roots > Unclassified | place...
TCAGTTATGAAGAAGGAATCTCCGAGAGCGCCCATACTGGCTGGGGACAGCGCTACTCTAGTCCCAGAAAATATTGAAACTCGTGTAACGTTTCATCCCACGAACAAGCAAGAGAGTCCAAATTTACGAGATCGCGGCCTTAAACTTGTCCCTGCTCTTAATTTAGAGACTTCCAATTCTCAAACATATGGCGCACCAGAACAGAAACAAGAGAGTCCTGCATCTGGGCGACGAACACCTCTCAATCGTCAATCGCAGCTGCCAAACATTCCGGAAGTTGTGCATTCTCAGCCAACGAAGTTTATCAAACAAGATAGTCCTCGGATGCATGGGGAGATTCGGATGAAGAATCCTGGTGTCAGGTCATCACCACTCAGCAGCCGTGACGATTTGCAATATGACCCAGCTGCAACGTTGAATTCTAAATACGACAGCCATGGTGCTAATACGGCGTCAAGAAAACAAAGCAATGATACGACTTATCTTTTGGAACCAGGGCTTAGCTCAGAGACTCACAAAATTCCAACTACTGGCTGGAGCAACGCTATCACTGCACCTCAAATCAAAAGCCATCGGAATTTATCTTCAACAATGGGTCCCAGGCATGACGTAGAGACTCAACCGAGCACTACTTCGACCTCAGGTGTCCTGCCGGGGAATAGTTACTCTCAACACGAACAACCCAGATCCTGGGCTCCAGCACCAACAGATACCACAGACAATCGCATCGTTCCTCTGCCTCTTACTACCATCTCTGGGTCAGGTCTTCTCAAGTCCTCAGAGGTTACTTCTAGTCGTTTTGAAGGTACTTTTTTTCTTTTCTTTTTTTTATAATTACTATATTTGAATCTACTAACCATTGCTCCAGCTCCACGTCATGTCTCCGATACTCCTCCCGATGAAAATTTGGTCGGCCGCTCTGTTAGTAGGAATACAACGACGCTTGCACATGCTGAAGGAGATCCTGCAATCCAGACATACCAGAACAAACAGAATGGTACCGCGAATGCCTCTCTGCAAACCCATTCGCTTCCTAGCCCCGCCTTTGCTCTAGGAGAGAAGGTCAAGGACAATGACCCGCCATCACTGGGATTTTTTACGAAAACGTTTACTGCCGTTCTGAGCACCACAGGGGGCGAGAGAAGGAGATCTCCGTTGGAACCCATTCAAAACCTTGCTCCTGAGTTCCTTGCCGGCTCCTTTCCGCCCTTTACGAATAATGATGCGCCTCCAAAATCTGTCGATGTCCAGCTCGAAATTCATCAAAGAGCTCCAAGATTTTCTCAGGTCGAACAAGGACACCAAATGCCACCGCCTTTAATTGTGGCTCAAAACTCTCGGACGGAAACGCAGAGTGGAAATGCCTTGCGTTCTGACGTCTCAATCATGAAGAAAGAGGATCGTTTCAGCCGTGCGCCAAATATCTCTTCCGCAGCGCAACCTACCAAAATTCACCACCCCGTTTTGGCTGAAATCCTTTCCTCGCCACCACCGAGGACTGATAATCGAGGTGATGTTGCCGTTCCGTCGACAAATCCCTCCGATTCTCATCAGCGAATCGGCCCTTCCTCGAATGTGAAGCCTACTTCTGAAATTCTCAATTATCAACACCGTACGCGGCGGCCAGAAACGGAAACAACATCTCGACCACAGCCACCCCAAAGACTTCCTGAATCGCAGGGAAGGCCAGACCCTGAACAGCCACAAGCACCCTCCAGAACGTTGAATACCCAGGCCAACTCGCAGGCGAGGTTGGTTTACCCGACTTTGTCAACCCGAGTCCCAAGCACCTCAAATCCGCAGCTAACGGTCCACAAACAGGATAGCTTACCGAGAACGGAGATGCTGGACTCTGGCGTCGGCCCTAATCGTTACAACAAAGAGCCAATCCCTTCATCCCAGGACACAAATATGTCGGCCGCACTATCTTATCAGCGTGAAAAAACAGAGGATTATTCTTCCTACAAGCCCACATATCAAGCTCCTGATAAATATGGAATTCCTGCCCAATCTCAGGGCCCACAATCAGCCGGACTACCAAGCGGGCTTTCGCAACTCGGTCGGCATCGGCATTCAGCATCGCTGCCCACCTCTTTTACAGCACCCCCAGCAAATTTCCCTTCAAAAGAGCTTCCACGGTCAGCAACTCCGACCCAAAATCAATTCTCACTAAATACAGCGGGCGTTTTAAATCCTACCGTACACAACTCAACACCAAAACTGGCTGCTACGGCTTCGGAGGAAACCATCCTGATGACGCCATCCTCACTTGCTCAATCAACGACGCTGAAGCCCACTATTTCTCGACAATCGATGACTCCCTCTGTGTCCTCGCAGACCGGCCGTAAAACGAACGGTGGGATTTTCAGCATGTTCCGAAAGACCTCGGCGCAGGCTACGCAACCCCCACCACAATATGAGATCTGGCATCCAACTGTCCCAACACCAAACTCTAGTCCAGGGGATCCCAATATGGCACCACCTAACACAGCACCTGTCGCAGCGATCCCGACACCACCTTCAGCTCCGCAGGAGCCTGCTCCAATAGCAATCCCTGTTCATATACACGGCGCCACAAAACAGCTTCCTCATAATTCGAATGTCTACACCCCCTTTAGATTTTTGAGGTCAAGGAAACCACGTGCGATATCTCTTGCGTCCTTGGAAGCACAAGATGGGACAGCGGTACGAAACCCTCTTTTCCTTTTATCCAATTCCAGTAGTGATGTGCCCTTCCACAGCCAAACACTGTTGTTGGATCTCCAACGGCCTCCATGCATAGTCAGGCTCCTCCAATACAGCCACCCCCAGAGCGGGACAATCGACTTGCGACGGAAGAGTGGAGAAACAGAGAAGAGGCTGAAGCCGAAGTTCGGGCGAGAGTCAAACTTAGACGACAGCCGCCGGGTGTTGTCTTCGACGTGGACGAAGAAACTCCAGGGGACATCCAGAGACGTCCGCGCCGCATGCGGACACGATACAGGAGATCAAGCAAACCGCCGGAATCTGAAGCAGAATTACCATGATTCACGAACGTATATGACTTATTATGAACCATGAATTTGTTTACAGCATTTTATTTTCTAGAATGAATCAGCGGCGCCACATGGCGCAGTAACTGAAGTTGTCCATATTGTATCCCTACCTCACTTTCGTGTACCATATTCCGTCTATGTAGCGTACCTCCATATTTTTTAGCTATTTTATGTTCTAGTATAATTAAATGGGATTAGTTTAATTATCAATAACCTCACGCGCACGTGTAAAGTGACGTTACGTGTTGTTCGCGTTCACGCGACGCGCCGCTTTTCTCTCAACTCCTCACTTTGGTTTTTCTTACTCGTCAGCCGCTGTACCATGTTTAAAGGAGGGAAGAACACGCCAGGTGACCATAATATACCACAAGTGACCAACCACGGCCTGCTTAAATATCCATTCCGACTCAATTTGTGAGTATTCTTTCTCACTCGATTCCGGAGTTCTGCTCAACAATATTTGAAGCTATGATGAACCTCCGCTGTTTGATGTCACAATCGAAGAATTTGAGACCTGCGCTCTGGACAGACTTCGCATACTCGCGGAAATTGAGTCATCAGCAGCAAGGAACAGATCTTCGGAAGAACTGAAGGCTGTTATCTCTGCCCAGTGCTCTAAATACTTGCCACTGAGCCCCACGCTTTCCAAATTTGCAGATCGAGATGGAGAAAGGAGAAGAGATCATCTCAGTCACTTTGTGCTTCGATTGGCTTTCTGTCGCTCGTGCGTTAAAACATCCTGAGCCATGTATTTGATGCTAAAGATAAGACAGAGAGGACCTCAGGCGGAGATTTGTCAAAGCAGAGTCAACATTATTCAGAACACGATATGACGACGACATTAGTGGAGAGAGAGAAGGCTTCCTTAATTCACGGAATTTTAACTGGATTTCAGTATGTTCTCACCAGTTTTCGTACATTGCTACGGTTGAGCTAACTTTTTTGGTAGGTCGACCAAGAGGAGCAAACCAAATTCTCCACAGAGCTAACCGCGGCCTATCATGGGCCCAAGGTAGAAACTGACCGAGGGTCAGAGAGGTACTATAAGGTGTACATTACCGCCTCTCATTGGGTCAGTGGCCCATTCTTACTTCCGTACTAGGTGAAATGGACTCGCGTTCCGGATCTCGTCGAAAGGCGGAAAGTTTTCCTGAAAGGAGGATGGGCATATGTACCACATCGGGAACAGTCGAGCATTGTCTTCCAGGAATTTGAGGGCCACCTTGAGAGAGCACTAGAAGTTTGTGATCCACTTTTTTTGAATCAGTGGAGAATTAAATTATTTCCCGTTGCAGGTGACAGCAAGGTTGCTTCCACGTCTGGACGAGGACACTCGCTTGGTACCAATCCTGAATAACCTTTCACAGGGATTCCTGGCGGGTATTTCTTCAGAATGGGCCAACGCATCAGGGGCAACTGGCGGCGCCGAAATAAGAGCAGAAATGGTTGACAATTTAGCCAAGACACATTTCCCACTGTGTATGAGAACATTGCACGACAATTTGCAAAGGGATAACCATCTGAAGCACTTTGGCCGCCTCCAATACGGTTTATTCCTCAAAGTGAATCCTGCAGTTCTTCATAGCAAATTTATGCTTACATTCTCTACAGGTACTCGGTCTCTCAATCGAAGAGGCAATTGCTTTCTGGCGCAAGTCGTTCAGCCGAATTACCGATGACAAGTTCAACAAAGAATATAAATACAATATTCGCCATTCTTACGGCCTAGAGGGGAGACGGGCAAATTACGCTGCGAAAAGGTATGAAATACTTGATCAATATGCCTTCCCGATTGCTGAAATGGTACAAAGCTGCCTGCAGCTTCTGGCACCTGGTTCTTCTTCTGATCATGGCTGTCCCTATCGGACATATTCGCCAGAAAATTTACAATCGACACTTTTATCCTCATATTCCCACCTGGGTCTTCGGTCAGCAGACTTGTCCGAGATAATGGCTACCGTTAAGGCAAATCATTTTCATGTGGCGTGCACTCGTGTGTTTGAATTGACACACGGGTCGTTGGGAGTAAGCAGGGGCCAGGGTATTGGGGAAGGCGAGAGTGTCACTCATCCCAACCAATACGCTGCAAAGAGCATGGAGCTGCAGAAGGCCAAGGAGAACGCGATGGAGGTGGAGTAGTTTGTCATTACATACTTGTATTCCGAGTCATTGACGAATCTACGATGTATTGAACACGTGTTACTAATAGCGGTTAATGTGATGTGACTGACTGTGACGATTGGCCAATAGTCCTTCCACATCCTAATGAGCCAAGTAATGAGCCAACGAAAATCAGCGACGAAAATTAACGACGAGGTTGATCGTAAGGCCGACGCACTCCATCAATACCAGGACACAGATGGCCATTTCTCGCTTGTCAGGTAAGTAGATTTTCAAGCGGGTTAGTTCAAGGAATGTGATAACCAAAGTCTTTTTTGGTGCTCGTGTGCAGAAATTTCCGGCTAGCAGACCTTGTAACGATTATGAATGGCGTCTGCGGATCCTTTTCCATCTTTTCGTCCGCTCGATACCTATTGACGAATGACCCCGATTACCTCTGGAGTGCAATGGCCTTCCCATTGGCCGGCCTCATGTTCGACTTTCTCGATGGAAAAGTTGCTCGCTGGAGGAAATCCAGTAGCATGCTTGGCCAGGAATTGGATAGTTTGGCAGATCTGGTCTGCCTTATTTCCCCGTTTTTTGAACTTCAAATTCCAACTTTTCGTTGCTGCTAGATATCATTTGGAGTCGCTCCAGCTCTGCTAGCATTCGTCGTCGGGTTGAGAACATACCTTGACACAGTAATCCTCACGGGATTTATATGCTGTGGTCTTGCTCGCCTCGCACGGTTCAACGCCACTGTTGCGTTAGTTCCCAAAAACGACGGAGGCAAGGCAAAATACTTCGAAGGCCTTCCCATTCCATCTTCCCTCGCTCTGGTTGGCATTCTTTCTTATTGGGCAAAGGAGGGGTGGATTATTGGGCAGAAAGGGGTACCGTGGGGCACTATTACCCTTTGGGGGCAAGAGGGAGGTCGCGGTGAAGTCCATTATGTCAGTCTGGTTTTCGGTTGTTGGGCCGCAGCCATGGTCAGTAAGACTCTCCGAGTTCCCAAGATTTAATCCCTGCTATTTTTAATGGAAGTCGGTCTTCCATCATATTTCACCGAAACGTAGCTATTGTAAGGATAGCAATGACAACATGCCACTCACCCGTAAATGGAAGTCACGCTAATAAGTATGTCGCGTTCAAGTCGCGTCTCTCGGTTTGCTACTGACTCTCACACCTCATTTTTGGTTTTAATTTTTTATATCCCTTTCAACGACTATGGTTTCTGCCAACGATGTCGACCGCCTCTTTCTCCAAGCCGTGCTTTCTCGTGGCCTTATGTCTACAACGCTTGCTCGGGTCCTTTGGCAGAAGAGTGTGAGCGCGGTCAATGGTTCGTGCTTTTTCTTCGTTTCGCGGCATTCTTTTTCCAGTGACACCGAGTGGTGTAGCCTCTAATAACGCGCTCAATCTCCCCCAATCTAACGACGACGGGTCATGGATTGCATTCGTGGATCGAATCAACGGATCCATCGACAAACTTGAACTTCAGCTTCGAACGATACGTGACGAATCATCTGGCAAAGAGATGTGTGCTTTGGTTGGTGTTCCGCCTTGACCCTTCAAAGAAATTTCGACCTACTCCTTTATAACCCACAGGTGAACTTGAAAGGGGACGAGATTGCACAGCTTGCAACCGATTATGTACCCCTAGAGATCGCGTTTTTCAAAGCCATCGTAGGTCACAAGCTATGAATTCACAACTCTAGTTGGCTCACATTCGTCAAACGATTAGGTTGAGCAAATAATGCTCGCTCCTCGTGAAGCTTTCTCAGTATCTTCGATTGCATCTCTTCGAGAGCTCCAGGCCGCCAAAATCAACATGACAAAATCTCAGGCAGAAGTGGTGCTTGCGAGCTTTGTGGCTAAAGGATGGTTGCTGAAGAGTCGGTACGTCTATCCTTCCCTCGTCGATGATTAACGCAAAGGATTAATGACTAATGGAATTTTGGACTATTTTCTTTAGACTTGGTCGCTATTCTTTGGCTAGCCGCTCTCTGATGGAGTTGCAGCCATATCTCAAATCAACATATCCAGACGATCTTATAGAGTGCACTATTTGCACCGGGGTACACGCTATATTTGTATTCTTTTTATTTTCATCGTACTCATGAGGTTCTACAGATCTTAACTCGAGGTGTTGCGTGTTACGCCCCGAATTGTAAGGTTCGATTGCATACACATTGCCTCGCCACTTTCCGTCGATCGAAAACTGGTACTGCTTGTCCATCATGCAACAGGGCCTGGCCCAAGGATAAGCCACTTACTCCTGTTGGAGAAGAAGCTGCTAGGGAAGGCGATGATAGGAAAAGGCGTGCTCGAGTCGATGTTGCTGACGACAGTGAGGAGGAGGATGCAACTCAGGACCATCCGCCGAACTCTCCACCCCCAAAAGGCGGCCGTCTTCACAGACGGAAGAATAATGCCCAAGACAATAGTATGGAAGTAGACGACGAGAATGATGAGCAAGATGAGGCGCAGCCAACGCAAACTCAAACTCAAGCAGCCCAAAGAACACGCCGAAGTGCAAGACATTGATGCAGATACTTACAACTCAGATGTAGGGACGTGGGATGATACACTACGTACTCGAAATTATATTCTAACAGGTCTAAAGTATTACTTATAACTCACGTAATTATGGATTTGCTACTCTACCGTCCTGTATTACGTCTGATGAATTGTTCACAAACCCGAACCGATCTTTACCCCAGACTTGGTGCTTTTTACGGTCTCTTCTGCCTTCTCCGAATTCTTCGTTCCATTTCCGTAGATCGGCAAGACTGCCAAGGGTTTCAGACGATGAAGGTGTGATTTCCTTCAATGCTTGTGAGAAATGGTGAAGGGAGAGAATGCGAGCCTTTTCTGCGACGTCTTTCGTGTCTGACGCCTCAGAGGTCTCATTTTTTGACGTTATGTCGGATGGGGCTGCTGATCCATCGGCGTTTGCAACAACATCCAGATGTTCGGCTGTAGGTGACGTGGGGGACGAAGCGAGGGCATGATGTCTTGATGACCAAGGAACGTCCATGTGTTCTTTGACAGCATCCAAGGCCGCAGATACACATAGGTCTGTGAGACCCACAATCAGATTAAATTATACTAGGGAGATGGACTAGATAAGACTCACGCTTCAGATCTGAACCCGAAAACCCTTCCGTCTTTTGAGCCAATGAATTAATATTCACATCTGAATCTAGGTTTTCGTCGCGTAACAATATTTGTAGAATCGCTGCGCAGTAACATGAGCTATGTTTTTTCGTGGATCATTTAGGAATTGAATTAACGCACCTTGTCTTTCCTTTTCTCCTGGAAGATCCACAAGCAAACGGCGCGGGAGTCGACGAAGAACGGCATCGTCCAAGTCGAACGGCCTATTGGTGGCACCTATCACAATGACATTATCCTCCTTGGATGATTTCAAACCGTCCATCTCCTGCATGAATTCGGTGATGACACCTCTATGTGCGTGAGCACCTCCGCTCTCCCGCGCAGACATGCGGGCACCAAATAAGGCATCTATCTCATCCAGGAAAACCACACAAGGAGACAACCGCCGAGCGAGCGAAAAAACAGCCCTCACAAGCTTTTCGCCTTCACCAACGTACTAGAATTAGATGTGAGCACTTCACTGAAAAGGATTGTGAAAAGCAATCATTACCATATCCATGACATCAGAGGGGGAAATTGAGAGCATCCTACAACCGGCTTCCTTGGCCAATGCTCGTACAACCAAAGTTTTTCCTGTTCCAGGTGGTCCGAAAAGGAGGCAGCCTGTCATGCTGTGCTCCTTAAGAATGCCCTGTTGGAAGGCCCGTGGATGAAGAAGAGGTAATGAAACGATTGTCCGAACGGCATCAATTGTGTGGCTGGGAAGATGGACTTGACTGAAACTTGTAGTGATCGACACTGTTCAAATCCATAAGTAATCTAAGAAACAAGAAACCTGACATGGAGATGGCTTACGCGAATCCACGATACATGGTAGGAGTCGCGTTTCATGCTGATCTAAATCAGGATCATTCTTGACATTTTCAACCTCTTTGTCTGCGCCAGAACCAGCACTGACTAGGCTGTCTGCACCCTCGGGCAGATCATCAGACAATGATGTATGCCCAATAACATCCCTCAGCCAATGCTTGCGAGGATCGATCACAGAATGATAGGATGTCCACGCAGCGTGCACAGCAGACCATGGAACGACCGTGGGTAAGAGCGTCACCTTTTCCTGATGACTGAGAGATCTTTGAGTGGACATTACACTCCCAATCGCGCGGTCCGCGATTTTCCGCACATTCGACCAAACCTCAATTTTGTTTCCCCAACCCTCCCATAAGGATCTATCTGGGGATTCTTTGGCGTCGTTTTCAGGTGCTGCAAATACAGATTGGGCAGGGGCGTCCTCAACAAGGCCACCCACCGTACCGACCCCCATCCGCATTGTCAACTCGTTGATTTCTCTTCGGCGAGCTATTCGAGTTTCACGTTCATCGGCGATGGAGCGAGATTTTGGAACAATAATTGATGAACGGAAGAACTGCGGTCCACGATCCCTACCGAACTCCAAACCCAGCGGCATTCCCAGCATGGGAGGCATTTCTGGAGAACCTGGCCCACCAATGACGATGATATCAGGGCTTGAATCGTCGCCATTATCTTGCTTAGTCGGTAATGGTGGGAACTCATCATGTAGAGCGGTAGCATTCCTTTCCCATTTCCTAAGTCTCGAGCGGAGCCGTTTTTCTCGTGCAATTTCGGCTACCTCGCTTTCGGTCCAGTCATTGGTATGTTCATGCTTGCTACCAACTGCCACTTGTGAGGATGGCGAAGAGTTACGGTTCATAAGAATGCTCATCAGGCTATTGCTTGAACCCGAGGATCCTGCGCCCAAAGGAGGGGTAATAGGAGGAGTCATCCCGAAGATAATTGTAACAGGCGATGCAGTTAGGTTGGATGAGCGGCCTAACATACCACGGCGTTGCCTTACTGCTGCAAGAAGTGCAGGGTACCACACGGACGCTGAAGGGGCCAGTGTTGGGAAATCACGAATGTATATCAGGCGCGGTCGATTCTTCATGGCGGTTGTAGAATCATTTCCTTGGGTCGGAAATGGCATGTTCACAAGTGTCTCGAAAAAACTTTCCAATTTCGACGGGGAAGGGGGTTTCCGAGAGGCAGGAGTTATCAGGGTGCGCCCTTGTATTGAAGACAACACTTTCGGAATTGATATTGACATTTGCGTCGGAGCCGCGAACATGAAGGGAGATTCACGGTCATCCTGATCCGTCGACGGTGCATTACGACCTTGCTGTTGAGGAGGCACCGATGGAAAAATGAAGTGAAGGGGATTGTTGGGTAAATTCAGGGAAGCTGCGGCTAGCATTTTTGGTGTCAGAGTGTTGAAAAAATGTTACGATTAATAATACAATACCTTTGCCAAACGGGCCCCACTCTCCAGCCGCCAGCTGCACCGCATCCAGTATTAAGACTTCAGATCCCGTTTGGTGGGCAAGTTCGTGAACAGTGAGATCGACAACGTAATCTCCTCCTTCCATAGGGCAATAAAGGCCTAATGTAGGTTCGATGGGTCTCGTTGTTCCTCCAGTAGCGTGTAATTGGTTTCGTGGGTGCAAAGTAATCAAGAGATTATCCAGGGCTTCCTCGAAGATGTCTGGAGGGGGTAGCCCACCATTTGGTTCAGAACCGAGAAAGCTCTCAGTGGGAAAATAGAGTATATCATCCACAAGCCCTTCCGGGAATTCTGGAAGATCTGCGTCTTTCACGGCGGATGAAGTTATGCGCGTCCGTCGAGGTTTGGACGTCGATTTATCGGGTTCTTCGACGTTTGCAGGTGGTTCCGGTGTATCTTTACCGCCTTCCAAGGTCGATGTTTCAAAGGTTGGCACGCCGGTAGACCTTTCCTCTGGTTCAGTTGATAGTGGACCTGTGGAGAGAGAACGCCGTGTTATGAGGTTATTTTGTATCGAGCATGGATGGCGATGTCGGAAGACATATGACCTAAGTTGAGGAAATGGTTTGAAGGTGTGAACAGCTGGAGAGTATCCGAGAAACAAAAAATGCGACTTGCGCAAAAAGCCTTGCGACCGCATTCAGGATATGTAAGTGGGAGCCGAGCTGAACAGATTTCTCTGATGCAACTCATCATTTATCACGTGTGCGTTCAATGGAAGCAGTTTTTATTCGCACAAAGAACAGATAATTATCGAATAGTCGCGTAAATAGTGTAGCGGGGAAGACGCTATAATATATAATGCCAGGCATATGTATATAGAGAGAACCGAGGGAACAGCCAAGGGATTAAGAAATCCTACCTGGTTTTTCCTCCGGTGCCTCTGCTTTTTTAAGTGCTGCTGCCCTCGCCGCCGCTCTTTCAGCCAAATCCACTCCCACAAGGATCTTTGAGGCCTTCCATAGCTGTACGACATTGATGATATTCTTGAGGAGGAAGATGGGGAAGGTCAATGTAGCCATGAGTTGCGGATAAGTCAGGTCCCCCAACATGGAAACGCTAATCGGTGTTGCTGTCCACTTGATGAGATACAGGCATACAAAAAACAGCTCATTTCCAGCGCAGACGAAGAAGAGTGTCCGCTGTTGTCATCTGGGTTAGCATTCATATTGTCAAGAACAGCTGTGTGACGAACGGAATCATTGTAATACATCCAGAGTATGCGACTGACGTCGCTGGTCACTAATTTATGGCTGGTGGAACCAGTGACAAGAGAACTATAGAAAAATCTTGAGGAATTATTCCCTTAAGACGATGGTCAACAATTTACCTGTACATATGCATGTAATGACTGCTGAAATCCAGGGCGATAAGGAATTGGAAGACTATTGAATACGCCGGATACGCCGACGAAAGATAGCACAATAAGCAAGATGTAGTGCACCTTCGAATAACTTCAGACCATCGTTGGGCCAGAAGACGATAGCAGACGCACCTATCTGTCACCATGTCCAAAACTGCCCCAAATTTTGAGGTTTGGCCCAATGCCCGCGCGGCTTGACCATCCACCGCATCCAGAAGACACGAAACCCCATATAACAGCGTACAGTATACTGGGTGGTAGCTCATGTAATGCAGCGACAGCCCAGCCATTATGACGCGCGTGTATCCTGTGTGGAAGCGGCGGTAGTTAGGATGACCGTGACAGAAATAATCCGAAGTAAACTCGCCAATGAGATTAGGTACGAAAAGGAATACATTCTCAGAGTAGGACTGAGCGGTGGCGAGGTCTACAGCCTGTTTTGCATCGACAATTTCCAAGGAGGCTCGTCGGCGACGCGTCGAAGTTGCTTTGGCCATACTGTGGGGAAGAAGGGAGTAATGTAACAGCGCTAGTACGGTTGGTAAGTATCACCCCGCCGCTGGCCGCAGTGACACGGTTTACGGCAGGTCTCAAACAATTTGGTTGACGCGGCCCGCTACAAATGGGAAGCTTGGCAGTGCTAAATTAAATTAGAATGGTACACTAAATTAGGGATTTCTACTACATCCAGGTCATAAATATCGTTAGTGGATCAAGCAAATTTTAGGCCCAAGGGAGAGCGGGGTTCCCTCAGGACCTATTTCCTCCCGAACACCACCCCAAGTACAATCGCAAGAATACAAAGGACGATGAGAGTTATGAAAAAGCATATCCATCGCTTTTTCCGGTAAGAACGAGCTAGAAAATGGGGGAGTCAGGTTA
>Ga0307513_10008794_pt1 | contig 12859 bp, 16 predicted proteins | sample 15_EM_MG_FD_202174 | JGI IMG/M metagenome (GOLD analysis project Ga0307513, IMG submission 202174) | Populus trichocarpa ectomycorrhiza microbial communities from riparian zone in the Pacific Northwest, United States - 15_EM | ecosystem: Host-associated > Plants > Roots > Unclassified | place...
TTCTTCTGCACCTTTACTTGCTCTCCAGATCAAGGTTCGTTTACCAACATCACGTCCACCCAAACCACCTCGGAAGGCAAGGAGGCCGTCAAGTCTCTCGACTTCTTTGTGAGCGAGTCCTATGCAAGTGGCTTCTTCGACAGCTGCAAGGAGGTCAAGTTCGGTGCCAGCAATGGGTATGCTATGGACTTCATTGGTGGCGGGGCAAAGGATTATCATGGCTTCCTGAAATTCCTGGGCGACGAAAAGGCTATGGGTAGTCCCTTCCAGATCGACTATCCGTCTTCGACGCCTCCAGAATTCACTCCCCTCAACCTTTCCCCTCGATCCTGCAGCGACCCCGAGCTCAGCAGTCGATGTGCTTGCATGGACTGCCCACAAACATGCCCCGTTCTTCCACCACAACCCGACCCTTACAATTCACCAATGTGTAATGTTGGTGTAATCAGCTGCTTGACCTTCGCCTTATTGCTCGTGTACGGTCTTGCCGTCTTTGCATTCTTCACTGGCTTCATTGCACAAATCGCTTGGAGAAAACGAAAGGAGCGCTCTTACGAGAGAGTTGCTCTATCAACTGACGCGCCCTCCCTCAATAACCAACAACCGTCGCCATCATCACACACCCGACCCTTAGTAGGCGCGTCTTCCCTAGCCCTTTATTTCGATAACGACTCCGGACCACCTCCAGAGACTCCTCGTCACCACCTTGGTCGCGGAGCATCGCTGCTAGACCCCATCGAGACCCTGCAACCACCTCAGTACAAACTGAACAAGATTCTTCGACGGACATTCTACCGAATTGGTCACTTCTGTGCCTCATGGCCGTGGTTAACCTTCTTCTTCGTCTTCCTTGCCATCGGCCTGCTCAATATGGGTTGGAAGAAGTTCGCAGTAGAGACGGACCCAGTGCGATTGTGGGTAGCGCCAAATTCAGAGAGCAAACTCCAGAAGGACTTTTTCGATAGGAACTTTGGACCCTTCTTTAGAGCAGAAGGAGGCATTTTCGTGACTTCACCAGCCAGGTCGACATCAATCCAAAATTCATCAGCAATAGCAGAAGACTTGGTGCCCGTTTTGAGTTGGGAGCGGCTCAAGTGGTGGGAGAAAGTCGAATCAGACATCTATGCGCTGCGAACCGAAGATGGCGTAACCTTGGACGACGTGTGCTTTAAGCCATCCGGTCCTGATGGAGCTTGCGTCGTCCAAAGTATCCTCGGATGGTTTAACGGTTTGGAGAATTGGGACGAGCATACATGGAAGGAACAACTGCTCAATTGCGCAGACAAACCCAGCCAGGTCGAATGCCTTCCGCCATTCCAACAACCATTGATGCCTGATCTGGTGCTCGGGGGAGTAGAAAACGAAAACTGGCTCGGTGCAAAGGCCATCATCACCACCTTTGTTGTCAGTAACTCACTCGACCCCGAGGTCGTCAGCCGTGCTGAATCATGGGAACGAGTCCTTCGTCAATACCTTTCCGACCTCGCCAACGACGCGCTAGTCCAAAGTGGTTCACAAGTATTCTTTTCCACTGGCGTCTCGCTGGAAGAAGAATTGAACAAGAGTACAAACACCGACGTGAGGATCATCGTCCTGTCGTATCTGCTGATGTTCTTCTACGTATCGTTGACCCTCGGTAGCAACGCCGTAGGGGCCGACGAAGAAACACTGGTCGGTTCGCTCGTCACCTGGCTCATCGGTCTTCCTTCCCTCTTTCGCCGAAAGAACGTAACTTCCTCACCAGTGGTTAACGCTAACCCCGCCCCACGAGCGACATGGTATCCCCGCCTTCCGAGACGACTTTTTATGGGATCAAAGTTTACTCTTGGGCTCTTCGGAATCGCCCTCGTTATTCTGTCCGTTACAGCATCCGTTGGCGTATTCTCCTTCCTCGGCGTCAAGGTCACTCTCATCATTGCGGAGGTCATTCCGTTCCTCGTGTTGGCGGTAGGGGTGGATAACGTCTTCATCCTTGTTCACGAGCTGGACAGGCAGAACGCCCAGCATGGACCAAATGCGAAGGGCATACCGGATCCAACTTCGCCGCAATCGTACCGATCACCTTTTGGCTCGTCGCACGATAGTGTTGATGCTGACTCCGTTCCAATGCATCTGTACCCAGAAGAGCGGGTTGCAAGGTCACTTGCGAAGATGGGACCTTCCATCCTATTGAGTTCCTTGACGGAAACCGTTGCGTTTGCTTTGGGTGCTTTGGTACCTATGCCCGCCGTCCGTAACTTTGCCCTTTATGCCGCAGGAAGTGTTTTCCTTAACGCTTTGATGCAAGTCACTGTGTTCGTTAGTGCACTAGCCATAGATTTGCGTAGGGTGGAGGTACGTAGACCCGAAGGTGCTTTATTTGTTCCTCGTATGCTGATGAAAGACATAGGCCAGCCGTTTAGATTGCCTCCCGTGTATCCGTATAACCCCTCGAATCACTCTAAGCGACACCCCTCCTTCAAGTAGCCGCCTTACCCGATTCTTCAAACGTACCTATGCCCCTTTCATCCTTCAAAGGCCTGTCAAAGGCCTGATCCTTCTAATCTTCGGAGGAATCTTCGTAGCCTCTGTAATATCCATGCAACACATCTCGCTGGGCCTCGGTAAGGTCCTTGTCCTTGACTGTATGCTCATTACTTACCTTCTCCCAGACCAGCGGCTCGCTCTTCCTTCTGATTCCTATTTGATCCCCTGGTTCGACGCTGTTGACGCTTTCCTCGACGTTGGACCTCCGGTGTATTTTGTCTCAACCAACGTCGATGTCACACAGAGAAGTGGACAACGGGCTCTATGTGGACGGTTCACCACATGTCGAGAGTTCTCAGTCGCCAATGTTCTTGAAGGCGAACGCAAACGACCCGACCTATCCTTCATCAACGAACCTGCCGCTTCTTGGATCGATGACTTCCTCCAATGGACCAACCCATTGCTCGATGGATGCTGTCGTGTCAAGAAGAACAACCCAATGCAGTTCTGTACCGCGCGCACACCAGCAAGAATGTGTAAACCTTGCTTAGAGCCGGGCAATTGGAACATCACGATGGACGGACTGCCGCAGGGGAAAGACTTCATGCGGCTCGTCAAGCACTGGTTGGAGAGCCCTACGGATGAGGATTGCCCGCTCGGCGGTCAAGCTCCATACAGCTCAGCCGTGTCGATCGCCGACGACAATTCTGGCATTACTGCCTCTCATTTCAGGACATTCCACAAGCCCCTTAAGAGCCAGTCGGATTACATCTACGCTCTCGATGCCGCTCGCCGGATCGCTGACGATTTATCTGCCCGGACTGGGACGACCGTATTCCCTTACTCGCTATTCTACGTCTTCTTCGACCAATATGCGCATATAATCAACATAACGCAAGAAGTGCTTGGTGTAGGTCTTGCGTCGGTCCTGTTTGTCACGGCCATTCTCCTCGGCTCGTGGCGAACAGGTATCATCGTCACGCTCGTCGTTGCGCTCGCCGTTACCAACGTCATGGGTGTCATGGGGATTTGGGGAATCAGCCTCAATGCACTGAGCTTGGTCAATTTAGTCATCAGCTTGGGTATCGCTGTCGAGTTTTGCTCGCACATCGCGAGAGCGTTCATGGGCGCTGGAGGAAGTGGAATTCCTATCGATCACCCAGAAAGTCAAAGGGAAAGGGACGAACGTGTCTGGAGCGCTCTAGTTGAAGTTGGGCCTTCGGTAAGGTGACTTTCATTATCTTCTGCTTGCAAGCTAATATTACTATAGGTTCTATCTGGGATCACATTCACCAAATTGATCGGTATCTCCGTTCTTGCTTTAACAAGATCAAAGCTGCTGGAGGTGCGCAAGTCTTTCATGGCAAGTCAGTTTATGCTCACGGTTTATATGTCAGATTTATTACTTCCGAATGTGGCTCACTTTAATTATATCTGGCGTCCTACACGGTCTCGTCTTATTACCAGTTGTGCTCAGCTTGGCTGGTGGTCAGGGCTATGCAATCGAGGATGCAGACGAGGAGTGGATGAGCAATGCTATCCGCAGACACGACTACGAGTAGTGAGTCCTTAGTCCTTGGGTTCCCTTATTCACCCACTGACAAAATCTTAGCACGCCGTTTGTCCAAGATGATTCTGATGACACGAACTAAAGGGACCAAAGCCAGGTGCTTTGGGCAAATTTGTATTGCCAGGAATATATTACATCGTAATTGTCAAAAAGATGGTTCGCATAAATGACTTTAATTAGTCTTTTTGAGGGCTGTGGCTACGTGACTTGCTGTCCCTGATGTCGTTGCTGCGATTACTCGCTTGGTCAGGACTACGAACACGGTTGTCTCGCGAGGACGCGGTGGAAAAACTGCGCGAGAGCGAACGGCTTCTAGAGCGACGGAAGGAACGGCTGCGAGAGGGGGAGTAAGAGTGACTACGCGAACGCAGTGTTCGTGATCTTGACCGAGAGCGGGAGTAAGAATACGACCGGCGCGAGTATGGGCTCCTGGACGGAGAATAAGAGCGTCCGCGACTTGTCCGCCTGCGTAGAGGGGTACTGGAGCGCCTCCGCCCACCTCGTGTATAACTCGGGGAACGTCTGCGGGGCCCGTATCCTCCAACTCGGGGCGGTGGGGATCGCGAACGGCTGCTACGTCGGCCAAACCGACCAGGAGGTCCTCCTCGGGGACCACCACGTCCACGGTATGGTCTATCTGGACCTCGGAAATGTGGTGGACTATAACGACCCCCCCTTCCAAATCTTCCGCCTGGGAACCGCCGAGGACTCCTCGAACGAGATGGAGAACGGGACCGCGAGCGGGAAGGAGACCTTCCATGGTACCCACGACCATTTCGAGCTCGAGGACCGTCCGCGAACCGGCGAGGGGAGGGTGATCGAGGGAGAGGTAAATCTGAAAGTTCTACTGTGACCACATTGCCGTCAAGTTGGCCTCCGTTCATATGTTCTGCAGCTGATGCAGCATAATCAGGTTCTGCAAATTCGATGGCGGCCTTCCCTCGACTTTGCTTCGCTGTAATGCAGAGTGTCAGCAAGACGGGTTGACCGCAAGAAAGACGTACATTTCGCATGGAGTGGCAGATCAACTTTTCTAATCTCTCCGTATAATCCGAATATCGCTCGCAAATGCGCGTCAGCGACGTTGCGGGTGAGATTGAGGACGATGACGACTTTTGGCCCTGGTTTGGGACCGTCGCGGTCTCTGGGCAACGGAGAATGCGAGACGGAGCGCATTTCCTCGTCCGAGTCGCGCCTGTTGCCCAGCCTACGTGGTGACTCTGAACGACCGCGGGACATTGGAAGGTTGAAATTGTACTGCTTTGTCTAGTCATTTACTCGAAACCTAATGGCCGAAGCCGTTCAGCAACTCATCCTGACCACGCTCGATCAAAATGGTGAAATCAAGGACACAAGGCAACTCGTCCTCCCAGGCGAATCGACGCCCGCGGTGAGCCAGGACGCCCAGCTACTGATCATCGCTGCTCTTAATTCGTTAAATTCGCGAAACGTATGTGGGTCTTGCCATATATTAAACCTACTCCATACTTATCCGTTACATAGATGGTCATCTATACGACCCAGGAGGTCTACACCCATGTCCTCACTCCAGAAGGGGAGCAGATCGCAGAACAAGGATCGCACGAGGCTCGTGTTTGGGCAGCCATACCCGACAAGGACTCTGGTACAGTCCTACCTATCAACGATCTCAAGAGCAAAGTAGGGGACGAGAGTGCAAAAGTCGGCCAAGGTCGAGCTTTTAAGAACGGCTGGGTCGGGAAGCAGGGAGACGGACTGGTCAAACTAGTGAGGTCATATGATGCCTTACGACTTGTTGACACTGATTAACGTGTCCAGGTCTCGACGATAATAGATACTGCTCAGATCGAGCTGCAAGAAGTTAGGTCGACTGGCACACTGGCTGCTGGCGAGAAGGTTCTCGCAGACCTGCGCAAGAGGAGACTGATCATACAAAAGTGGGCGGTGTCGTTATCAATCACCTTCCTCTGGACCTAATGACACGTTCAGGAAGGGCCAATGGTTCACCGTCACGAAAGGACCTGAATTCAGCCTCTCGACAGCTAAGCCAGAGACTGATCTCACTGCAGAGATGTTGGCATCGTGGGTAGCTATCTTATCGCCATGCTTAACTGATTTCTGATCTCCTTCAGAGGCTCTTGGAAAACTGCCACCTTCAAAAAGTACAACTTCGAGGCAGAAGGTGTACCAACGAACGGTGGTGCATTCCATCCACTATTGAAAGTCCGGGAGGAGTTCCGCAATATCTTCTTCGAGATGGGGTACGTTCTCTAGTTCGTCCTTGGTGCACTGGTATAACACACGCTCCACAGCTTTGCAGAAATGCCAACATCACAATTTGTCGAGTCGGCTTTCTGGAATTTTGACACCCTCTTCGTGCCACAACAGCACCCAGCGCGCGATCTACAAGACACCTTCTACATCTCCGATCCGCCAGCAGCTAAAGACCCTCCTTCAGAATATTATCACCGAGTGGCTACCGTACACGAAAAGGGCGGCTACGACTCGACAGGATACCGCGCTCCCTGGTCGGATGCGGACTCGCACAAACTATTGCTAAGGACGCACACCACCGCGCGAACAGCATATATGCTGCACAGGTTGGCGAGTCGTAAGGGAGGGTTCAAACCCGTCAAGATGTTCAGTATCGATCGAGTGTTCCGAAACGAAGCGACGGATGCAACCCACTTGGCAGAGTTCCATCAGGTTGAAGGACTTGTCGCCGACTATGGCTTGACACTCGGAGATCTAATTGGTTCGTGTTATTGATACGTGGGTATTCAAAGGCTAATGTCTGTCGCATAGGTTTCATGGAGACTTTCTTCGGCAAGATGGGTCTCAAGAATCTCAGGTTCAAACCTGCATACAACCCTTACACCGAGGTAATTCTGCGTGGGATTTAGCACATTGGCTGACCTCGGTCTCAGCCTTCACTTGAAATCTTCGCCTTCCATCCCGCCCTTAAGAAATGGGTTGAGATCGGCAACAGCGGAATGTTCCGACCTGAGATGCTGGAGCCAATGGGGTTGCCCAGAGATGTCCACGCTCTAGGGTGGGGCCTGAGTTTGGAGCGGCCGACTATGATTCGGTAAATCTCATTTCTTTGCACCGAGCCCTCCCTTAATCATTCATGTTCCAGATACGGCATCAACAACATCCGAACATTGGTGGGACACAAAGTACCAATTGAAGGCGTCGAGAAGTCTGCCGCTGTGCGCTTCTAGTTGAGTGTCCGCTGTGTAGGAATATATAGGACGATATAAAGTGGTACCCCTATAATCGTTGGACGTGTTCTAGTTCGAATCCAAGCTCGCCGAGTACGCCTCCGATCCTGGCTTGATCTCCTCGTCGGAGACGAGGGCCGCCCAAGGCGTCGATCATGCTACGACTCATCAGATCGTGGAAGGGAAGCTTGGTGATGTCACTCACCCTTCTGGTCCACATACAAGGATCTTCACGGTTTTGTTCGGATTAATTACCCTTGGTTGTGGTTTCACGCCTCGCAACTTCTCAACCAGGGTAAGGGGTTTAGGTTCCAATAATACTCCCCTCTCTACTAGCACCTTCTCCAAGACGCTCTTGTCTATTCTCCCGATGGTTACCCCTCGCGGAGGCTCGTCATATTCAGTTTCCAGCCGGTCTATAAATGCCCGAACCCGAAATCGGTCCGGATCGCTCTCCCGGTATCTCTCAAAATCATCAGTGATGATCTCTGGAGGTAGTTGCGACGGCGAGCGGTGTCCGTGCAGCAGCGTGAAATGGGTTGTGGCACCTTGCGCCGTTGACAACGGATGGGAAGGGAAGAGGGCTTGGTTAAGAAGTTGGGCGAAAGCCGTTATCCCCGTTCCTCCAGAAATCTTGGCTGCGTCTCAGTCAAAGAAACGGCGGTTCGCAGAGAGCGGAGAGAGAGCACGAACCATGATGATTTCATCCCATGAGCCAGAAAGCCAGTCCCACTGCAATACAGGCCCGCGAACCCCGACGTTTTCGTTTCTCTTCCGTCGCGAAATCCAATTCGATACTTCGCCTCCTGGATACTTCTTGACCCAGAGCACCATCTGCCCGTCCGCTCCGATTCCGTAGAGAGGTGTATACGGTCTTTCGACTTGCATATCGTCGTCCCTGATGTAAATATGGTGTATAGCATGCCCCAAATGAGAGTCGTCTTTCGGCAAGAACTGTTGCGGAATGGCCATCCTCACGACCATGTGGTCGGCCTTAGATCGAAGTTCTGGAGGGTCAGGAGTGATGGAATGGACCACTGCCCGTGTGAAGGTGCGTAAGTTGAGGTCTGGAGGTCTCTCCGACGTTTTCTCTGTGCTGGTCCAATAGACAAAATAGAAAGCAAGGAAGGTAGATCCTACTGCTAGTATACGTATACCAAACGGAGCTCGCCCGCCCCATGAAAATGGTTTAGGAGATGATGGGCTTGGTTCGTTGGGCTGAACCATCCGGCCGTGACGAAAAACAGCCGTGCGTGTCTGTGCTTTCCATATTGCTGGGCGCGCACTGTGAATAACCTTACTTCGTGTGCCAACGCGAAGCATTGTGGACACGCCCACAGAGGAGTTTTTAAGAAAACAAACACCACCTGCAAGTGGGCCCCTTGCAGGTACCAGGAGCCAGCTTTCTCACGGTCCACCTTTACCACAATACCTATTCCTCACCCCGAGCATCCCAGGCTTCAAAAACCATACTCCCTATTGATCAACTAAGGACACCACCAGCAAACCACTACCCCCGGGTCATGGCATATGCTTGTGGTGCCAAGATATGACACCTGCCTTAACTACGACATGATGGTCCTCGAAATCCAGCAACCACACACCAACTAATATTCATTGCGAACATCGACAACCCACCCCAGGGAAGCATTGGAGCACATACAACTGGACAGCGACTAAGTCACATAGCCATACCAGTCGTGAACCCCACGATTATAGCAGGAGACTCACCGCGACTGGGAAGAGATGACAACTGAACCAATAGTAGCAGCTAGATCCATGACAGAATGGTTCAAGATAAGTCCTTCTCATTGCTTAATGTATATGGGTACCCCACCCTTCACTATCACAATCACCGACACGTGACCTAACAATGGCGAATGCAATGGCTATAGACCGTGCAGTTGCCTCACAGTGGAAAGTTGATGAAGAGGCACAAACTGGATCTGACCATGCAGTGATACGATACACTCAGGAATGAACGAGTGGTGACAGGAGACCAGTTCGGAATAGCAATGAAGGAGAAATATAATGAGGCCTTTAGAGTAAGAGAAGAGACAAAATAGACCCAATAATGGCACGAGACACCCTGCGCACAGGGCATTAGATGAGGCATCAGAGGCATTTCGAGAGGCGCACCAGGAAGCCATGAGGGAAATAGTCCCAACCGCTAAGATTTGCTCACACTCGGTACCATGTGGGGTGAGGAGTTGAGCAAGCTTCGAGCACCCCATGTTGCCCATTTGACTGTAATTGGACAGAGGTACACTGAGGGCATCTACACATGACTTCAATCGCCTACGTTGGACCCCGTTGCGATACAGATCGTCGGAAACCTTGTTGGAGGTAGTTACTACGATGCTCCCCATCCTTGAAGAACACGATAGAATGCCACCAATGAGACCAGCAGAAGACGTCCCAGAGCTGGATCTCATCAAAGTAGAGCAGCCAATCGTTCCATAACATTGAAAAGAGAAAATGAAATAGGCGAGTACTTCAACATTGGTGTGGAGAAGGTGCCCTTGCGGAGAAGCTAGATCAGGAGATGGAGATATCAAACATCTTGTTGAATCTGGAGCCTTTCACATTCAATCTTCTGTGGGGCAAAGCTAGTAGCAAAGCTGAGAAGAATTCTAGAATGTCTTGCCGACCGGAGAGACATGTTGCACACATTGACGCTTTACAGCCTCATTCACTTGCGCATCAGCATTGAGCTTCCTCTTCAACATTTGAGACCTTTGATAACAGGGATGAGAGAGGAGATCAGTGTTGCTCAGGAGGGGTCGTTGTAGAGGATCGCGCGTCATGAATTTGTCCGCAAGGGATTGGAGTGGATAGGTAGTGTCCACACGTTGGCGACTTGCAAAGTATTTCAGTACCCGCCCCGCAGACCAAAGGTCAGCTCGAATTGGTCGATATTTTGTGTTCGGGTCGTCCTCGAGTTCTGGAGCTGCCGTTCCTCGATAACCCTCAATCCACGATTACTGGTCAGGAACTTGAACAGATACACCGAAGTCAATGATGAGAAGTCGCTGTGTTGACGTAACGAGAATATTTTCGGGCTTGAGGTCAGGTGAGCCACGTTTTGCTGATGCATAAATTGGACCCCCTCCAGGAACTGATACGCAAGATCTGGCATCGAAGACAGAATCAGACACATCTGCCAAAACCCGTTCTTTCGGCATGACGATTATCTTTTCTATACCGAGTGCGACTTCGTCGAGATTAGGAATCGTGTGGTTGTAATTTGACTTGACTATGCTGATCAATGAATGTATAGCGAACACATCCGGCTCGACAACCTTGAGCATAACAATGTCGCCTGTTGGTCGTTTGGCACGGCTGAGATTCGGCTTCATCTGTGATTATATTATTAATACTGGCTGTAAAAATAACACCAAAGAATGGACGTAGGTTTGAGGGGAATCCAGCCCGGAACCACCACTTCCGGAAGCAAATGATAACCCGCATCGGATAACCGGCGGACAGTCGTCTGATTATTAAACGGCCGGGGCATGTCGCCATTGGGAGGAACGGTATTCGGGCCAGTGGATTGGGGTTCGTTGCGACTCTCCTTCGTATTCATGAATACATCTAATTCTGCGATGAGTGGAGGCACCAGTGAGGTCGAAATTGCATGGCAAGGTGGAGGGGATGTTATGAGGTTCGATCAAAATGTGAATTCGCCAAGGGGGTCCATGACTTGGAATTTATTCATGGCGTATTGAACCTAGAAAAAATAATATTGAACTGCAAAGGTCTGCGATGAAGACATTGGTATTTCGTACTGTGCGATCGTCCCTGCTTGGTTGAAAGACGAGGTATCTGTCAGCAACACAATCCGCCGTACTATAAACCGCCACAGCCACGAACGGTTCCGTGGTGAACGAGTTCATCACACGAACTAAGAGTCCAGCCTGTAGCAACACCCGATAGCGATCAAGTTCTTTCTGGCGATCTGAGTATTACTCAATGAGGATAAAAGGACAAGAATTCAATGAAAACAGGAAGTCCCTTCGGGGGGTATAGGAATATTTGGTGTTATCAACTTGCCCTACCAATGAGAAGCGCCAGGTACCCTCACTGGAAATAGTCAGTACTTAGCGATAAATTTAATCCCCCACGCATACACCCGGAAGACCGCATTGGGGGAATCGCGGCTGATGAGGTATGATGCAATGTGTCTGTATCTCCGGACGAGACCTGGTTGTTTTACGAGGTATTTGTCGATGTCTACGCGCTACTGGCAGGAGGACGAGGCATGCTCTGTGACCTCCTCGTAGGAACAATCGGCATTGTCATCAACGACCTCGAGGTGCTTATCGAGATCACCCTTGAAAGTAAGGTTGAGGAATTCCTAAGCGAGGACCATGAACAAAGAAGAATGGACATGTTATAAAGTAATTTATACTTGCTGTGCGGGTGTTATAGACCTTTTTGCTTGAAGCCTTTCCTTGATAGAGGTGATAAAATCGGGAACAGTTTCACCGTCCGGGGTTGGCGTAATTTCATTTTCAGGGAGCATGTCCTCCCCAAACAATCCTGGGAACGACGCGGTATAGCTGGGATGAAACGGTTCAGATGCGCGTCGACATGCCCTCGCAACAACAGCATATACAAAAACCTAATTGGGTCGAACCGCCGCGCGGGCATGGGGGCGCTGCGGTGAGGATCTTGGAGACTGCCAGCTTGTGGAGGTCACTCTAGCCCATGCACTGTTGCAATTATCGATCCGAGTCGTTGGAGTTGCGATGGAAATGGTCGTGCGAAGAACTCGTTTCGCCAGTGCCCTGCGTACTTGCACCAGTTCGGGTTCGTAGTGCTCTTCCACTGCACATGATTTCACAACTGCAGAGGAGAGCAATATCGCTTCCGTTGTTTCGCTCATGCTCCTTCGACTCTAGATTTCAGTGAGCATTACGAGCACGTCTCTAACCCAACAGTCCCAACAGGTCATTCCCAGTATATCACTGCTCATTTGCACGTAAAGCTGACAAGTTCCCTTGTGTCGGTCGCACATACGCGGAGGATGGAGACTGGTTCTTAGGATTGACGAGGACTGGTTCAGAAAGTTGAAGGGCTCTTGCAAGTTAAGAGTAGCCAATGGATGGACGGACAGATTGCCGGTTTAATAGGTAACAGATGTGAGGGACTCATTGACCGGTCCAACTGTATGGGCAAGGCTTAATCCATATTATTCCTATAGGTCCTGCTAGGTACAAGTGAGAGCAGCAGCCACTTGCGTAGCCAGAATTTTCTGTACTCCCTTTAATGGGTGACGGCTGCAGAGCAGTTGGCGTCAACTTATACCACAACCGGGATCGGTCCAGGCACTATTGGAAGTCATTCACAATGATGCGTAGAACCATTTATAAGGTGAGTTGTGTAGCAGGTCTCTCGCAATCAAGTGTCAGGTGATAACTCCCGCGTTGGTTGTTAGGGAGAAAGGTGGATGTACAATGGTGCTGAGCCGGAAGGTGGTCTGCCTATGGTGCGGAAGGCACGGAGCTTGGCGACTTTGGTACCGCTGCTGGCTTCAATGTGGTTGGGTATTAACTTTGGACGGGCAACAGAAGGTGGTCAAGTTTTACCAGCAGGGCGACGCCGGTGAAGTGAGTCC
>Ga0307513_10008795_pt1 | contig 12858 bp, 11 predicted proteins | sample 15_EM_MG_FD_202174 | JGI IMG/M metagenome (GOLD analysis project Ga0307513, IMG submission 202174) | Populus trichocarpa ectomycorrhiza microbial communities from riparian zone in the Pacific Northwest, United States - 15_EM | ecosystem: Host-associated > Plants > Roots > Unclassified | place...
AGATGCTAACAAAGTACATTTGCAAGGCTACATATTTGGAATAAAACAGTCATACATTTAAAATTCACCAAGTCTAGAAATTATATTTTCTTGCTTCGATATCTCTGGTTACTTTTCCAGGAAGGTCGCACTATTGTGGAAAACAAGACTGCAGATATCATCCAAGAAACTCGCAAACTGCAAATCAGGCGAAAAGGTTCTGAGGCACATAATCAAGGTCCTGGTGAAAATACTTCATGGATGCAACAGCCTACACAGCCACTGAACCATGAAAATCAATTGAAGGCATCTCGCGACGTAAGGTGGCAACTTTGTATTTGAGGGTCACTGGTTCATCTGGAAATGTTTTAAATTCTTTAATTTGGAAATCAAATAAGATTTAAGTTCTCAATTAAATTAATTTAAACTACTAAGCAGCATGTCACCAAATATGGAGGTCTCTAGATACAAGATAAATTATCGCGGCTGTGGGAAAAGTGTGAATTTCTTTCTTGTTTCATTTGGTGACTTAGATTTTAGCCTGTGCCTTGAACAAGATTAAAGCTTTCAGTAATAATGGGCTTTGAACTGACTCACTTTGCAGCAACTTCAGAATAATTACATCAAATGTTAAAAATAGGATATGAATCTTATGGTCAGCATTGATTTGAAATTATTAGCTTCATCAAAAGACAAAGTTTGAGCCTAGTTTCAATCTCGTAGCTGGTGAAATGCATGATTAGCCTTTGCTTTTGTTCACAGGTTGCAATGGCTACTGCTGCCAAAGCAAAACTTCTTCTGCGGGAACTGAAGACAGTTAAAGCAGACCTGGCTTTTGCTAAACAAAGATGTTCACAGCTTGAAGAAGAGAATAAGATCCTTCGGGAGAGCTTTGAAAAGGGCAGCACTGCTGACGATGATGATCTGGTAATGCTTTCTTCTACTAGTTTGCACTCTCCTCTGACGAGGTTCTCTATATAAGACCAATATGTGCTGTTCGTCCTAATTTCGTAATTCATGTTTCATCTGCAATGTTGATCTTCATATCGTCAAGCATAGCTTTCTATTTCTGTAGGGTGCTTGTACGACTATGCTCCGAGACAATTGTAATAATCTAACTGAGATTTCTGATGTGGCAGATCCGCCTTCAATTGGAGACACTTTTGGCTGAGAAGGCCCGTCTAGCACATGACAATTCTGTTTATGCTCGTGAGAACCGCTTTCTGAGAGAAATTGTTGAATACCACCAACTTACAATGCAGGATGTTGTTTATTTGGACGAAGGCAGTGAAGAAGTCACAGAAGTTTATCCCTTTACGAGGATGCTTTCTGTTTCTCCACCCTCCTCCACCTCACCTTCTGAGACCACATTACGTTCACTATTTGAGAAGGAAATCCATCCTGTCCCTGACCTACCACCAGAAACACAGGAGGTTTCAGAAAGTGATGCCCCCCCAAGTGCAGGTGCACCTGCACTCAAGGAAGTAGAAGAAGATGCAGGAAGAGATGCCCCCCCAAGTGCAGGTATGCCTGTCCGTAAGGAAAAAGAAGAGGCAAAACATATCCCTGCAAACAAGCAAGCAGATGAGAAAAGCACTCCAAAGTCTCCAATACACAAGGAGGAAAAGGAAAAAACATCCTCATCGGTATCACCTGGCGTAAACAAGTAGTCCTATCCATCTCTGGCATCAATAGTTTTGTCCAAGGCTGGTTTTTTTCGTTTTTTCTTGGTTATGTGACTGGTTAAAGCCAAGGTTTTGGGGAGATTTTTTCTTTCTTGGGCATCATTCTTTATTGTTTTGTGCATGAAATTGTGTATGCAGTTGTGTATTTGTTATCAAATAAAGTCTGATTTTCCTTTCTCATATAACATACTTGCAGTTAGCAACTTGTTTGATCTAATAAATAAATTGTTGTGCATCATTTGGCCCATCATCAACTCATCTGTATAGTTTGAAATCACAAAACATCCTTGTTTTCATCTGCAATCGAATGTCGATAAAACAACTCTTTTACACGCTATATTGGTAGCAAAATATGACTACTTTTGACAGTGTTGGAACAGCTTCATGGATTGCCTTGCATAAAGCCATTGAAATTTTTTGTTGCGTTTTGCACCAACCAAAACTTGACTTCTAATACCAGTTCATGAAGAGCTGTTTGGCACCCCATCTCCAACTAGTTTACACTCAAGACTCCTTTCATAATTCATCCCCCAAGGGGCATGCCAGCATGCACCAGTTACGGAGGGATTCAATCTTGCCAGACCAGCAGGCTGCAAGGCGGCTTATTCAGCCATGAAAGTGTAGAGGCGTATTCTCCATTAAAGGGGGTGGGGGGATTCTAAATTCACGTCCTGCATAGAGTCAGGACTCAGGACTGCTGATTGGCAGAGGACGGGTTAGAGATGGTGCAATGCCAACTTAAACCACTAACACAAAGCAGAAAGTTAAAAACTTCAACCAACCAGGTTGCTATGTTTACAAATAAGCTCAAGCACTCCAAATTGCAAAGGCACTCATTCATTCCTTGAGAATAGAAGCATGTACAGTTTTATGACAAAAAAATGAAAGAAAATTTCCATTCAAGGCAAATGAGGATGATACATATATTGTTAGTCATTTGAGGAACTGGGTCTTCAAGGCCATTTGATACACTCATCCTTTCACGACACACAGTCGAATGGACAGCCAATTCAAGTTCCACCTACTTTCTTTGGTTTGATTTTTCTTGGTTAACTAACTAATGAACAAGCCAGAGCCAAAAACAGCCACGTATACGTGTATAGGTGAGATGATGATCAGAAAAAGGCAGCTTTGGGTATGTGTGTGGAGCTCCCAAGCAGCAAAACTCCTGGTTTCTACAGTAGACGCTTTTAGAATATCTGGAATAATAAACTAGTTGAACCATCACCAAATGATCTGAGATCTGCAGGTTTGACCAAAGCCCTGCACAAGGGGCATGTCCTTTCCCTCTCAAACCTGAAAACAGACTCGGTTCAGATTAAACACGTATAAAAGTTCAGCTAAAAAACAAATGAATTAACAGCAGTTGGCTAGTCGGTTTCAGTAAAAGCAGATTATGTTCAACAGCTAACAGAACATAGATTGCTAGTAGTATTGGGTCATACAAACTAACCATTCTGATACACAATCCTCACAAAAGATGTGTTTGCATCGAAGTAGTATAGGAGCATGCATCTTTTCCTGGCATATGGCACACAGATCTCCTGCTGCATTGACCTGCATTACAGCATTGATGACTTAAAATGCATGGAAAAACTATCTCATCTACTTGTCAAGAACCACCAACAAAAACTTGAGAAAAGAAAACATATAATATACAAGTGTGGGTGTGTGTGTGACATCCCATCGCACATAATCTCAAGAAAAGAAGGATTATAAAAGATTAAAAATTCGTGCACAACAAGTTAAAGAGCAATTAAATTGATAATGCCAAAAAATAATCACAAATCCATTGTGCCAAACTGAGGAAATGATGAATCACAAAGGATAGGATGATTCATCAGAAAGCTATCATTGGATCTTAAAAATAATATTATATCATGTGCATAAAAAGAAAACCTGCAATTCCAAAATAACTTTACGAAAGCATAATAGCAAAAAATAATAATAAAATGTAGGTCATAAACGAGCTATCCTTAGGTTTTTGATGAACGAGAATATTACGTATTTCACATTTTTAGCTTAAATTAAATAATTAGTAAATGGAAGTCAACTATATACAAAAAGATTCCAATATAACTACAACAGATCAAGGAAGAGCGAGAAGAGGGAGAGAGAGTGTCATTAAAATAAAGCGGGTGGTATGATGCTGACGTGGTGTTTTCATTCATGGCAAATTGAAATTACAAGACTTTTTAGGATCTTAGTTAATTTTCCTTGGGCTCGATACATCAATTCACATTCTATTGACGGTTTCGCTCTGTGTTTTTTTTTAACCTTTTGCCAAAGTACAAGCATGAGTTCTTTATTTCATCATACCATAAATGAGCATGGACTATTTATGATATCTTTGGGCCCTATGAAAACCTGAAAAGAAAGTTTAAGCAAATAACTGCAAACTTGCACGTGGACATGTGCACAATGTTCTAAACATGGCCCTAATCTAAGAGAAAAGGGAAATCAACAGTACCTGCTCTGATGTTGCATGTGCCCCATAGTGCACCTCTTTACGTGATAGCGCCTTCAAAGCAGAAAAGAAGGATTGCACCTGCAATACACCAACCAATATGAAAGCAGTCAAAGAAATGATAACACAAGCTCAATAATTGCATAACAACCTGATGTATGCAAAAAAAGAGGCAAACAGATGTAGGAAACAAAAAGAATAAATCACAAAACAGTATACCTTCTCAACAAAAGAAGTGAGCTTGAAAGTTAGATACAACCCAGTCATTAGTGATGAAAAGAGGCTCCCATATTCTTTGTTTAAAAAGAAACGGTACCAGACTGGTGCAGGCAACAAGGCACGGTACAGCAGAATCAGATACTCAACCAAAGTAAGCATTTGACCCTAGAAAGAAAAACTTACCATGGTCAGAAACTAAGGGAACATAATAAATGTACAAATATAGGCCTAAAACTTGAATAGAATGATGGAGAGAGTTGATTGAGATCTTCATCTGATTAGCGGACAGGAGCCAACCCCAACCAGCTTTGTTTTTCAGATCCTTTTTAGAACAAATCAAAACGACAAAACCCAAATAGAACTACACATGCTTGCTACATAATATCTCACCTGCCTGCGGTAATTTCGGCCTCTACTGTTCTTGTAATAAATTAACAGAACACATTTGAATGCCATTGCTGCCTGTCGGACCAAAGTATCTGGAAAAGAACAACAATAAGAACCCTCTTAAAACGGAAAAATAATAACAAGGGGTGGCTTAAAGGTTCAAAACATCCCATCCGCTTACAAGAACATAAAAGGAACTGTACTTAATTAAGGGGAAATAACTTTCAAGGAAGTCATCAAAATAATTGATATTCCTAAAACCGAGAGAGTTCCTCTTCATGCATGTGTTTTTCTGCATATTCCATGCAAAACTTAACAATGCATGCAGTTTGACCAAGTACCATCATTAAAGATTTTTTTTTAAAACAAAGTGCATCTTCAGTCGATCAGAAGTAGAGATAATGTCAATAACTTGCAAACAGTAAACATACCATTCACCATGATGATGAAAATAGCATGCCAGAAAGGAGGAATAGACTTGGGAGGAAGCATGATTAATGGGTACAGAAGATCATCATTTTGATACCACCAGTAAACAGCAACCACATGGACCATGAATGCGAGTGAGATGCCAACCAGCACAGAGATTTTTCTCTCTCCCTGCAGAGACCAACGGTCAGCTCAAAAATCATAATCTAATCCGACTAAAAATGCTCAAATTCTCACTAAGCACAAGTCCATATAGAAAAAACTCAAATACCTTCAGAGCTGTTTGTTTTCGTAGAATATCATTAGACTTGAACATGACAACAGCAATTCCAATTGTAACAAAGAAACCTGCAATTCCTTGTATAAAGAGCAATGTCACAAAATTTAAAATTTAAAATTTTAAAATAAGAAATAAAAACTTTTAGGGAAAGAAGGCCAGAATTCAACATGCTCAAACTTCTGTAATTTTTTTTTTTCCTTAAAAAAAGCCAGAAACAACAACTAGTGATGTAATTAAAGAACACCAAACTTCAATATACCAACATCACACTAAATCATACCTCTGCAGATAAGAGGTCTGATTTCAAGAAGGCATAGAAGTCAGGGACAGAAAAAAAAGAAAAGAAAAAAGGAGAAGAGATGGAAGAAGAAAAGAAAGCAGAAGATCTATCAATATTCTTTGTTTTTAATCTATTGTGCATGGAAAAGATGTTTTCCTTTTTTCTACCATTAGAAATCATGAAAAAATATCTTGCAAATTTAAACTTATTATTGAACCCAGCCCCAGCAATGAACGGATAACATTCTCAAGTGTCTTTTATAGTGTCTAGTAGTTAGGAATTAAGCTTATATACCCTCAATTAAAAAACGTTTATGTCTCAAGAACACTCTGTCTATAAACCATAGTTTAAGTGTTTAAATCCCTTTCTCTAATTTTAAATCCCTGGATTTTGAGTCCTGTCCTCTTTCCTTTCAATTTTCTGCTCCTCTTGTCTGACTTTCTATAACTCTTCATTTGGTTACTGCCTAATCTAATGATCTTAAAACAACTAAGCACTGGCTTAGCTATGAGTACAAGCACTGGTTAGAGAAAAAATGGGCAGTGACAATTGAGATGAAAGGAATAGAATGAGGTTAAAAAATAAGACCAATATTAAAATACATGCATTTACACACAGGATGAGGGTGGGGGTGGGGGTGGGGGTGGGGGTGCATGTGCAACTGTTGTTAAGGATATCAGGGGTGACAGGAATTGAAAAGATTGTTATTTTATACATGGACATTGGATTACCGTGAAGTGTAACAAACTAGAAAGCTAGCACCATAGACATTTCTTCTCTAGTTAAAAGATTCAGTCTCAATACATGAGAAGCATGAAACAAGAGACATCAAAGAGTTCAGTTGAAGAGGATTGAGATGTAATTAGATTAAAACAAAATGTGGTTTGCGACATCGATTGCAGCTTTTTGCTTCCTAGGAACTATCCCTGTCCTTCTGTTCTGTGCTTTGAAAAGATGGTTGACAAGCCACTTCAAGGAGGCGACTGGAGCGCTTTCATCAAATGATGCATGTGGGCTGAGCCATTCCCATCCCGACATGGTGGCCCAATTCAGCCTGGCCTGGTCAGGAAGGGATTCAAATAGAGACAGACTACTGTTATCTGGGAATATCTTTCTGTGTTAGCTAGCGGGGGTGGGCTTTCCTATGGTAGTCCCGCAGCGGCCACTGACTGACCGTCCGTCTGTCTCATCTTGATTTGGCTATACTTGTATGTAGCCAGCCATGTTAGCTTCACACAAGAGCCTTTAGAAAAAAGCTTAAAAGGCACTCATCAGTCGGCCCCTTTCCTATTCAGCCTTGCCACCTCTCCAGTTAAGAGAATAGGCTTTCTCAAAATAATGTTAATGAAAACCAGACAGTACCAACCCAAGAAGAATCCACCAAATCATAGAAATAGAATTCAATCCAGCTCCATTGAATGGAAAATTAAAAGCTCATGTTAAGAAGGTTGATTTTTAAGATATCTTTCTTCCTGTCCGCCATATTTCAGCATTTGATTCTCTTCCTTTCACTCCTAGTCCTTATATCAGCTGTTCTTCCCTTCTCCAATCCTCTTTCCTTCTGATCTCTTCTCTCCTCTCACAATGAACTCCTATGATTCTCCATTTGGTTAACACCAGATAATGGATAGGATCAACTAACTAATCCAATCATCACCGCAAAACAGCAAAACAGCAAATGGCCTATTCCGCATACAAAGTACCAGGGCCAATAGGAAAAAGAAATTTGAGATGAAAAGAAAAAAATATACAAAATTTGGTAAGCCAAACGAATCCAATTGACCATACAGCAAGATTCATAAATATGCAAGTTTACATTTCAAAATCTGGTTAGAGTGTGTGAGAAACTGTTTTGTGTAGAGCAGTGATGACAAGGATGAAAAAAGAGGTTATTTTCTATATGGATAACAGATTAATCTGAGGAGTAAGTTACCAATTGGTTAGCACATCAGAAATTCTCTCCTGTAGTTAAAAGACTCATTATTAATTATATAAGAAGCATGTGAGAACGAGACAACAAGGAATTCAGTGCAAATGGGTTGACTCATGAATCAAATTGATGAAATGAAAAGTGTAGCTACTAACACCCATCAAGTAATGGTACGCAAAGCAAAATAAAAAAACCATCGGTGCTTTTTTTTTTGGCTTCATGAGAACTTGCTCAAACCATGCTAATTGACCAGGAAACAATTTGCAAGCTACTCATCCACCAAAATAATCATTAACTCATCTGCATCCCATCTCTAATGAAAGTCTGTAGGTTCAAAAAAACTAATATCCATTCGCTCCCAGCTTTTGCCAAAAATTTAGTTGGTGGGAATTACCATTCCAAAATATGATTCCCCCACATGGTTCACGTTCAGTTTTCTTTTTCACATTACTTAATTCTAATGTAGAAATCTAAAAGGCACAAACCACTGGATTTAAGATAGTAAAACAATAAACAAATAATACCTTGCAAATGCTGGCGAATGAAGACAACCAATAGAAGCAAGGAAAAAGGAAGCACTTGCTCAATCCACCTAGCAACTTGCTGAATATCATATCTCTGGTAAGTTGAATCCCTTCCATTACCCCCAGCCTCATCTGCAGCCTCCCCATCCCCACTCACACTTGAACTCTGCTGACCACCAGCGCCATCAGCTGCATCTCCTCCTCCACGATCACTCCTCAAATCACCCTGAAGAGCATCCGCACCCATCATTTGCTGCTGTCCCAACACCTCATTTTGTGCCCCACCTACTTGCCCAACAACCAATCCACCAGAACCGTCCCTCTCATGCTCTCCCGCCCCAATTATCCTAATGGAAACCTCTCCATTATTAGGCACCACTGAAGCCGACGAATCATCAAGTCTACTAGAACCATGTCCCCCTCCACCAAGACCACCAGGAATCAAAGACTCATTTTCTTGATGATTCGAACGAGTCGTTCTTAAAAGACCAGAATACTCTAACAAAGAAGAAATGGGCGCTTGAATAATACTAGAAGCCGATAGCATGCCATACCACCTCGAAGAAGAAGTCAAGCTGCTGCTACTATTACTATTTCCACCTCCACCTCTGTGCGGATCAGAGATACTCCCTGAACCTTCCATCACCGTATGAGCAGCAGATGATGCCCTAACCCTAACCATCACATATATTTCATATTATTATCACCCTATCAAATCATCAATCAAATAAAGAAAAAAAACAATTAAAAAACAAAAACTGATCGAAAAAGCGTGAAGATTAAAGACAAAAAAAGGATAAAGGGAGGAATAATAGTACCTGCGAAAGCGAAACTCCGTCGAGGAAGAGAGAAAGGGGGTTAGAAATATGGAATGGATGAAATTTGAGGTGGCATTCGACAAACCCTAAGAAAGCGTCGGAATTTGACTACTGAGTTATCGCCATTGAAGGAGGGAAGGAAGAATCGATCGAAGCTTTCTTCCTCTTCTTGATTATGTTCCGATCAAGAAATTCTGACAATTGGAGCAAAAAAATTAAAAAGGTGGGTATTTTATTTCTGTGTTTCTTGTTTCTCTCTCTACATCTATATCTAGTGATGATGCATATACAGACAGGAGTGGGAGAGATAATGGAGAGGGGCAAATGCGACAAAGACATGTTTTTTTTTTTTTGGAATTGCGATGGCCAAATTTAAAAAAACAAAATGTTTAAAATTAATATTTTAATTTTTTAAAAATTATTTTTATACATTAATATTAAAACTAATTTTTAAAAAATAACAAATATATTTTAAAAAAACTTTTTTATTATGAATATTTTAGATAATGGTATTATTATTAATGAATATTTTTAAGTTGGATTTAATAATATTTATATTACATCTATATTATTTATACCAATAAAGATGATATTAATTGAATTCAAATTAAATTATTATCCATATTTACGATGTTAAGAAAGGAAGTATACAGTCTGGTTCCATGAAGTAACCTTTTGAGATTACTTTACAATATATATTAAAAAAAAAAAATTTCATGTAAAACAAAAGAGGTTTGTTGGAATATCATTAAAAAAATAATGTAATTACATATGAACCTTACCTAATTAAAAAATTAATAATTTCATGTAAATCCAATTGAATCGCGCGTATGCTTTTCCCTGTACAGCATTTCTCCTGCAAAAAGACCTTCCCCACACCACCAACTCTTGTGCACACTTTTTCTTATTTCCTCGTTGACTTGCTTTTCTTTTCTTATTATAATTCATTTGTTTCATTCAAAATATCTTTTATAAAAATACTTTTTAGATTTTTCTATATTTATTTTCCATGAGATATTTTACATAAAAACTATTTACATATCTAATATCCCTTGTTCGCAATTCAAGCTCTGCCATTGCATGCCTTGAACGGAGGGAAATTTTATGCATTCAAGCAGATAAACATTTTCCTCTATTGTTTTTTCGGCTTTATTTATTTATTATTTTAAAAGTGTTTTTAAAAAAATTTAAATTTTTTTATTTTTTCTTTACTTCAAATTAATATTTTTTTGATATTTTCAGATCATTTTGATGTGCTGATATCAAAAATAATTTTTAAAAAATAAAAAAAATTATTTTGATGTATTTCCGAGTAAAAAGCACTTTAAAAAACAATCGTAACCACACTTTCAAACACGTATTTCAACGCAAGTGTTTGATATTTGTTTTTTTTTACTATTTTTTTCTAGAAAAATTAATAAATACATGAAAATTATGTGCAAATTTAATGAAATAATTTACTTGACGTTAATGGTGAATAGATGGAGTGGTGAATATATTTACACTTCTTAATACTAAAAAAAAAACTCTAAATCTTGGATTTTTAAGTAGCAAATAAAAGTATAAATTCAAGTGGTGTATTCAGCCCCACAATTAAAATAATAATAATATAGATTTATTGCATGTTTAGGTTTCCTTATCACCTGTCATTGATTTGATTTTTTTATATTTGACTAATTAATTAATCATCCAAGGGAATTATTTATTCTCTCTTGAATTTTAAGCAAGACCCAGAGACGGCAATCTAATTTCTGATTTGGGCTTGAGGCCCAACTATGCTTCTGGACAGCCCAGGATAGCGAAGCCCGGTAAAGGAATAAACAGTGAGACAATGGTCAAATAGCAAATTGATAAACATTCGAATATGTCAGCCCGAATCTGAGCCGCCTCAATTTGAAACTGCCTCTTTTTTTTTCTTCTTTTATCATTGGACCAACTTACCCGTTAATTAAAATTCAATATTTTTTTATAGAATTTTAATGATGCACTTTTTATATTGATCTCATGTATTAAAATAATAGTTACGAATCTATTTTTAAATATATTTTTTAATTAAAAAGATATTAATATTTAAAAAAAATATTAATTTAATGATTTTTCTGAATGAAAAATAATTTAAAAAACTAAAACACTTGTATTTTAAGATTAGCACTCTAATTAATTGTCTTATAAGGTAATGTTTGACATTGTATTTCAAAGTGATTTTCACTTAAAAATATATTAAAATAATATTTATTTATTTATAATAATTTATTTTTAATACGAGATAAAAGATAATAATTAAAAGGAATTTATTTTGAAAAAAAACACAGACACGCGGCCACGAAACCAAACCAAGCCGTCATGGGTAAATCACAAGCCAAGGGGAAAGAAACAAGAGCACACAAGCTGATATAATTGCACCGACCTTTGCATTCAAAGGGCAGGAGAAATCGTGCTAGTTGGATTCAAATTTCGTCTCCTGTGTTGTAAGATTTTTTCAAGCACAAGAACAACAAATTCCACAGTTTCACATGATGAATGCATTGAAGCTAGCTAGGTGGATGAAAATACCATGATTTTCTTCCACAAACACCGTGCATTCGAAGAGGCATGAACAGCTGGACCATCACTAGCTACAAAGAAAATAGAATTCGCCAGCAATGGGGGACGTGGGCCAGAAGGCGGCAAGGACAACAAAGAGTTCTTAGCAGGTGGCAGCCAGCAAGACGACGGGGCTGCCTCACGAGCATTCACTCTGGTTGGTGTTCCTTCTCTTTTACTGTTCTCCTTCTTTTTATTATTTTTTACAACTCGAGGTGAGCAATTTTATAACTAGAGTTGTTCCTGGGTCAATTTATTCTTTAATTAATTATAAAGTTTATTTTTCAAACGATTCCAAGGATATCCATCTACGAGGGCGGAACTAGAAGATCCAATGGGGATGTCATCATAAAAACTATTTTATTTCTAGAGGAGCTAGGTGCATGGCTATTATGAGATAACTAAAACTTCAGGGGCTAAAATTAAAGTTTTCAAAACTTTGGGGGTGCCGTATGTATTGCATTTTAAAGAATAAATCTTGATAAATATTGTTTTAAAATCCAAATTTAAATAAAAGATAAGGAAAGCGCGTCAAATGGGAATGCACATTGGAATAATCAGGGGGAGAAGTTGCCAGAAATAGCATACCATAGAGAGAGAGTGATCAAGGGGAGAAGTTGCCAGAAATAGCCCGCTAGGAAGGCCTTGAAGTTTTGGACACACGTGGCAGGTTTTGGACATCCATGTGCAGCTTGCTTTTGGCAACCAGGATGTGTGTGTGTGTGGTTCGCGTGATCCAATGAGCTGGCATGACAGCATTCTTAATCAATTAATTACTCTAATCCCAGAAGTAGAAAATTTTGTGTTTGTTTGTTGAGAAAGATGTGGGATTTTTATGTATAGGCCTTTGGGAGTTATTAGCAATGTGAATTGCGATCAATGCATTGGTGGGGTTTTTTTTTTTATCAAGCAGCTGAAAAAGAAAAATACGCATCCAACCTCTATCTTTGTTATTTGTACCGATGATTCTGTGATGTATGATTTTATTTAGAATATAATTATTATTATTTTGTTGGTTTTAATTTTTTTTATCAGAATTAATAGATTTTTCTAATATTTTTATTCGAGAGGAATATTTTTTCTTCTTTATTTTTCTATCTAGTATTAATATGGTTTTCTAGTTTTTCGCTGTAATGGTTTTTTAAACATGTAAAACTTTGATAGATACAAATTGAATATTATTTTTTATCGAGGTTTAAACTCAAACACAAGTTTCTTTTAGTTTAGAAAATTGACGTAGGAGATTTTTTAAAAAAATAAATATTTTTTAGTTAATT
>Ga0307513_10008796_pt1 | contig 12858 bp, 14 predicted proteins | sample 15_EM_MG_FD_202174 | JGI IMG/M metagenome (GOLD analysis project Ga0307513, IMG submission 202174) | Populus trichocarpa ectomycorrhiza microbial communities from riparian zone in the Pacific Northwest, United States - 15_EM | ecosystem: Host-associated > Plants > Roots > Unclassified | place...
AAGTCATACAGCCAGTGACAATATCCATGATAGTACATTGGCGCCCTCCGTCAAGAAGAGTCGGTGGAATGAGAAACCGTCAAGGTCAGAGGAAAGCAAGGTAATAAAGTATTAAGACAACGAAGACAAGCAAACAGTAGCAGGTGGGCGAAAACGGCGACCATTACTCTGCTTCACTGGCCGACAAGCTGCGGGTTACGACGGTTCCAGCGGTTTTCCCCTTCACGTCGCGGTTATGAGGTGCGGTGCGCAGGGACCGCTTCAGTGTCCAAAGTGGGATGTCGGGTTGTGAGGGAACAGGAACAGGAACAGATTCGTTGGTACGCGAGGAATGAGGTGGTGGTGGTGGTGTTGGCGTAGTGTAAGAAACAGTCGACCGGCGAGCAGGAAAGACTGGGCGAGGGTTCGGACTGGGTGGAGGGCGACGTGATGACGATGACGGGGGACCCCCACTGGAAGTAGCAGAAGAAGTACCAAGTATTCGCCGACAAGTCATAGATGGATCTGTCAGCAAATCGGAAAGCAGTTCCTTCATCTGGCTTTCATCGTGGAGAGAGCCGTTCTTGAGCATCGGGGTGGAGATAATCGACAAACAACCGACGTAATCGTACGGGGGAGGCTGTGGTGACGTCTTGCGATCTTCAACGAACCCGTCCCAATCCTTCGGGAAGGTTAAAGGCAGATTGAGCGGATTGCTCTCCATCTTGTGGTCGATCGAAATGTCGTCATCCTTCTCGTCGTATTCAACGACAGGGCCGGAGTGTTCAATGACTGTCTGTTTCCGAGTGCCCCCCGATTCCAAGGACTCAGCCCGCAATGCGACATACTTCACCCGAAGCTCTTCGTACTGATAATCAGATCAGACCAGGTGTTCGGTACTCCGGGGAAATGATGTTGCAGAGAATGGCTCACCTTCCTACGAGAGTTTCCGATGAAGAGATCAGCGACTCGGATTCGAGGGTGCAACCAACATTGCCGTTACTTACCAATTCCACCACGAGTCCTGAGACTGTAGTTCATCCTTCAGCCCCTGAGCAACTGCGTCCGCAGTCTGACGTTCAAGGGCCTCTTTCTCCCTGGCAATGGTCTCCAGTCGAAGCTTCTCGGTGAGATCATCGATTTGCTTCGTCAACCTCCGATATTTCGTCTCCCAGGACTTGTGGTAAGCCTGGACCTCTGTCTGGAACTTGTACAGCGACTTGTCGGCTGATGCAGGATCCTGGAAGAAGGCCCGGTAATAGCCCAGAAGGAAATGATTGAGGAGTTGGTACGTGACGTAAAAGTCTTGATGCTTGATATGTCGTCGTCAACATGAAACCCCTCGCTACCGGGTGACAAGGGGAGGATGGTTACGTACATCGGCGGAGGAGTTCTCTTGGAAGAAAGTCTTGCAATCTTCGGTCAAGGTGTGAGCGACAGAAGTGCTAGCTCCTGTCTGAACGAACGAATTGATACGATCGTGTAGCTCGCGGGCGAGCTTGGTGTTCGAATCTGACGACGATGGGCTATTGATCTTTGGGGAGTTGGTCGCGGATGAAGTCCTTGCTCGTTGGTCGAGGTGGATCCGCGTAACTTCGCTAGGGTGGAACGGATTCCGACACATGGGGCAGACCCGTCGAGTCAAAGATTTGAGACACCTATAGTTAGATCGAAGTCAATACGAGAAGAGGGGACCGGCGTAATCGCCGGGCGGGGTATGGCTTGAAATCAACTCGCCTTAAACAAAACACGTGTCCACATCGGGGGGCGTGGGGAGCTCTGCTCTGACCGTCTAAGACGAACTGTTCCAAACAAATGTCACAGCTCGATTCAGGATTAATGACGAGCATGATCCTGAAGAAGGAAAGGTGAAAAGGATATCGACGAAGTTGTTGGGGGGATGGCGGGTTGAAGGCGTGATGGGGCCAGACCTCCAAGGGAAAAGAAAAACCTCAGGGGAGCCGATATGCCACGGTATTTAAGCGTTGTGAACGTACATCAGGGAGATTGGGATTCCATAACGTTTTCATGATTGGCATAGTACGTCCGAGGGTCAGGCTCATACTAGATTGGATGTACTGCCGGTACGGCGTTCCACCCCCTGGAGCTTCCACCAATTTCAATCAAAAGCCACAACAGGGTCGTGACAATCAACGCTCGTTTCCTGGCGTCCTCCCCTTGACGGCGACCACCACAAAGGCTGCTTTGTCCAGGAGAGCGAATTACGCCGCCTGAGACGTGATGGATGAGCAACCAAACGTAAGGAAAGAGCGAGTCGGTGCAGTCGAGGCCGGATTTGGTTCAGGGGGAGAACCAACCCCCATTTGCGCCCGTCGCGGCCAGAGGGATGGCCGAGGCAGAAGGACGAGTGAGCTGCCCATCGGATGACCGGGACGAATGCGGGGTTTTCCTACAGGCCCACCGAGAAGCGACCTCGCGGTCGACACGTGCGGCCTATCCGGCTCAAGCTAGCCTGATTCATTGATAGGGACGTTCTTTGGTGGAATCCTGCAACTCATTCAGCGGAGACAGAATCTCAGGCGCGCAGCTCAAAGTGAATCCGAAGGGAATGATAGTAATTAGAGTGGAGGGGGAAAACGAATCCCCAGATCACCTTCCCCACCTTTCACCTCGGTGATTAATGCCCCATGCTTGTGAGGGTGCGCCCAGGACATGCACAGAACGCTCGGAATCCTGGGTGTCGGAATCCCTACATCGCGTGACCTGACAACGGGTACATGATCGGCGTCCAACGTCCGCAAGGCCACCAGCCTGTGCAGATAGCATATACGCTAGATGGTCTAGTAGATGGTTGCCGCTATCACCATCTCTCCACTGCCAATGGGGAGCGTCGGATACAGAACCTGCATATTATTTAATAGTGTTGGGGCATCATCTATCAATTGTCCTCGGGATCGGTAACAACGGTCTAGATAAGAATACAAAAAAAATAAGCCGCGTACATCTGGCATAACATCAGTGAGGTACAGAAACAGGGTGGGAAATGATTCCATGGAACAATGCAAATCGAGAGCAAGCGATCAGTGTAAAAACATTCAGGTTCCGGTCCACATGATCGACCCTACGCCGACTTGCCATTCCACTTCCATGATTGGATCGGGTTCACAGGCTGAGGTGCGACGATAGGGACATTCGCGTTGACAGCTGGCCTTGCCTGCGGGGGTGCCTTGGTTGGAGCGTCGAAGCTCGGTGCGTTTCCAGATTGTGATGGGGCGGGTCGCGTTGTCGCGGGTTGTTTAGGTTGCTGCCCTTCTTTCCTTCCGTGTTGGTGGGTTGGTGGGGGTGTCAGGTGACGGGTCGAGGGTAACGGTCGTTTGTTGGATCCTACCGTGGTGTAGGTCGGATCATGGGTGGGAGGGAGATCACGGGTTGGTGCAGCAATCGTCGCCAACCCTCTGCGGGTCACATCATCGCTGGGGCCGCGACGTGCCGAGATGGGGTGACCCTTCGTGTTTTCCGGATAGGCTGTCGTGGGGGTAGTATTCGGGTTTTGAGCGGCACCTCGCGATCCATGCGTGGGAGGTCCGTACGGACCTTGGTCACGATGCTTCTTGGATGGGAGCTCGTCAGGTTTGGGAGTGGAAAATGTGACCGATCGGTGAAACGTTGGGCGAGTAGAAACAGGCGAGGCCGATGATCTCCTGACCTCCACAGCCTCCAGGTCAAGGCCACGGACGCTAGGCGTGGCAATGGACGCTCGTCGTATACCGCTTCGAATTGGCGCAGGATCTTCAAACGAGGAGGGTGTGCTTGCTGATCCATACCCATACAGCGCGGGCTCGGCATCCGAGAAGGATTGGGAGAATCTCATGCTGATAACTTCCAACTCCTCCTCACCTTGATCCAGGGACCGAGAAGCCGGCACTGCGGAAGTACTGTCCGATATAGACCGACCCATAGGACGCGGTGGAGCGGGTCCATCGTGGCTTCTGGTTTCGACCGCTGCCGGTTGGCGGCTGACAGTTGGCCTCCGATTCCCTGTCCCAGAGAGACCCTCGAACCGCTGGAGATTTGCGATTCTAGGGTCCACCCCTGAGTCAGAGTCGGAGTCGTAGGCTTGGGTCAATTCGGGTTGTCGCCGCAGGGACGGCGTCATCACGTTCTCGTCACCTCCATACCCGTCCGCATCATCCGCTGCGGTCGTGTGATCAAAATCAGGGAGGCCCGACACCCCGAGGTTTAAGCTCGAGCCGGATGGGAAAGCAGGGAGCCCAGCCAAGCTCATGTCGCCCACACTAATGGTGGAAACAGACCCAATAGAGGTACCCCAAGAGAGTGTCGATGGTGTGGAAACGGATGACGCGGATACATCGGTGACAGAGGATGAAGCGGATGACGAAAGGAGCTCATGGAGGTGCTGGCGTCCGAAACTGCTGTGGGATTCCGGGGGTGACAAGATCGACAAATTCTCAACGCTGTTCATGGTGTTGAGACGATGGCGGGGGACGTTCTGGATAGACCCCATAGTCGGCGTTGAGGCTGAATCCTCAGAATTACTCCAATCGGGACCTGAACCATTAAGGTGGAGACCCAAACCCCTCGGGACTCGCTCGGATCCCGACCTGTTACGGCGGCGTTCTGTGCGCGGTTCGTCTTCTGCTGAAATAGTTTTCTGAACCTGCTTCCGCTGGGAAGAGGGCAGGACCCTCTCCGAATGTGGCGCACCAGGCGTGATGGTGTAGACTGCTTCCGGGTGTGCGAGCTTGTTGACCCCATTGGGCTTGGTTTCATCCTGCTTGTTGCTGCGTGAGTTGGAACGATCACGGGATGGTGATGGCGATGTTTTGGCCGCAAGGATGTCATACTTCCTTTGGAGGAGTTCGAGCTATGGGCTATATGTGAGTATATGAACCGCGCCTGGCGTATGTCCTTCACCTGTCTGGAAAGGTCGTGTAAGTAATAACCAAGGTAGTATGTTGATAAACGTACTCAAGTGTTTCACTATTTGACTGTAATAAACCATCCTCGACCAATTTTGCGCGCCGGACATCATCCATCACCCTGTCTAGCTTTCGTTCGGTCGCCAGGCGCTCCGTGCGGGAAGTTTCAAGGTCTTGTCGCAATTTTCTACCCCGCTTGACCGATTCGAGCGCAAGACGGACCGGTTGCGACTATAACGAGACGTGGTCAGCACCAGCCATCAACGACGATAAAATTTCCGTCCCCAAGCCGACCGCCAACCATTGTGGAGTCAAAAAAAAGTGATCGAAGGTCCGCGTACTATGGATGCAGAATGCGGGAAATGCGGAAGCAAAAAAAACGACGGCTCACCTGTAGTTTCAGGTTCTGTGGGAGGGAAGCAACCCACTGGTCCACACGGTTTTTGACATTCTCGACATCGACGTCCATAACCCCCTCACCAGATACCATGGCGACCATATGCAAGTACTCGGCAATGGCGGAGGGTGACGAAACCCGAGTAAGTTCATCCCGCCCGGTGATAGTCGTCTCTACATGCAGTTTTTTTATCTTCTCTTTCCTGTAAACTCCTCTGCACACTGGGCAGTGCGATGGGGTACACTTTTGGAGACAGCTGAAAATAATGGGCGGTGTCTAGTTGTGAGCCACTGCGGCGAGTGTGATCACGGGTGACTCACTCGCAGCAGAAAATGTGCCCACAGGCGATTGCATAGGGAGCCCTCTTGCCGTCATACGGTTCGTTGCAAATGTCGCAACACGAATCAGGATGTACCACAAGCATCTTTGAGGTAGAGCCCAGGATCCATATACAGGTGGAGGCGGGTAGAGAGTTTGTGCGCGTGCTCCGAGGACAGGGTGAGAAAAAAAAAAAGGCTCAAGCTGTGCCTGTTGCCATTTTGGGGTCAGCTGTCTTTCGTGAGCCCGCAATCCGACGAAGGGCCGCAGACAACCAGCCACAGTGAATGAAAGCAGCAAGGACAAAACGCCTGGGGGCGGCACTGTCGGGTTCAGTATGCGGGGTAGCCGAGGAGGGGACTTGTTTGTGTCGGAATCGGCTTGTTATATCAATCCCGTCTCAGACGCCCATCTACTCCATGGATGGGGACCATCCCTCACGCGGCTACTTGTTTCCAGCCACGGGTAAATGGGCCTTTGTACCACTTAAAGAAAGCCGCCTACGTTCTGATAAATTATTAAATAAACACCGTCGGTTAGATACCAGGTAACATGCATTCTCGGCCTGCGGTGCCGAACACTCAAGGAAGGCTGGTCATGGAAGCACATAGCATGTAGCGTAAAGAATACCTCGGCGGAAGAGAAGATAGATGGTGCCTCTTGACCTGTAGGCATTCACTGGCGGTCACAATAAGATTGGGTCCCATTATCATTTCAAGCACGAGGGACTCACGTTTGATGCCGGTAAAACTCAGTTGGTGCCACCACCTTACGGAACGACTGCTGGGGAACGTGTCGTCTTGAAGGAACTACTGACCGTGCACGTTTCGCCCAGCAGGCGCAACGGGAACCACTCGCAAATCACCGGTCTAAAACCGGGATAGTCGGAGCTTATCTTTCCGCAAGACGAGTACCACAGGCCACCCGTTCTCCTCGAGGCGCGAGCTGAAGAAGCTATCCTGATCCCGCAGACAGCGGCAGAAGTCACGCAGAGATCAGTGGTGGCATGGTTCCTCTGAGTGAAAGAGAAGCCTCCAAACAATGTCGCATGCGCATGGCTTTAATACCGCAAGATTGTGAGTTGTGAAGTTGGTGACTGGCGTGACTGCGATCAGAGTTCATGCACTCGCCAAGCTTAGCTTCGCAAGGCAAGAGCATGCAGGTACAAAGCAACTTGAAAACAACGAGGTCTGGGGAAAATCCCGTCCATTCAGTCAGGGCGTCCCAGGGGAACCGGACGCCCGGCACGACACATGACAGCGCATGACACCCCGCGTCGATCTGACGATCACGGGTCCGCAGGGTCCAGTAACTGAGTCCGACAGGCATTTCAACGGCAAGGGGCGACAACTCACTCATGCAGCGTGTCGCACATCCTCGATATTTCGATCCATTGATGGTGGTACCGCACCCACCCCTGGGGTACGGTTGGGACCAGTGTCACGGGCGGAGTGACCCTGACTGCGAAGTCCCGGCTTGGATTGGAAAGCCCGGGCGAGTGATCATCGATTCGCAGGCACCAGAGATTTCGCGAAGACGACGAAAGCTATAATACAGCCGTATTACTAACTCGACTGCGCCGAGTCCGGGGAGACGGCCACGGGTCGAAGATGGGGCTCAAGGAAAAGCAACTCCTTGTGCACGTGACCCCAGCTCACTGCTTTATCTCGTCCGCCCACGAGCACCTCTGGGGATTCCCAATCAGGTCTGGCTCACTTCCCCTTACAAGTCTCAGTATTCGCCGGACATATCCACAACTTTCTCATGGTGTTTTCCCACTATATGGGTTCTATCAAAGTTCTGGATATTGGGCGGTATCGCGCGAGCCTGGGGCTGAACTCGATAAACGTATTTTCACCCCCCGGTTGCCATCACCTCGTGTTCTAGCGGGTACAGTGTAATTCAGCGCACAACACCCTGGAAGATTGCCAAAAATTTACCTGCGACTCGGACAGAATTTGGTCAATTCCTCTGCCTCGTGGGTACCTCGCGCTCGCGATCCGTCGCGCCCAACCCAATCACCGAACTCCGATGCCACGCCCCCTCATAGGCACAAGGAATATGTTATTCCTTCGGCGGGCTGACTTGCGTGGGTGTACACCTTATTCGGCCCTTGAATCAAAATTCGGGTGCGGTAGTCTTCCGTTCCCCTAGGCGTGGGGACTTTGCCTTAATCCGGATCAGGACATCCATATTTCTGCTGATGCGCATCTGTACGGCTTTGGCCCGAACAAGTTACGGAAACTATACTGAGCGGTCGCCAAGTGAGCACATTAATGGACTTGATAGGAGCGCACTGAATATCAACACACTCATGAATGTAGCGAACAGCGTGGTAAGAAGTCCGACTAGGACGTGCGTCAGGAGCGTAACACTTACGCGAGCGGACGTCTTAGCACTGGCAACTTCGCTCAATTGTATCTTATCTTGCCTCGTGGATACAACTCGTGTTTCGACTAGGAGGTCATTTCCAGGATCCAACAGTTTCCCAAAACCTCCCTACGCATGACACAGTCGTAGATTGCGTCCAGAATCTGGCCTCGCTCGAATGGGCTACTGGCGTGACGGATCAGAGGCCATGAATGACGATCGTTGAACTCGAGATCGAAGGTGAAGTGAGGGCGGAGCACACTGAGAGGAGATTGGCGCGTGTTCGTATCCCGATCTACGGCCTCGAGGACGACAGGAAAGGTTGGCGAGTAAAGGGAATTTCTACCGAGATGATAAAACTGACAGTAATCGGAATACAGCTGTCGGCATTCGCTCTATCCATTGACGAAAGTGAATGGGTCACTGGGTTCCCACCAGACTTATGGATGCGGTAGGGTGACTGGTCACCATGAGATTAGATTACGAGAGGGTGGCTTAGGAATAAAGTAACGACGTAAAGGCAGTGATATCGTGAGTGCGGAACATCTCCATTCTGAAGTGTGCTCTCATGATGATTACCATCGGGCCTCAAGCCTTAAGGGCTGTTCCTTGGGTGACCCAGGATTGGAACGACGACTTGACCGGCGTCGGGTGAGTGACGATGATGATAGGACAGTGATGTGATGATGGATGATGACGATGATGCCCTCTGCCCGTGTTTCGTGCAGAAAGGCAAAGGTGCCCACAACCCTGATGGCAGTGCGGGCGGATCCGGAATTCAGACTCCGCTCAAAATCGATAATGGATCAGGCTCCGTTCCACAAACGAGGAGCCGGGGATTGCTTGAGGATCTGGCCGGAAATGGGGGTGGACCTGGAATCTTCTCCCTTGTTCTCCACGGACGACTGGGGAATGGCCGCAGCCATGCCATTGGTATCTCGGCGGATTACAAAGAAAATTAGGGTTTTCGGACTCCGCCTGAATATTACGTCAACCTTCCTAAACGGGGTGGCCTTGGTCGTCCTTAATAAGGGGAGCGGGATCAAAAAATTTCTTCTTTGCGAACAAGTCCCAATTTTCGTCGTCCTTTCTTCTGGCTCAAAGAAAGGCTCTCAGCCGCTCCCCCTTCCCCCTCCCCTTCCCCGAAGCCTACAATGCTCTCTCTTAATCCTGGCTGTATCTGCGACGTTTGCGCTGAGGAGTACGGTCCCCGCAACCTCCCCCATTCCATCACCTGCGGTCAGTGGAACAACACGGAACAAACCCTCTCCCTCCCGGCCTGACTTTGCTCCTCTTTCCAGGTCATGTCCTCTGTCTAGGTTGTTGCGAAAAGATCATTTCCAAGACTTCTCCTCGTCTCTCACCCGCCTGCCCCTTCTGTCGCGAGTCTTTCACCAGCGAAAACGTTCGCGTCATCCGCATCGACTTCAGCGCGGGTGGACATGGCACTCCCAAGCGAGTCGCCCTTGATGCTCCAGACATTGTCACCGACATATTTTCCCGGAAGGATGATCTCAAGCTGGCCGAGGTCATCACCTCCCGCTCGCGTGAGGATGTCCGAAGATTGGAACTTAAGGTGGCCCGTGTTGCGGCCCAAAAATCCTCCGTCGAGGAGGTCTCCATGCTGCACCATGAGCTTCAGGCGTGGCTCGCCGCCGAACCCAAAGGCGAAACCCAGGTATGCTGACGCGTCGCCCATCAGTTGCTATGCGGACTGACTCGCATGTGTTTTTCGTTTCGCAGAACACCGCCCTCCAACTCAGTGCGGCTTTACTGCGGGCCATTCTGGTCAATCATGTTTCACATTCCGAGGCGAATAAACAGTCCCGTTCTATGGAGCTCGCCATAAAGGAACGATTAGATGAGATGGAGGCGTCTCACAATAAACTCGAGGCTGAGTTGCGCAGGTAAGCAGCGCTGTTTTTTTTCTTGCATCAGTGATAGTGATGCTGATCAATTTCCATTGTGCTCCCCAGTTTGGTAAGCCTGAACATATCTAGTGGATACCTCCGCATCTTTACTGAACTCTTTTCCCAGCGCACCCAGTACTCTCAAAAAGCTCAAGAGTGTCAATCTCTCAAAGCGGATCTTACCCGCGTCAAAATCTCGCCATCCCTGGCGTTCACATCTGCGTCTAGCTTGGCCTCGTCTCCCTTACGGCCAAGGTCTGCGATGTCGGTGGCGTCCCCAACTACCTCCCCTACGCCTTCCAACCCTTCGTCTCCCACCTATGCTCCGACCCATCAGTCCCCACTCTCTAGGTCCGCGGCTTCTTCTCGGTCATCTTCGGTCACTCGCAGTACTACTCCTAGCCCTCCCTCTACTCGGCCCAACTCTCCTCCTGCAATCAATACCCGCAGTGCCCCGAAGATGCTCCGGTCCCAATCTGCCGATGAGAAGGAAGAACGTGTTCAACAACATCAACGTTGGATTCCCACTGTTGCTACTCCCGATTTGATGGCAAAAACCAGGTCGTCTTCTTTGGCTTCCTCTATCAAACGTCCAGCCACGGCCCAGTCTAGTATACCCCCCCATAGATACGGAACTCCAGTTTCTCGCTAGAGTGTCCTTGCGGTCTTTTCCTGTCCTATCTATTCGATGTCTCTCCTTTTTTGGCTGATTTCTAGGTGGTTTTGTTTGCTTGCCCCCTCCCCCCGTACAGATTTTGACTCATAATCTTATCGTGGCGGCTAGTTCGTCTTTTGTCCCTTCCCCCTCGCCCTTCGTCTTCTCCCTGCCACTTATTGTAGCTAATCTTTTCAGTTCACTTCTCGTAGATGCCTCGTCGCTGGCTCTTTTTCTCCGTCTCGTCTCTTCGCCTCTTATGGCCGATTATAGTTTCCGTGCGTCACCCTCCACCTACTACCATTTACCCCATCCGAGAAGGTTGGGGTCAGTTACCCTCAATTACTTTATAACTCGTTATATTTCTGTGTAGCATTGATACTTTACCATTGTTTTCGCTTCTGCTGGTTTTCATGTCTTTGTTTGGTTATCCGTTGTTCTCGTTTTCTCTTCGCCTTTCGTGTTGTTCCTCCTACTACACTTTCATTAATTACCCTCTTGACGGACACATGATTCATACCTCGTTACGTTTTTCTTACGAGACTTTTGACGCCACCTGCGGTTTCGCAATAGACCATGACCTTTTCACGTTAGCTGTGGGTTGGAGGTGTGACCGACTTGAAGAACGCCACTAGGATTCCAAGATTCTAACCGAGTCATGGTGAATCCGGTGACGAATGTGGAAATGATACACTCAGTTGTCCATCGTGCATAAGATAGGCCCAAGCAAGATATTGCCTTACTCTGGATAGATATCGCCGTTCGGGACAATGGTTATCATCGCACGGACAATTTTGTAACAATTACACGGCTTTGGAGGTGAGACAAGGCTTGCCACGCAAGCCTCTTCATTCTTCGCTCGACTAGGTTTCAGCAAGGACCTTCGACGTCTCCAGGAACGGATAACGTAGATGACGTTCCGCAAACATGCACGATACACGCACGATGAGGTGGAGGGATCATTATGTGTCCCGTCAACGTCCTGTAGTCCCAGATCCGACAACGGTGATCGCCAACTGAGCGATAGCGCAAGGCGGAAATGAGGATTGGATTCCGCAGTATGTCATTGGTTGATGGACCGGAAGGACCGGGTGGGTCGGATGTGTACTGCATGTGTCCATTCCCACATAAAGATTTGTCGGTGCCTTTTCCACTGGGTCAAGCCACCCCCCACACATACGCGATGTGGTACGTTACGGACTCACGGAGCGGATGTGGGGAGTTGAATTGGGTGCCTCAGGGTCCTTCATTACCCAACGTGGTTCTCACAGAAGGCTCGTATTCCACTCAAGATGTATGATTGAAACAAAGTCGAAGGAACCAACTACCACCAACACCAAGTGCGAACAGGAACATTCCGTGACCGCCTGATCAAGATCGGTACTGAGCGAACGGGTTTCTTTCGTTAGACCAAAACGTTGTAGGGTGGAGGCGGTGATGTTGAATGTAGCCCCTCTGGCTGCGTTGTATACCAGTTACGCTTGCTTCTAAGTCAGGTGTCAGCGCTCGACAAGGCACTCCTTATCAGTAGTTTATCCGGCTGGCTGATTCCACGAGTTTCATCTGGTTTGAATGTGTGTGCGTGTGTCCGTGGAAATGAAGGACTAAAACTGCATTGATATGGCACTGATAACAAAATACGTGGATGTGATAGATCTCGAGGGACGTGCTTCCAACGCCAAGTGACGGTCGGGAGTCCGTGTGCGCGGTGCGTGTGTGAAACGGAGGGATGGGATGTCCGATTAGATCGATTAGTGGTGGAAGTTGAGGCGCCTCTTAAGTTTGTGACCATCCTGGCCACGCTTGTTAATTTCGGCGTCGACCCGGATATCGTTCTCGGTTGGATCGTCACACCCGCCGGAGTTGTCCCCATCGAACCTCTTTGTGATCGCGACGGTGAAGGCGGAGAAGTAGATGTATTGGTCCTCAGAACTAGCCCAAGTCGCGTCGCTGCCTGCCCACCATCAAAGTTAATAGGGGATCGGTACGGCCTGAGCGGCGGCCCCTTACCTCCGAAGAAAGTCTGCATCATCAATCCGCGCAACCCGCCCTCATCCGAATCACGAATGATTAGCCCGCCAATGTTTATCACGCTCTCTCCGTTGTACCAGAGCTCGAGCTCTCCATTGGCTTCCCCGGCATCATTTAGTAACAGGCGCATAGCGACGGTCCCACGTTCCCCGCTGGTGAAGTTGAAAGCGCCGTGGCCAACGGAATCCCCGTAGTCAGGGTTACACTTCGAATACGGAGGAACATTGCATTGGGCTTCGTTGGCTTCGTACCTAGGGATGGTAAACGGGGGGAGATAGGTATAAGACTCTCACATAC
>Ga0307513_10008797_pt1 | contig 12855 bp, 12 predicted proteins | sample 15_EM_MG_FD_202174 | JGI IMG/M metagenome (GOLD analysis project Ga0307513, IMG submission 202174) | Populus trichocarpa ectomycorrhiza microbial communities from riparian zone in the Pacific Northwest, United States - 15_EM | ecosystem: Host-associated > Plants > Roots > Unclassified | place...
GGTTTGGGGTCGACTTGGGTAGTGATTAGGATACCAGGAAGCAGGGGGGATGAGTCCTGTGATTGATGAAATTAAAATTTGACGACACGGATGGTGATAATAACGAAGCTCAGGGGGCAGTTATCCAGTGTCGTATCGCAGAGGAGCTGAGTCGTGGTGAAAGGCAAAGATGGAGGGCGATTAGTACGGTGAGCTCGGGTATGGAGTTCGGTATGAGGTCTAGTTTTGGAGACGCAAGGCGATACGGGAGTATGCCCTGGAGAGGCGGCCCATACTCGAAAACATAACATATGTGCATACGTGGGTGGGTCGATAAATAGATGAAGCGAGTCCCAGAGAACGGGATCTGATGGAAAATATTTATCACGAAGTGAGCCACAAAGCCGCCGTCCTAAGAAGCTTGAGGAGCCCCAGTATATATCCACCAGAAATGATGGACAGTGTTAAATCGTCATCCAACGATCTAAGATCTAGCAAGCTTATGTAGCGCGAACATTGGCCTCGAGCAAGGGAGAAACAGACCAGGCGCCTCCAGAGCACAGCTCATGAGACCTGCTGCAACTGGGATAAGCCTAACAAACCACCCACACCTATACTCGTTGGCTGATCACCGGTAGCCAATCTGATACCACCTTGCCATGCCCAGGAGATATCGTGACCTTTGTTGCGGGTGGGTTTGATGAAACCCGAGAATCTGGAAGCAACGGTAGCGCCGATGACAGTGGCGGCCGTGAAACCAGTGCGAGATTTTCGAGGCACCGGCGAGAGGTAGGCAGAGAGTTTGCAGGTGTTTGAACCATAAAGACAGCCAAAGGTGGATGCTATACTGTCCGCCCAGGGCAGACTGAGGCGGGGTTAGGTACAAATCGTAAGCCCAGCTCCCACAGCGTCATTGAAAACTCGTCTGTTGCGGGCTCTTAGTGGTGAGAAGGTCTGCTGAGGTCCTGGGTTGCAGCCTGCTCGATTTGACCGCCGCGATGAGGAGTGGATTTCAAAAGGAACCTCTACTCTCATAGCCGCCATCGACAGCGGTCGTATCTCTGTCTATGTTTGAGAGGGCCTACGTTTGTGGCTGGTGGTGCCTATCGATGGCGACGGCGTGGGTTGGTTGAAACTCGGCTGAGAGGCTAACGAGTGGAAGTGGTAAAGAACAATTCGGTAGCAAGTAAGGTTCATACGCCAACTCACCAAAAGCTTTGTTTCAACACCACCCACGTCTCTGGAGCACCTTTGGGCAGGGCGGGTGAATGCTGGGTGGTACACGCTTCGCGGGCAAAACGCAGCCTCGGCGCTGCGTGTAGTCACGGCGCCTCATTTTATCAACCAAAATGCTATCCCACGGTCAGATTAGACCGATTTACATAAGCAGTCCAGGGAGTTCGCCCCGGAGCAACCCCGGAGTCTCCACGCCCTACCATCTTGTTTCCCTCCCCGTCAAAAAAGGACCACTAAAAAAACAATGCCGAAATTCGGTGAATATTTTGGGAAAACCCACGAGAATCCTCCCTTTGCGCAGAGCAAAAAATTCAACGAAGAGACCGCTCCCTTATAATTTGGGCACACTGAGATCAGCCATGCATTTCTGGATGGAAACCAGGTGTCTTGTGTCAGAAATCAGTACGCTTGAAACCTGATTGTTCTTTGGAGAGGAATAGAACAGGAGAAACGGGATTGTATGCGTGAATGAGCTTTGGAGTCATAATTTTTTGCTTATTCAGTTCAGAGTACATTAGTGAATACTATCATGTGGAATACATCCTCATATTTTTGAGAGCCATTATATGGTGTTTAGTCTAAACCCCATGGAATTGAGCACACATACAGAGGTGCTCAGCCATAGAGTGGTAGGAAGTTGAAAGGTGAACCATGGGGCGGCGAGCGCTTATCACCACGTTGGTGAAATATAAGTATTCGTACATTCATTGGGAAGGCTTTGATCCCACTCATATCTATACAAGTACTCCATAATAGTAATATAAAAACTATTTCAGTGTCAAATCAACTTGAATCCTTTCGGGGTTGGAAACTCCAGACACGCTCTGAGAGGAGGGCAAGGGCACCTTTGCACAAAGCGAACATGACTTTGGTTAATCTACACGTACAGGGACGACTTTAACCCTGTGTTGTAAATGAAACCAGAGGCTAATCGCTAGATAGCATAAGAATAACGAGAGAAATTGGATGCAAAAAGCGGAATTGGGGACGGAGGAGAACTGCCAGCATCACGACCTTCACTTGCACCGCCCTTGAGGGTAATTTATATAGATTAATATATGTATTTAACCCGGGTCCTTTGAGTAGGATCGAGTTCATTGGAATAGATGCTAGCCTAATGACAACTAGTTAAGATATTCGAATTACTCATTGGATTTGGTGCGAAGCTGCAAAGAAGATGCTTTGTTAAGCAGCGCTTGAGCGGGGTGAAGTCGTATGGGGTTAGCTTGGTTTCTTATTCGCGCAGAGTTTGGGACAGCATCAAGTGCGAGTTTCTCAGTAGGCACCACGTTGTATTCCTCTCTGTAGTGTGGCACGGTTGGGAATTGGCAGGTGGGATGAGTCCGTGTGTTTGGTAAGATTGGCAATTGAATTAATCACTCGCGAACTTTTCTTTCGCTCATAGATGTGTTATTTCGTTCATTAGACATTCATTTACATAACCTTGAAGCGATTTTGAAAGCCACCTAATGATGTTTGATCTCGCTCGCTTGCTTAACATGTCAAACAACTTTTTCATTGGGTAAATATGTGCCTTTTGGATTGACAAAGAGAATTTGAGACTTGCCAGGAGCCTGGAATACTGGTGCTCGATGTGGCGAAGGAGAGAAGAAAGGATTAGAATCAACGGTGATTCTCTCTCTTCATATGTCCTAAGTACGTACATGAAATGATAAACTGCCTCCCACTCACTCTCACTTATGACATAATCTGGTCTTGCTCTTCATGGAAAAGACACCACCAATGGAACCTACAGTATGTTCCCACTTAGTTCTAGGAGTACGACGAGGGCTAATGATAAAGCTTACCTCAGTTCTCGTGTACAACATGTCTTCATCACCCAAACAACAGAGCCAATACGATAGACAAGGAGGGTTTGATGAGTATGGGTGATCAAGAATGCGACGTGTTGAGTACGTGGAGAATTATTGAGAGGTCGGGGTCATGAACCACACATACCTTGATCCAAGCTCGCGACATGTCAGCAACTAGAGGTGCATAGTCACTTACCTCCACGACTACGAGAGTTAAAACATTAACGATGTAACAGCGCCGGCTCTCATGTACAGCGCATCGTATCAAACAACGCGCCTACCTGTACGATTCATCTCCAAAGTGACACCACCGTAGATGAACACATAGAAATCCCATTGCATATTCAATGAATTACTGTAGAAACTGAGAAGGGAGCAGATTTAAGGTTCCCCGATGTGTTCTGTGCAATGCCTCATGTTTTGGACCTTGGTAAATATAGTCATCGACAACCTTATTAGTGCTAGGATTGAATACCACACCCATCACCTTACCCTATCAATCAATCCCTTTCTTTCTAGGCCCCAGTCTTTTCTCCCTTTCCCGCCATTTAGCTCTTTCCCGCCATTTAGCTCTTTCACGCAGCTTTCTTTCGAACCCAAGTAAGTAATTTCCCCTTCTAAGTTGTGCCCTTCTCCCCATCCGCATACCACTCACCTTTGTCCCCTCGTTTCATTTCCTCTCGATCATTCATTAGGATTGATTGATCACATCTGCCTCATCACGGTTCTTCCTTCTGGTCTAATGTATATACATATCGCAACATCCAATAGCGTTGCTGTGATACGACTAGACAATCAGATGGACGCGCAAGGTGCAATTTTTCTGAACGAAAAAATCCACCCTCTCGACTGCGCTGTATGTAGATGTGGTATGGTGGCGAATATATTGTACACTTTAGTGCTTGGGGGTAAGCCCTAAGAATGAGGGTGTATTTTTCCACTATCGAGGAATAGTTCCCGCACCAAGTCATCCGTACCAACAACATTCAGCTAGTATTTGACTTGGCATATGACACAAAGTTTCTTTGACATCAAAATTGTTACCTACAGTCTACAGATGCCATGCAAGGTATTGAATATGTGGAATCTTGTGTATTTTTGGTCGGATAGGCATTATTAGTGATTGGGCCTTGTTTACCTCCAGTGTCCTCAAACCGACCGACATTCACATCTTCATCTTGCCCAATATTTTCTCTCTAGGCCTTTTCATAGCGGTATGGAATTCAAGGGCTATTTATTGCCGTCTCCGCACTGGCAGTGTTCTGAAGCCTTTTATTGCACACGGCTGGCTTGAACCCGTGGCTGGAGAATTGAAGGTTGCTGAGAGTTTGTTCTTCCTTCACTAAAATGTGCGCATTTAGACCCAAGGAGTCGTCTTTAGATCTCAAAAAGCTTTCACAACCTATCTAGAAAGGTGGAAAATGCATTCAAATATTTTCAGATTTTTCGCTCCTTCGTTCAACCTTTGTTGAACCCGTAACGCAGCGCCGACAACAAGGGCCCCGAGATCACATGACTGTATACTTAGTCGCGACATTGCTCCACTCCAACGATAATCATTAAAATTATGAATAAATGTTAAGGCGTAAATATGTCTGTAGTAGCTATCTACAAAAATTCAGAACGAGAGAACCCGGACGGGTGCGGGAAATGGGAGAATGGCACCAGGTGGGTGTGGGGTCCCAAGACGAGGATAAGGATAACAAAACTCGGCAATGAAACGGCAACGGCTTGCCGCCCTAGGTTTCGCGACGCCTTTAGAGGCTTGACAGTCCGGATTTACATACGTTCCTACCCGGCTGAGTCCAACAAGAATCCCAGGCTGGATATGTGCATACCTCTCTCAAAAGTTTGAATTCGGTGAGAAACATCTGTCGTCCTCACTCTCTCCGAAACCACAATGCAAGCGATGCTTCGCCATTCCAGGCTACTGGCCGATGGTCTGCCACGTGTCTCTCGAAATCCTCGACCGGTGGTCCTTTCGCTTTTGTGTTTTGGACGATGGTACTCAGCTGGAATTCATGGGGAGACGGAGAGGGTTTCACACGGAACGAATTCGAAGAACGAAAGCGAATATGAGATAGCCAATGTGGAAAATTTTGCGGTGGAAAAGGCAGCTTTATTGATTGGAACATCCATTGAAAACGGGATACATATTGGGATACATTCTTGTGCAAAACCAACACGCCCACAAAACTCAGGAAACAGCACCTGACGCGGTCCCTGACTCTCCCGCCTTTGGCTTCTTTATCGAATGTCAAAAAGCAATTTCAGAGCTAAAAACCGCATTTTCCGACGAGGGTGCAGTATCAACGGATCCCGAAGACCTTCGCGTACATGGGTTCTCGGAAAGCGATTATTATCCTGGTGCGTCCCATTTACATTTTTTAATCCAATTAATCTCCAACCGAAACAACATAACCAGATGCACCACGCAGCGTCATAGTCTACCCTAATTAACCGCCGATGTTATTAAAGTCGTTAAGATCGCCACTAAATACCGGATGCCAATTACTCCTTATTTGGGTGATATGAGTTTGCCTACCACGCTGACACGGCTAGTTCAACAAAAGGATAAACCTGGATGGGCGAGAGGAAGACTAGACCGAAGCGTTCAGAATCGGGATCCGAGAGTAATACAAAGTGTACCTTACTTTATTAAATAAATAGACCACCCAACCATTTCTCAACGAATGTGTGCTCGTTGGAGTTGAGTTCCAGGCAAGGTGGGTATTCTCATTCCTCGACCTATGGCTGTCAAAAATCCAGTCCTTTCCCCTGAGGTGCGACAGTTTGATCCCAGGCGCAATCTCTGCCGATGCGGATTTTTCGGCCAAGGAAGAATCGAAGTGTCTTGTTATCCAATGATGATGAGACCAGCGTCTGGCGAGGTTCGTTAAGCCAAAAATCGGAGTTCGCCAAGTGCCCGTCGATGCAAAATACTAACTCAAAAAGATTACAAAGGTATAACTCTCCCTAGAAAATGGAACAAACGTACTTAGACGTACAGTCTAACGAGCGCGCTCCAGCTGAAATACCTCGGTGGGCCGAAGATGGATCTCACACAGTGAAAGACAACATATGCTATATACCTTCGATCGCATATGCATCACGCAGGCCAGGGATCCATCGGCCGTTGGATTTTAGGATGGCGTAAAAAACCTAGAACGGTACTGGGTGTGGAGGAGTGCCTTTCAGAGCCGATTCCACGGTTCCGGGTTGCGGTATGGATAACTTATGTGCCTTTGAAGCGCATCAATGAAAAAATCCATGAATTAGGTAAAGTAAAGCGGTACAGTGGAGGTGCAGTTGTGGGTAGGCAACGATGGAGACGATTGGGTATTTTAGCAATGGGGCCACCATCCTCTAGGGCGAGCACAACCTGTCGCAAATCATGGAATGACGTACGTAGTACTTGGATCGAACTTGCACCTGGAGAGCGCATTCCGTCCACATTGACCACATCAACAACCCGTTTTCCAACCGGAAGCACTGGCATATCCCGGAATCCACTGCCTTTTTCTCGAGTGCGAGAACCAGAACTACAGGTGGCATCCATCGTGTGTCTTCCCGCAATAACCAATCGCATAGGAACAGACAAGATTAATTATGAGGAAGCGTCCTCGATATTCGAATCTCACCCCGTCTCTCTGGCCAGATAAACAAACCCAAAAAGATCAAACACGAACCCCATTTCCAGAAAACTCATACAGTTTAAAGCATTCGAGGAGGCCCATTTAACTCCAACAGACGACGACGGCGCCATCCAACCACTCCCATCAATATCAAATCAACTCCTCGCCACGTCTGTGCGTCCCAGTACAATTGCTTCGTTCCAGCAATAGTGGGAGAATATTGTGCCACCCCAGTGATGAACCCAGGCATTCGGAGAGAAAACGGTAGTTGGTTCAAGGCAAGAGACAGCGGAACACGGAAGATGCGCGCCATTTTTTTTACACAGAGAGTTGAACGAACCTATAGTTTGGAATGAGGCATGTGGTTGGTAAATCCCGTGGAAAGACGTAAAGCTGGTGTCTTGATGCACGAGAGGGTGATCAGAAAATCATGATAGAGACTGAGAGAAGAAAAGTGGAGCGAATGACGCTTACCTCACATAACACCGTCCTAATCATTGGCCAGAGGTTCCGACCACAGGCACCAACACCCTCGTACATCCTCTCAAGATGCCAAATATCACTCCCTACTACAGGGGTGCTAGGGGGTGGCCATGGGCGCGGCGCGCAGCAGGAACAGACGAGGGTTCAACTTTCCCTTGCGCCGTCGCTCCGCTGTGAACAGCGTGGCGGGATTAGCTACACATCGTTAAAGATGCTAGAAACCGCAGCTGGGGAGAGCAGAGCCGCCGATAAGGTTACAGAACAGGGTGAGCTCGTCGATGTTGAGAATGTCAGACAGCCAGAGCTCCTCAGTGGTCATTGAACGTTCGATATCCGTCGCCTTCGGACACGATAGAGTACGCATGGGAAGTCGATGGTGTTGGGCAGGAGGGTCGACAGCGGGCATCAGAGGAGGATGCTTTAGAGGGCAGAGCTCGCTGGTCGATGTGGGACGCCTGCTGGTGGTCGAAATCATACCGAAAGCGGAACAGTCAAGCTCGTTTTGGCGAGTTGCATAATGAGATGAGAATGAAGGAGTGGTCGCAGCAACGACCCTGGCCAATGTAGACTGGGGACTCGAATTCGTGAGGGCTGAAGGAAGAGCAACTTTTCTGGACGACAACAATAACGTTGTGTTCGCCTACGTCGCAGCTGTACGTGGGAGATGGGAAATCTTTGGAAGGGGGAATGGGGATTGTTTCCGTCGTTTCCGTCACTGAGTCGGGGGGTGAGCTTGAGTGTAACAATCGTCGCACGACTTGAACAGGTGTGGTAGAGTTGTTGAAATACTCGACGACGGGAAGATTCTAACTGCAGAAATTAAGCAAAAAAAATATTAGAGACGCGAAATTGGCATGGAATGTAAAATCTATGCGCTCACCATGGTTCAAGTTGTTCAACAGAGTACTGAATTACCCCCTCCTGCGGTCCAAGCGGCACAACCTGCAAAAACGAGGTGGTCGTGAACCAATGATCAAAAGAACTTTGGGGCCACAAATGCGACGCATATACGTACATGTTCACGGTTTGGTCCTCATTTGGTCTTCATCTTGTTCAAGAGACAAGTTAGAAAACGAGTTGACGAGAGATAGTGTTACAAACCTACACTGGCTAAGGTAGCTACACCCCAATTTCAAGGCTCTTGTTCGCTGTGCTGGCGGCCCTCAGGCTGGTTTCGTCGCAGCTTGCCCTCACGCTGCCGCTGCCGTGGTCGTGGTCGTTGCCGTTAATCAGGACATCGAGAACCAATCTCCTGCGATACGAGAGGCTGCAGGCAAAAAAAGACAGTGGCATGGCGAGAGAGGGTTGTGGTTATTTTGGGAGAAATGAAAGAGCAACAAACGTTAGATAGAAATCGATCACGTGGCGTCGGAGTCTAAATGGATTGTGCGTTTTCTTTTGCCAAATTTTGGTCGATCATATCACACTCTCTCACCCTCCTGCAACTCAACAACCTCAAAATATACTTGGTGAGCATTGCTTTTCATACCTATATTCCTATTTGAATTAATTTGTAAACACCTAGCGAAATAATGACATTGGACAACACGAACGATATTGCGACAGCATGCCCCTCCCCTTACTTAGGGATGTGGGCCGGCTTTATGATGATCTGGGTGAAGGAGCGAGCCAACGCATGAAGGGTGGCCCTGGTAGAGACCCGAGGGATACCCAACAACCAACAAGTACATGGTGAAGGTTGCACAACACAACTTATGTCCTCTTTTCTTCCCAACCCACTCACTGAGAACCATAGGCTAGGACAATCGCCATCTCAAGCGTCGCTGCCATCTCGAACATTCCTGCCATCTCAAGCGTTGGTGCCATCTTGAGCTTTGTCACCAGTTCCATCTCAAACGTTGCCGCCAGCTCGCATCTCGAGCGCCACCGAGAGCTTGAGTGTCGCCGCCATTTCGTCACTGGGAGAGACTTGATACAGACCGATATTGATCGTATCGTGAGTTCATGTAACTCCTACTCTTTACACAGGGAATATTGCAGGAAAAGAGAATTCGCAAACTCCACGAACATCTAGCCGTGGCGAGGAAAGAACTGGCAGAAGGCTACTATGCCGGATGGCCTGATCCATGTGAGTACCTCAACACCTTTCTCCACCACCCTCCTAACATGTCCGAAGGAATCCCGAGTTTTTTTGGCCACGATGTCTCAAGGTCAATTATATCGTCGCCGCCATCTCGAGAGCCATCTCCAAATTTTCCAGCGCCATCAATAAAGATTATTACGAAGGTGTCGAGTGGGGATTATAAACTTGGGGCGATCAGTTCAATTTGACCTTTTTCTGTTGCCGTCCTCACCGATTTGTATTATCCAGAATTTGGCGAATGTCATCATACAGAATCGGATGACAGGGCAACTAGAGGAGAAGATGCCCGTCTTGGGATTCGACTCTTGTATAAAAGAGTGACGAGCGGAATGGAGGGAGTATGCGGTACGTTCAATTAATTGCTCTTCTGCCCATTTATGACAGCGCTTACCTTCATTGGGTTGTTCTTGCTCGACCTCTCAAATCCCTTTCGATCACACAAGGAGTCAAATATGACGACCCTGAATCGGCCAAAGCTATTCCAACGTTCATCGAATTCCATGAGTTGAAGGTAGAGGAAATTCTGGACTTGCATGATTCGTTCAGTGCATGTTATGTCTATCTTGAATTCTTCTTCTAGTTTTTGACCCACCAATTTTTGGTAGAAACATTCAACGAATTTTTCTATCGGTAAGTCCGTGGCCCTCGAACTCTGCATCCTGACAATCCGTTGGCTTATCTCTCGTATTTCTCACTTTACCGGAAAACTTAGACCTTTCACACGTCCAGTCGAAAACCTTGACGACCTTTACCGCATAGTCAGTACCGCGGACAACTCATGACCTTTGCTTCCGGCCATGAAGCCATGAATATACGCCGAACTTCACAAAGACATCCCTCTCCCGCTGTCTCGCGCCGCAAACCACATTTCGTCCATCAAACCAGTGACGACGTCCATGACCAGACTGCCGCACTCCACTGTTCAGGCTGTAGGATTGTCACACCGCGCAGCTGCGCTCTCTATGCACCCCGCTCTCGTTGTCCGTGTGGATATCGATTGATGCCTCGTGATGCTCGTCAACGGTGTGGGTTTCAGAATTGGCTGCGTCGGTGATGAGGATAGCGGCTTGTGTTTGCTTGCTCGCAGGACAGGCTAGGATTTTGGAACCGGTAAGAGTCTGCTCATCGGTTGAGTTGATAATTCTAGACTCACTATATCTATCATAAGCCCCGTTGTCGATAGCACCCCTTCTCATTTGGTGTTACGCGTTGTACGCGTGTGCGGTATCCATCGCCAGAGCTCAACTCCCACGTGGTGCTTGCGAACTCATATAGGTAGGTCAATCTGACTCAGTCATTGCCTGTCGACGTGTGGGATTGTCTGGGTTACAGCCTGGTTGATGCGCCCGCCGCGACGAAGAATCAACATACCGACGACATGCGGCCAGTAAACGAGGAATATTGACGATGCACCGAACCCCTTCCACCGAATTCAAAGCTCGCAATGCTGTACGGCGGTGTCAATTGGCACCCACACCACTGTTGCCTCAATAAATCTCAGGCGAGTCGGCCCATTTGCATCCGTTGATTCCATATTTCAAGTGCTTGAATGTGTCCTCGTTGAAAGTATCGCCGTTCGAATGTATAGTCTTAGCGGGATGGTAGTAGTATAAATTTATTACAGCTTGATTACATTCGGTCTACCAGTCTTTTAATCAATTGTATAGGTCATGAAATTTCTGCAGCTTGATTACGTTCGACCCACCTTTGTGGTAACAGCTTGTATATGTCGTGAATTTATTGCGGTTGGATTACACTCGGCTAGCCTGTCCTGTAGCTGACTACATTCCACTATAATTATTGTACGAATTTGTATATAAACTACATTTTAGGCAGTGTAACTGCATTCGGTTGTATGTACCTACGGTAATTGCGGACCACTTACATTGTCTACAAGTGAGTACATGCATCGTGCACTTTACTGATGTACGATAGAAGCGGAAGCGTGCTCTGCCTAGAATATTGCTCACATAGAAGTTCTTCGTGACAGAGGACATATTCCAAAGTTCCCACTTGGTACGTCTTCTGCAAGAATTGCTCTACTTGTACCAACTCGGATATATCGGCTTCCAAACTCTCCACAACGAAGGGCCGTTCCGGTCCCAATTGAACTTTCATTGCTACTATGTCTCCTCTCCAGAACACCTGTTTCTTTAACTTCAAGTGAGACAGAGTGACCCCGATTGGATTCGTCACATTAAGATTGACCGGGAGATGCCGAGAGAGACTGTAGAAGAACAAGTAGCCACTTTCCACATTGTCCGGAGTGAAAGCTCTTCCAAGATAGCCCATAAACCGTGTCTTGCTATACTCGCCTGTATCACTGAATGTGTGTCTCATGTCAACGCAACGACCATATAGAAACAGCGAGGCGATATCCTCCACAGTTACCTTTGGGGGGATCATTTGAACTAGGCGCGTCTCGGAACCGTCGGAGGGGAAGACGATCCATTTGCGAACCAGGTCTTTGAGTTTATCACCACGGAAACGGAATTTGATAGGCACAAAACATAACCCTAGTATGTAATATGTATCTATACAAATAAACAAAGGTGTGAACTTGACACGCCTAAAGTTTATATAAGCCTTCTCGCCATCAGTTCTTCATTACTCCTGTCAACCGCCCAGGTCGATTCGTTGAACTTCCATCCCGTTTCGCGCAGAAGAACGCCAATCCATGAAACCATGCATATGCTGTTCTCTGTTAAACCCGTCAGCCCTTCCGTTGTCAACTGGGCGCCCCTTCATTAGTGACCTTCATTAGTGACTCTTTTCAAGGTGCAAGAGGTGCGATGTAGTAGGGTCATGTTGGGGAATCCCAATAGGATGTCCACCAGAAAAATTTCCCTGATCTGGCCTTATCATCATCGTTTCTGTATCCAGTCATATTTCGCATAAAATATCATTGTTTTATTCAAGGTGTGAGCGCTTGAGCCCCCAACCATGCCTCTATTTTTATGTCCACCGGTCTTGAGTCGCGAAATCCCCAGTTGCGCCAGCGCCAGACAAGATGTAACAACTTGACGACATTTGACCTCGAAGCTGCCAATGGTTTGCGTGAGGTTGAGTAGTGAGTCTTCCTGTCTCCTCCCACTTACCCCTTTATTTTTCATTGTGTAACTTTCTCCCCCAGCCCGGTCCTTCCAAACAGTGTACTCCTTCCACCACACATGTTGTGGGGCTTCACCCTCAATCACGATTTCCCGACTCTTCCACAATGCGGAAGTGAGGATTTACACCGTGCAAGGCAATGCCGCCTTCCCTTGTTACCTAGTGGAGTTAATTCAATTCAAACAATATACCGATAATCACCACGAAAGTTAATAACCAATTAAAACTAAGTATATTGCCTAAGTCGATCCCCTCCTGATCTAAACAGATTCACTCGGAATATGTGCTGAATAAGTAGTGCGCTGATGGTTGACAGTTAATTCTGAACTGATAGGAGCTGATTTTGCAAAGTAAGTTGACATCAGCCTGGTGATTATTTATACTCGCTGATTCGAACTTATTTCCATAAATCAGCAGTTTAGGTTTTCCTGATGTTGCGGTTTCTCCAAAACCTCCTCGCTCGCTTGCTGAACACATGGAACATTCCAACATA
>Ga0307513_10008798_pt1 | contig 12855 bp, 17 predicted proteins | sample 15_EM_MG_FD_202174 | JGI IMG/M metagenome (GOLD analysis project Ga0307513, IMG submission 202174) | Populus trichocarpa ectomycorrhiza microbial communities from riparian zone in the Pacific Northwest, United States - 15_EM | ecosystem: Host-associated > Plants > Roots > Unclassified | place...
TTGCTCGTATAGACGGACGGATTCAGATCGGCAGATCGGCAGTGTGTCGACGGCGAGAAAGCCTGGGTGCATGTTTTGTCCACTTTTCGTTCGAATTATATGCACGTAGCTTGGCTCTTGTCGTCCGTCTGTAATAGTGATAAATCGCCTTCGGTTCACATAAATCCATCAGCTAGGGACACGCGATAAGGCAGATTGAGGTCAAGGCGACGCCCGTTAAGGTTAGGTCAACTGGATAAGTGTTATCGGTCAAGGTGCTCTAATGTATAAACACCGATGTGGTGAAGTGCGCGGATTCAGCTGGGCAGCCCGTTTTTCCTTTTAACCACACGACAAATTATTACGCACCCCAAACTTCCATTGCATTTCTACATATGCTACAGGCTCCTGAATGCAGGTATATTGATACAAATATGTCCAAATACAAGATGCCTTGCCTTGCCACCACGCCATCTGATTGTTGACCCACCAGCCAGCGATTGTGGCTATGCCATCTTGTTGCGATCTATGCGGTCTGATTGGCATTCAGTAACCATTCAACCTGTATCTGCCAATCTTTGTTAGATAGGGGGATAGCCATCCGGCCCCTCGATATAAGTCTCCGATTTCCTCATCGCCAAATCTCAAGCGCTGGTCCCTTGATTTTTTTCTCTCCGAACGCTTTCTTTTTCTTTTCTTTCCCCCTAATTCATTACTTTCGCCTTGCAGGGCAAGTCCCCCCTTTTTTTCTTTTTTTATTGCCATTTTCTTCGACGAGCCTCAAGCCGCTCCTCCCCAAACTTGGAGGACCTGCGGGGAATAATTCACCAGCCAACCCTTACCTGTAAACATGTTTTTCAACTCCATTTTCCTTACCCTTCTTCCCGCCCTCGCCCTCGCCGCCAACGACTGGACCAAACCCTGCACCTCAGGCACCTGTTCTTACGGATCCGGTGACGGCAAAAATACTGCCTGGTCTAGTATCGTAATCGTACGTTCCCCTTGCAGTACCCCACAATTCGGTGCTTCATAACTTCATTAGAATGCCGTCTCTCCCGATGTGCTGAGTGATATCACCTCCGCTGCTGGTTGGGAGATCCTCGGCTGTGACTCGAAGTCGACGGATCCCCAAGACATCCGCCTCCTCTGTGTCGATCCGGCTAAGGGGTGCTCTCACCTATTCAACGGAGGCGCCGAGGACACCATCGTTCGTCTTCCTGAGAACTGTAGTGGTGTGTGTATCCGTTATGTACGGTCTTCTACCCTCATCCCGCTCTTGACCAGGTGGCCCATTCGCTCGTGTCGTCAGGACCTGGATCGACAAGGACCAGAGCCTCCCCGCTCGTCTCGCTAAGCGGGGTCAGACAAGTGGGCAAGTCCGCGGCATTGCACTCGATTTCGATTTCGCGCAGATACCAGAGTCGTGCGTACTCCAACATTTATAGTTAATCACGGCCGAATCCACTGACTAATTCCGAATAGAAAGGGAAAGGTATACATGACTGTTGCCGCGACCAACTCCCCTGCTCAGCGCGATGTCATCCGCTCGGCTGAATTAATGAAACGCTCCCTTCAGCCCATCCGCCACGCGAACCGACGCGCCCAAATTGCTGCTATCGTTCGTGAATTCGCCTCTCCTCCAATCAAACGGTCCCCGTTCTCTTTCGGCGACGCGTTCAAGAATGTTAAAGATGGAATCGGCAACGCTGCCGACAAGGTGGGCGATGTTGCCGACAAAGTGGGCGATGGGATTGACAAGGCCGCCGACAAAGTGGGCGATGGGATTGGAAAAGCCGTCGACACAGTGGGCGATGGACTTGACAAGGCCGCCGACAAAGTGGGTGATGGACTCGACAAGGCCGCCGACAAAGTGGGCGACGGACTTGACAAAGCCGCCGACAAAGTGGGCGATGTGGTTAAAGACGCTAAGAACAAGGTTGGGGAGATCATCGACAGCGCAACCGGAGCTGTAGTAGGATTTGTTGATGCTGTGCATACCCACCGATTGCCGCCCTTGATTGACACTGACCACACGCTATAGGTCGGTGATAATAAGTTCAACAAGACCTTTGATAAGAATTTTGATCCGATCATCGTCAACAAGAGCCTTTCCATCCTCGATCAGTCTGTTGACTGTCCGCAAGCCGGGGTTTCAGGGGGTCTCAAGATCGATGCCGATGTTAATGCCAACGTGACCGCCAACATTGGATTCATTTTGGCCGGCTCTTTGATCCCCCCGGCTATTGACAACCTAGTATGTTGACCATCCACACGGTATACCTGCGCGTGCTGACCAAAGTCACCACAGGCATTCACTGGTGGTCTTGAGGGATCCGCTTCGGCCATCTTCAGCATTTCCGTCAATGCTCAAGGCACTTTACAATCACCAACGCTCAAGGTCTTCGAACTTGGCCTTCCTGGGCTGAGTTTCCCTGGGATACTCTCTGTCGGCCCTTCCTTCAGCATCAGCGCACACGCAGATGCCGATTTGGATATTGTAGCTGATATATCTCTTGGTGCCTCGATCGACTTGTCTCAAATGCAGTTCGCTTTCCCCGCCTCCGCGGGCAAAGGTTCCGCCAACGTCAAGCCGAAGGATTCTCGTGAGTCCCGCTCTATGTCCATTTTCCTCTCCGCTGACATATTTCGAATAGCCCTCAAGCTCAATGTTGGTGATACGGACACAACTTTGACTGGCACTCTCACAGCCCATTTGGTTCCTCGCATCGATATTGGTGTTATTATTCTGAATGGTGCCGCAAAGGCTACTGTATTCGCCGACGTTGACGCCTCCGCTGCACTTGACTTCACCTTGAACGCCCAGACGACCAGTACCCCAGTTGGTGGTACCGAGGGTAACTCAACCATCGATTCTGAGAACCCCCAATCTTCCTTCGGTGGTTCCGTTGGAATGAATCTTGGCGTTTCGGTCAATGTTGGTGCTGATGCTGCACTTAGTACGTGCCGACAATGTGGTATTTATTTTCAGACTGAATGTCGTCCAGGGCCATTCTTCGAAACGGGCGCCAACTTCGAACTCTTCCAGAAAACTTTCCCCATTTTCGAGGTCTGTAGTATCCAAGGTCAATTACCGACATTCATCTGACAAATGTTTTGCAGAAAACGTTTGGCGATCAACCTGAACTCGAAGGTGACGAAACTGAAGAAGAGTTAGCTGAAGAAGAGCCAACTGAAGAAGAGCTATCTGAAGACGAGCCAACTGAAGAAGAGTTAGCTGAAGAAGAGCCGACTGAAGAAGAGCTAGCTGAAGAAGAGCCAACTGAAGAAGAGCTAGCTGAAGAAGAGCCAGCTGAAGAAGCGCTAGCTGAAGAAGATCCAACTGAGGAAGAGCTAGCTGAGGAAGAGCCGACTGAGGAAGAGCCAGCTGAAGATGAAGTAGCCGAAGATGAACCAGCTGAAGATGAACTAGCTGAAGATGAGCCAGCTGACGAAGCACCGGCTGACGAAGTACTAGCGGAAGAAGAGCAAGCGGAAGGACAAGCGGAGGAGCAAGTGGGAGAGGAGCCAACAGCAGAAGAGCCAACCGAACTTGACCCAGCTGAAGTTGGCCAACCCGTCAGCCCAGCTATCGTTGACCCAGCCGGACGCATCCAAGCTCAACGGCGTTCAGTTCTCCCTCTTGACAATGGGCGGCTCTCTAAGCGAGCCTTAGTCTGTGGGAGTGGTGCAGCAAAAAGCGCCCTCACATCCATCATTGATGCCGTTACAACAGCTCCCAAATAAGGTATACCTCTTTTGCATTCTATTTCGTCTATATGGGGATATGGATGTACCATCAGTTCTCAATCCCACTCGCTGCGGCAACGGGTCGAAATAACCCTAGTAAAAAAGACAACAATATTGTCAGGTAAGCTCTGTACAAGGCTGATTGCAATCAAGTGCAATCACATCCCACACGGCGGAGATCACTCTGAGAATGTTTGGCTTGACGCAGCGAGGAACCTCCACGCATAGTGTGTACAATTATGTGCATCCACGTCGACAACCATGGTGACAGCCCACACCCACATGGCCATACGCCATTTCGAAGCACATAAGAAGCTCGTTTGAGGCAATTCCCGGGGTGTAGGACCAGTCAGTTCGATTGTCAATGTAGACGTGAAGTGAATTGAGAGAAGAGTGCTATCGTCCAGCCACGACGAAGCATTGAATGCCAGGAGGTAAGTATCATCCGAGAGGACGTGTGGAGACAAAAGAAAGTAGGGTACGGACCCATGCACCGATGGGTTCCCCAAAAAGAGGTTATGGAGGGTTCAGATGGGTAGTTGTTAAAGCTGTCCAAGGTATTCAGGCTTCTGAGACGATCCGTATTCCTGGCTGCCCAAGATATCAGCATAGTGTAGATCAAATGACGTCTACTTGCCAAAGAGAAGTCACTGCAGGAGAATGAGAACTCGCAGGATTGTGGACGATCATCCAGTGCCTGCCCAGGGCAGTCGTTGGCGAATAGGGCGACGAAGCCCGTCTCTGAGCATTCCCACAGGAGGTAGAGTTTATCCTGACCCCCACGGCTCGATCGGTGCCAAGCTGAAAGGGAAGAGCCCGGCAGGCACTCGGGATATTTGGGATGGGATCCATGATGGATGTTCTAATTCTGAGGATTATTGATGACGACGACCGTATTATACAACAGCTTATATAACCCGTGCTCTGGTTGTGAGCCGTTCAATGACGGGGACCAGGTCAAACAAGCCGGCAAATCCCGGCTGGCCTTGAACCAGAACCGTGCTCTTCCGTACCTCCATTTGTGCACAAGAACAACTAGAAACCATAATGTCTTCTCTACGGCTCAAACCAGGCGACAAGAGGCCGCCATTCAGCCTCTCCTCACCCTCTGGTTCCAGTTCGTCCTCCTCGCCCTCACCAGCCAACGAACCAACGCCACCCACGGCTGCACACTCCCCGGAGATGATGAAGGTTTTCGGGAGCAAGGGCCTCAAGAACGACGTCGGGATTGTGGTATGCCCACTGTGCAATAAGCCAGTGCTGAAGAGCGCGATGGGGGACCATACTGGTGTGTTTGCGTGGTACTATACGCAAAGTCGAAGAGATTGCTTATGGGGTTGGGTCTACAGAGACGTGCAAGATAATTCGGACGAATGGCCCTGTGAAGAAAGGCGCGCCTGCTATGCCTCCTCCGACTGGGGCGGCTACCGGTTCGAATGGAAGCATGGGACCTCCTCCTGGTAAGTCAATCTTGGCTCTGTAGAAACCGCACTTTGAGTACTTTCTCAATCTCTTCGGTGATCGGTCTGCTCTCTGTGTCTTCAAACTGTCACGATACATGACTGATATATACAAATAACTACACCAGAACCCAAGAAAGCCCCTCCGAAGAAACGCAAAGCAAACGAGATGGAGGCTCCTGGCGAGGTCGATAATCCTAGTCCTGCTAAGAAAGTTCGTGCAAAGCCGGCACCAAGAGTAACCAAAGGACGTGCCAAAGGTGTGTGAATTGCACCATCTCGATACTACCTTTATTTATTTGCGATATGCAGGCCCAGTGGACGTCGATCGTCAATGTGGGGTCATCAATGACAAGGGACTTCCCTGCTCTCGCTCTCTCACTTGCAAATCACACGCAATGGGTGCAAAGCGTGCAGTACCAGGCCGATCAAAGGACTACGACGAGCTCTTGAAAGACTGGTACAGATTACACAACCCCAACTGGGTAGAGCCAGTCAAGAAACCCACGAAGGAAGAGAAGAAAGCCAAAAAAGAGCAGGAGAAGGCCGAAAAGGCTGCCGCCAAGGCAGCAGAAAAGGCCGAAGCCGCAGCGAAGGCACTCGCGGCAGGGGAGAAACCAAAGAAGGGCAGTAGCAAGAAGAAGAAACCCAAAGTTGATTTTGTCATGGATGCCCCTGAGGAAGAGGAAGATATCCTCAACCCTATGGAGCAGGAGGCTGAGGTGGATGCGTTGGTGGAAGCTGTCCAGAGTATGAGGAGGAATGGGTATGGTGCTCAGCCGCTTGCTGTGCCTCAGGACACGTACCTATATTTCCTCGAGAAGCGGGAAAGAGTCGAGGCGGCCACAGTTACGCTTTACGAGGCGCTTACCTTCTCGTATTAACTATTATTCGCTCTGGGAGATTTATGTATCGTGTTTGGATGTGTATACTAGTCATTCATGTAGTCTGATAACGAATTGAGCCTGCTGGCAGACGCCGGACTCGATGACAGGTGTTTCCAAACTTTGACCCCCACCCATCCCTCATTTTTCGCGTCGTCGTCACCGTCCACGATGCCTATCAAGCACTTTGAAGGTCAGGATGAGCGTGATGATCCTCAGCTGACCGAGCCTGACCCCCGATACAGCGTACATAGCGGAGCGCAAGTTGGCCTCAACACTGCCGCTCTCGACGTTGAGCGACACCCGTCTCGGCATCGATGCTGCCTTCTACCTCAACCAAGTCCTCGAATCTCTCTCAGGCAAAGAGCCTTTCCTTTCCGCCACGGGAGGCGTCCCTCTTGCCCTCGCCTCGCGCGTTGAAAACGACCTCCGGGTACTTGAAAAGCTCCGCATTAAGCCCGTCTTCGTTTTCCCCGGCCTGCTGCCCAAGAAATCCGCCAGGGGATCTGGGTCGGGATCGGGAGGCGTCAGCGAGTATGCCGACGAAATGCGGGAGAAGCGCGAGGCTTGGGATTTGTACGAGCGCGGACAAGCTGCTGCTGCTGAGAGGCTGTTCGAGGGTAAGCCTGCGAGTGCATATGCTGCTGGCTCCCAATGGGAGCTTTGGCGCAGCGTCCTCAGGCTCTTCAAGAATCGCAACGTCGAATTTTTGGTGGCGCCATACACCGCTTGGGCCCAGGTAGAGATAAACTATAATTTATTCTATGCATATCGCCGTGCTGTGCTGATATACTCGTCCAGCTTTTCTATCTCTTCCGCCACCAAAAGGCCTATGTAAATGCAATCTTCGCATCGTCGGACATTTTCCTCTATCACATGGTCGACAGGATTGTCACTAGCATTGGCTTCAATGCCTTCCCTCCCACATTCAACTACATTTCAAAGCGTTCAATTCTCACTGACATTGGGCTGACCGAGGAACAATTCCTTGACATGGGCATCCTCGCAGGCTGCGACAACAGCCCTAGTTTCCCTCCGCTCGCGGCATCTCCGGACCAAACCCTGAAAACCACAGTGGACATGATTAAGCACTACAAATCCGGCCACACATGCGTAGCTGCATTTGCGGAACAACCACCAGTAAAGATCGCAAATTACTTGGACCACTTTATGCGTACGCGGTCGATGTTCAAATATTCGCTCATCCTCTCTTCGGACGGATCTGTCCAACCACTCCCACTGGCCGTACCCGCTCCCGCTCCAGGAACGATGTCCCACACGCTCACGGCAGCAGATATTCCGACTGATTTACACGAAATATTTACCAACCGCCTACCCGATGAGATTTACTATTATCTCTCGCGTGGGTTGACCAGCCCTCAACCGCTCATTTGGCTCACGAGCGGTGTGATCATTGAGCGCCCGCCACTCTGTGGAGGAGAGACATCCGACTACCGCCGATTTGTCAAGGAAGTCATCTCCGAGGGAGCGACTGGGCCGCGTGCCACCACCCTTGCGTTGATCAGCACCGTCAGCCACAGCTTTTGGACTTCGCGCCGGATCATTCTCCAGCTGTGGTTCGAGTCCAATGGGCCGTCGAAACAGATCCAGTACAGCCAACCCACGACAAACCAGGCCGTCGAAAGAGTGGCTGGCTGGTCTGTCCCCAGCTTCGTCATTGAAGATGAACTCCGCGTACAGAACTCATCTACGATCGACTTCTCATTGGCGCTTGGCGCGACTGCAACAGATCAAGGTGCTGCGCGCACAAGAAACAAGGCCAAATTCTTGGAGAGGAAGGACGAGGTTGTCGCGAACGTTATTTGGAGGTTCCTTGAGTTGAGAGGGTAGGTAGTCCTCACCAAACGAGAATCCTTTGCCAAAGACTGATTCACTCCGATAGGTTCCTCACCAACGAACATACTCACGCCCCGCTTGCGCGAGCTATGCACTCAGCCCTGAGTCGCGCACGGACGAACGATAAATTCCAGGATCCACTCTTCCTCCTCCTTGAACTGGTTCGTGCTGGCGTACTCCATTGGGACCTCTGGGGAGGTCGAGCATACAGCGGCGGACCAAGCTTTGGCTCAGAACTCGAGAAGAAATGCATGCTGCTGATTATGCGCGTGTTAAGTATTGTTCCACTCAACACCAAGGTAGTTATTACCATTTTGCATCTTGAATCGGAAAGATCAATTCTGATTTATATTTCATAGCCCAAGCCATGGAAGGCACCCCTCTCGCGCGAACTTCTCGTCTTCAATTCTTTCCTCCGCTCTCTGTCCCGCTCCCTGCGCATGCTCGTCGAAACAACCGCCATGAACCTATTGTTGCGCGGTGACGCGGCCCGAATGCGGGACGACCTTCTCGATATTTCCATGGCTCTTCCCTTCCAAACTGAGACCAATACCGGGTTCGGGATACTAGCCAAAGTCTACCTCGATGCGCTGCACGCATTGTACGAAGGCCGTTCGGTGGTCTCGCGTGACGACGAGGGATTGTTTGAGGCGAAGGAGCAAGCGATGGAATGTGTCGAAGAAACGTTCGAGGCAGTCCGTAGTCCGAGAACTGAAGTGGAGAGGGGATTCAGATTTTGGGATGCAGCCCTTTGCGCAATACGCCAGCTGCATGCGGATGGTCAGATACAACCCGCAATCGCTGATTCGTTCGAGTCCGCTCAGGAGTGGCTGGAGCCGAGGAGGCCTTGAGTGATCGTCGATGCCGATTCAGACACTTAGTCAATTTCTTGTCTCACCTTTCACTATCATCTAATAACCGCCCGCCCACTGTCCAGTCTGCCTAGGCCTCAGTTGAGCCACCTACTTCTACACTCCAACCCGTCTCTTGCGTTGTATCGACATCCCCTCCTTCCTCGATCTTGTTAGTGCCAATCTTCTTGCTTCGATCAAAACCTCGGCGTTACAAGCACACACACTGTCGATTGTTCTCCACTCTCATCGCGCAACCCACGCATTCTCGTCTTTTCCTTCCAGGATTCCCATTTTAGCCATCGTCTCAACCTCGGCCTCAGGGCTTCGCTCTCCTTCAAACGTTCCTTCCATCGAACCTTGATCCCTGTGGCGTTACGGAGCATTCGCACGTGAACCTGTCGAAACGAACACACCGTATCATTTCACATACCCGGTCCCAGACAAATCATGCCATGTCGAACCACTTCCCCACCACACAATTGCTCTCCAACTTCTCTTTCTCTACAGTGGAACCTTCCGATTACCACGCCCACCAGCAACCCTCACGGGACACTCGCTCAAAGCACCTATCGGTCTGTAACTCCACAGTCTCGTCACCTTCGCAACAATCCTCTTTTCGGTGTTCATTGTTGTAGAATGGGCCACACTTCTGAGTTTACCGCTTGCCCCTGCAGTCAGCCTTTCAGCTTGTTGTACGTAGAGCAAGGATGACAGCTATTCAACTCTCCCAACCTCCGCTCCCGGATTGCAGTTTGCCTGTCCATCTCGCTCGTGCATCGGTTGGTCGTTGCATTGTCTGTGAGAGGATACGCCCGGCTTATCTGCGTCTCTGTCCCATCGAAACCTACGACAGAGACGCTAAACTACCGGGCGAGATTATGCGTCTCTCGCACCTCCATAGCAGATTCTCCAGCCCTGTATTCGCTCCATTCGGGTTAGGAGGTTTTGAAGTGGTAGGCACACAGTTGAGAATAGATCGAGCATAGTCGAGTTCCTAACATGACCCAAGGTTAAACTCTGTGACACATATATCCATAGTAAATAGGTACATAACGCCGACACTATAACCGAATATTGTGATTCAACCTCATAGGTGTAGAGGAAAGCGCCCGTCTCGTTTCATTATCAAATAAAGCGCTCAAGTACTCCGGAGGAGTGGATTCTAGTCATCGCGACTCCGCAGACTTTGGGCTGCAGAGGCCAAATTGCAAGAACCTATCAGACGGGCCCCATTTACTCATCTGACACGTATCATAATGTCAGACCTCCTCACCACCGACGGACCCCGCTCAACTAGGCGGGACACCACGCCCAAATGCTCCTCGGGGGGCACCTCTGCCAGCATATCCTATCCTGAAGTGCCCGCCTCCACGACTACGGAAAGGAAAATTGATGACAGGAAGTATTCCGATGCCAGGGCCTGGCTGTTCCAAAACAGGGTGTGTGCCAAAATCTTCAGTCTTCTCCTCTTCGAGTGCTTCGGGAGTTCCCTGAAATGGTATCAAATCACCGCTCGTGCAGAGTAAAGGGACCTACGTACTTCCCCCAAATCGATCACGAGGGCTCCCATATGCCACCCGGCAGCAGCCACTCCGAACACAAAACTTTCCCTCTTTTGCTTCAACCCATGGTCAAACCTGACCTCTGTAGGGACCTCGATGGCGGGGATCAGGACCCTCCTATTTTGGGCGTGGATCTTATCTTGCTCAGTCTTGAAACCACCTGGTACTCCGACTTGTAAAGTGAAGGGATTGCCCAATCCGCAGCCGTTGACCTGTCCCCAAGTGAGCAGCTTGCCATCCTCTAAGAGTGCGCCATAATGATAGTCCCCGAGAACGACAGAGATTACTCCACGGTTCTGGAGTTCTGGAAAAACTATCGTATTCCACTCCTGAGTGTCGGGATCAATTTTTCCCATCAGGACGGTCGATGATGCTCCAGTAGAATACGCCACAAAGCGGCGGAAATGTGCAGAGATCTGACTAAAATATGAGAAGGGATGAACGAAGATGCGTCGTTTGACCTACGTGTGTAATTGTTAATGCAGACGGAATAGGGGTAGTCCCCTTCTCAAATGCGGGTAGACCCTTCACATGCTCAAGCTCGCTAAATATCGGCAGCTATTTGGATACGTTAGTGCTGACTCCCAGATGCCTGGATTATCTACTCACGTATTCCCACTTTCGTAACTTCTTCCTAAACTGTTCACGAAGCGTCGCTAGTCCCCCAGGGTCATTGATTTGGTGAAGTTCCAGTCGTACCACATGACCTCCGTTTGTGAGACCGATGAGGAATTGGTCCCCTGCAGCTATTTGAACGAGGGAAGCGTGTTGGGGAGCACCGGCGTCGTCCTGGTGTAGGTTCGGAAGTTCAGGGAGCTCCGGCAGCACTAGAGGCTCGACTCCTTCCATGATCCAGGTGTAGCACTGTATTTCCGAGCCCTGGGCTAACGCTCTAGCGTCTTCACCACCACTTTCTCCGCGCAACTGATCGAGCTCGACCTGCTTCGTCTCCCAAATAGCTCCCATCTGATCCTGAGCAGGATTCCATACGTAAACCGAACCGGAGGCCGTGAGAGCCGCGCTGAATGCCCATCCGCATTCGACTTGTACGACTCTTGTGTCTGGACGAGTGGCATCGAAGACAGGATGCTTAAATATGAACGGCCGACCCCAGCTTAGGAAGCACCAGATTCTGTGCTGTGCGTCTAGTCCCGTGACGAAATTACGACCGCAGCTGAATGAAAGCATTGAGGTGGGAAGTTTCAGGCGCTTCGGTGGATTACCAGCTTGCTTGCAGGGGTTGTAGTAACCATCGAGAGTCATAGCCCAACCAGCTTCAAGTTGCCCTACACATATGCCTATGAGGTCACTAGGCGTAATGAGATGCGCAGAAGACGCACCCCAGACATACATACATCCCTCAGAATCGAGTGCAGTGAAGGACCTGGTATTAATTAAGTTCTATCAAGTACTCGAGAAGCACCACGCACCATCCACCAGCACCGAGTTGGACAATCCGTCCTCCCGGCGTGACTTCGAGCTGCAGTGGCCATGTCTGCATACCCCAAGTCGCAAATCCCGATTGTCTGGGAATCTCTCTTCCCAGCCGCCCTTCGCTGTTGTCGCTTGGAGTGCAGTCAACCCCACGAAATCGGCGCAGTCCAGTGGTCACTCACCCCCAGGTGAACGTCTTTGATTTCTTCATGCGGCTGTATATGAACTTCCAGCCATGCCTTCGTGCTGTAGCGACGTGACTGAAGTTGTAATCTTCTTGGATCTTGCGGTGCCAAAACGCATCATCGCAGCCAATCTGGGCAAAGAACTTGTTGGTCGAGGTGAGATTCAGAAGGTCTCTGAGTGGTAGAAAAGGAAGAAGCTCGTCAAGCAATAACTCCAAGGGTAGCTCCTCTAGCTTGCCCATGATTAATGGCAGGGGGATGACGTTCGTTTGCCTTTGTAAACCACCCAAGTCCTCAGTCCTCAGCCCGAACGGCAAGCGTTAGGCAAGCGTCTTCATCCAAAGTAGTTGCCTCTTCAGCGTCCGACGGCACAGCTCACGGCTCACAGCTCTTTCGGTCCGCATCGAGGCTGGGTGGTATCTAATTGCACATGCGCAATCATTGTCTTGGATTACCTATTAGTCCTACATTCATGTCTAAAAGCGTCTACTCTAGTAACCAATATACTAAAGGCCTTTCGCAAGCCCGCTCTCTCTCACCCCGAATTATAACGGAAGGAGTTTTCCATTGGCACAGGTCCCATTGGGCCCAACAATTTACTTGTTCCCGACAGACGTAAACCCTCTGGAGTAACGGCCCAATCAGTAGATGCTCCTGCGACGCTTTGTTTTCAGATTATCAATGAGGAAAATGGATGAATCCCTCTGAGGATTTGAAGCAGTCGATTGAGAAACTGTCTCTTGAAAAAGGTGGCGACGTCGTCGGCGTGCATATTTACCACTTCGAGAACGAGATCGGTGAGTGAGATTCCCCTTTGGTGAGAGGGAAACAAGGGGTGTGTTTGGTCACTGGGCTGAGCTGACAAATAAAATCTTTGGTACCAGTGATTATAT
>Ga0307513_10008799_pt1 | contig 12854 bp, 9 predicted proteins | sample 15_EM_MG_FD_202174 | JGI IMG/M metagenome (GOLD analysis project Ga0307513, IMG submission 202174) | Populus trichocarpa ectomycorrhiza microbial communities from riparian zone in the Pacific Northwest, United States - 15_EM | ecosystem: Host-associated > Plants > Roots > Unclassified | place...
CTTGCTGCTTCGCAGTGCGCTCCGGATAAGCCGCGCACTGGCGTCCGGACCTAGTGCCGCCGATCGTAGTTGGTCGTATGCGTTGGCGTAAGTGGCGAGATCCTCAGGGGCCTCAAGGACCGAAGTGCCCCGCAGATTGTCCATGGTTACGGCTTCGACGGTCGGCTCAGTTCCGAAGCTGAAGGAGGAGAAGGCGTAGGTGGACCACGCCACGGCTCCCGCGCTGAACGGCAGTACCTGCACCGTGACGTTCTTCCGTTTCCCGGCCTCAAGGATCGCGGACAGTTGTTCCCGGTGGATCTCTGCGCTCAGCATCGGGTTCGTGATGACCGACTCCCAGAGGATGACGGCGTAACTGGCCCCGCCCTCCTCGATCTTCGCCTGTCGCTCCTCGCGTACCTTCATCAACTGGGTGACCCGCTCAGGTGCGATGTGGTGCGGAGTCGCCACGATGACCGCATTCGCGTAGGCCGACGTCTGCAGCAATCCCGGCACCAGGACCGGCTGCCACTCGCGGATGTACGTGGCGTCATCCTCCAACGCGATGTGGTCGAGGTAGTCCGGCCGCAGGTGATCGGCGTGTTCGAGCCACCAGCCGCGGCGACCACTGTTCTTCGCGAGCCACACCAGGTGCTCGCGCTCCTTGTCGTCCTCGACGCCGTACCTGTCCAGGAGCAAGAGAACCTCTGCCGGCTTCGCGGTGGTGATGCCGTCCTCCATACGACTGATCTTGGAACGCGATCCGTAGATGAAATCGGCGGCCTGCGCCTGATCGAACCCGGCGTTGACCCTGTGCCGCTGCATCTTGCGGCCGAACCGCCTGCTGCGGACGGTCGGCCTCCCGTTTGCGGGCATGTCGCCGCCTCCCTCTTGTAGCCGGTACGGACTGCCAAGTCTGCCTGTTTTCGGGGCTCTTGGGATCCGCATCACACGAAAGCATGAATCCATGCACGTGTGCATAAGATTTCGTTGCCTGAATTGCACGTACGACCCTAGCCTCGGTGCACATGCACCGCCGCACGGCGTGTATGTGACCGAGCGTCAGGGGGTACTCCGCCATGCCCGAACCCACCTCACCCCAGCCCGCCCAAGCCACCACCTTCCGCATCCCCAAACACCCCAGAAACGTCCCCGAAGCCCGAGCCCAGGTCCGCAAAGCCCTTGCCGACTGGGGCCTGCCCACCGAACTCGCCGCCGACGTCGCCCTCGTGGCCACCGAGTTCGTCACCAACTCCGTACGGCACTGCGAAGTGACCTTCTCCCTGGTCGAGATCACCCTCACCCTCCATGCAGGCCAACTCCTCCTGGAGGTCTCAGACCCCGGCAAGGAGAAGCTCCCCGCACCCCGCGCCGCCGGCCAACAGGACGAGAGCGGACGCGGGTTGGCCGTCATCGCGGCCCTCGCCGGCCAATGGGGATGTGACCTCCGCCGGTTCACCAAATGCTCGTGGGCCACCTTCCCGCTGCCGGAAGTCGCCCCCGCATGCTCCGGCTGATCGCCCGCTTGGCCGCCGCACTCCGCCCCCACACACCTGCCCCTGCGGTACTCACCCAGCCACCACGCGCCCCGGACCCGTACGTCTGGACCCTGCCCAACCCCCGCGACTCACGCTGGCGACGCTGGCACCGACGTACGCAACACATCCCGTACAAGGACCGGACCGACCTGCTCCTGCCCGAAGAAGCCTGCTGGCAGCCGCCCGTACACACTCCGCCCCGCTCCCCGATCTGGACGACGACCGACGACGTCGTACGCCTCTACGTGCTCCAAAGAGGGGGTGGAGTGAGCCGAGTTGGGCCGTGTGATGATGCACGGACGATGACCGGCCCTGGGGAGGGACCGGGTAGGTGAGAAGGGCGGGGCCCATCGTGAGCAAGGGTGAGGAGTCCATACCGGACGAAGAGTGGGAGCGCTTCCTTCGTGAAGCCAAGGCGGGGGCTAAGGGGGCGCCCGAGGAGCCGTCGGCGCGGGCCCGGATGGTGACGCGGCGGCTCCGGGAGGAGACCGGCCGACCGGAGCCGTGGCGGAGTCACCAACCCGCCCGGCGGCAAGGAGGTAAGGGCTGGTACGTGATCGGCCTGCTGGTTGCGGTCGTCTTGCTCGTCGTGGCACTGGATCCAGGGCGGGTGGTTGGATGGTTCGGAGGCGGAGGTGGAGGCGGCGAGAATGCGCCGCTCGCCGTGGAGTCGGAACGTCCGGATCAGCCGCCGTCGGCGGAAGCGGCGGCCCAACCTCCGACCCCGGAGCAGCCGTTCAGGGGGTCGCCCGCGGCGCAGTGGGGTGACGGGACGGCTGGGATCGGACTGCCTGAGGCACGGGCGACCGGGTGGATGAGCAAGGGGCAGGTCGTGCAGGCACTCGAGAAGACACGGGACTTCCTCGCCGCGTCCAGTCTGGATCCTGGCGTGCTGCGCGGGGAGCGACCGAGGAAGGCGATCGCGTTGATCAATCCTCATCAGCAGGATGTCCAGGACTACCTGGCGACCTCGCTCCGCGCGCCCAGCCGGGAGAACGATCCTCTGCTGCTGTTCAGCCGGTTCGAGAAGACGAAGGTCCGGCTTGTCGGGGATGTGGTCAAGACACGAGGGCGGATCACGTACCGAGAAGGTAAGCGCGGTGCGGTCGAGGTGACCACCGATGTCACGTACGTATATCCGGTCGTACGCGCTGCAGCGGGAAGCGACGAAGTCGCGCGTACCATCGTGCGCCGCGAGGTCGTGATGAGTTGGGACGACCCGGCGAAGGTCGTCGTCGAGCCGGGTACGTTCTCCTTCGTCTCCTACAAGGTGGACACCACCAACGGCGGCTGCGATACCTTCACCGGCTACCTCACCCCCGAGTTCAACGCAGAGCGCGCTGCCTCGCGCCCGGGAGACGGCCCCGAGGTCGACCCGTACGACCGGAGCACGTCGATGGACACGCGCATGCGGGAGGCCGGCGATGCGGGTTGCGGGACTGCCACACGGTCGTGAGCGGCAGTCGCAGGGAATCAGAACTGCATGGTCGGCCCCGCTTCGCCCCTCTCGGCCCCCTCCGCTTCGGCCACCCCAATGACACGGCAGGCTGACTGACATCCCTCTGACCCGGAGAGCCGGGCAGTTGGGCAATCACGGCGCTCGACTACGCAGCGGCGGGCACCGTGTTGGGACCAGGCCCACCAGGCCGGGTGTCACGGTCCGCGTGGGCGCCGGGTCGGACAGGATTTCCCCGAACGGCTTCCAGCCATCATCGTCCTCCAGACCCCGGGCGAGGTCTACAACGACGAAGGGCTCCCGGCACCAGCCGGGAGCCCTTCTCCTTCTCTTTCGGTTACGCCGGGAAAGCTCGGTCCAGAACCGATCGCGTTTCCCTGATCTCGCGCTTCCATTGATCACTCTTCATGATCTCGCGATCCCAGACGACCACAGGTTCGTCCCCTGCCACGCAGTAACCGTAGATCTGGTCCGCGATGTCGTCGGTGAAGAGGTGGTCGAAGTGAAAGGCCCCCTCGAACGTCAGCCACGCGATTCCCTCCGCGTGCGCAGCCGCTCTCCGCAGAAACTCTCGCAGATAGCTGGGGAAATACGGGTCGTCCAGGCGATCGTCCTCGAAGGTGAGATCGTACTCCCAAACAGTAGCCTCCCACTCTTCGGGCTCGGAGACCATCTCGTAGAGTCCGACCTCGTCCGGTCGCGTGCCGGAGAGCTCGAACTCGCCCGGGTCCAGGCGGGAGTCGGCTTGCCCGATCGTGAAGAGGATGACGACCGCCGGGCCGCTCCATGTGATGGCGTCCTTGAGGGAGATCATAGGAGGCCCCACTTCGCCATGTTCTTGCCACCGGGCACCATAGCGGTAATGATCTTGCCCTGACAGTTACCTTCCTTTGCCACCATGATCACCAGTACCTGGCCATTGACCTTCTTGGCGAATCCCTTGGCCTCTGTGCCACCGCTCCTCCAGTCGAACGTCTTGTCCGGCGACGTCAGAATCTGCGAGAAATTCTCCTGGAAGTACTCGAGCTGGGAGGCAACGCTTCCCTCACTGGGAATCAGCCCGTCTTCCTTCACGTGATGCATGGCGTGACCGCCCCCTTTGTTCATACTGGAAGGGGCGCGCAGATTCTCGACGGCTCCCGTGCCCTCAGCCCGAGGCTGGCGCTATCAGTCGATCAGTGACCGTGCGACTTCATTGCCTTCTTTTGTATTGGCGATCCAGGCGCGACTGCCCAGCTTTGGATTCCAGGAAAGGCGCTCAAGGTCATCGAGTACCAACTGGACAACTTCGCCAGCCTCCCCCCTCCACGGCGAGAATCCCTCTGCAGCAAGTTCACCGATCTGGATCAAGCCATTTTCGAGCAAGAAGTGCAGCATCTCGACGAAGAATTCCTTCCACGGGCGGCCCTTCGCCCCTTCCCTCGCTGCCCAGATGAGCTGATCGATTGGGACCCAATCGTCCAGCCCTTCGATCAATACGTCAGCGAAAATACGTCTGTCAATCATGGCAAGTGAACCTTCAATGGCTTCCCACCGCTACCAGGCTGGATATCTACTGTCGCTCCACCGGAAGCAGATGCCGTTCTCCACTGAATCACGGTGCCATCTTCGAGTCGATACACCTCGGGGATCTTTGGACCACGCGCTGGGAGTCGCTCAGCGCCAGCAGTCCAGCGCTCGAAGGCATCGCGCATCGTCTGCTCATCAGGCATCTCCCGAACGTGCCCCTGTCTACCCTTCGGCAGATTGTCGAACTCGGACTGCCATACACCGCACGATCCATTGCTGTTGTGAACGAGGACCGGCGTGGCCCCCGCCACCACATAGTAGGTGTGGAAGTCGGCGATCGTCAGATTGTGGACGCTCTGCTCGGGTGTGGCCCACGCCTTGGTCTCGCTGACCTCGGCGGAGGTACCGGCTTCGGTCCGCAGAGTGTCGCCGGGTTCGAGCTGACCGGCGTCGGTCCAGGTGTTCTGGTCACCCGCCACCCAGAAGGGGTGGTTGTCGGTGGCGACCAGCGTGCCCGTGGACTGCCCGTCGGGACTGGTGACGGTGACGTCCACGAGGTTCTTCTGCCCCCTGCTGCCAATGGTCAGCTGGACGCGCTTCGCCTCGGTACGGCCGGACTCCGGGTCGGTGGCCATGACCTGGTCGCCGATCCGAACGTCCTCGATCGCCCTGGTCCGGCCGTCGGCCATCAGGACCCGGGTGCCCGGCGTGAAGCTGCTCTTCCCGCAGTTGATCTTCCTGAAGATCTTGATCTTGAGGGCGCTGAGGGCGAGGCCCTTGAGGCACGAGAGCTTCTTGGTCGCCAGGCACTCCTCGATCTCCTCGGCACCGACGTACCAAGCGATCAGGCGGTCGAGATATGTGGTGGTGATGCAGCCCAATCCGCCTGCGCCGTCACCGCCGCAGACCAGGAGCGTCTCGCCCGGCTTCAACTCCTGGTTCTCCCAGGGGTTCCCACGGAATTCGATCAGCCGCTTCTCCAGTACCGCGCGCAGCTCCGCGTCGCTGAGCGGCGTGCTGGTCTCCTGGGCGGCCTCCTCCTTGATCTGCGCCTTCAGTTCCGCGACCAGCAGGTCGGCGGCGGTCTTCATGGCCTCGGTGGACGCCTTGGCGGCTGCCGCGGAGTCCGCTTCCGCCGCCAGCGCGGAAAGACCAGCCTGATAGGCGGAGTTGTTGGCCTCCATGGAGTAGTCGTAGGCGATGGCAGCGGAGTGCTGGGCACGTTCGGCCGAGCGGGCCGCCGACTGTGCGTCCGCCTGGGCCGCCGCGGCCGCGTTCCGGGCCGTCTTCGCGGACTCGGCCGCCTCGGCGGCGGATTCGGCGGCCTGGTCGGCCGACTTGTCGGCCTGCGCGGCGTACGTGTCCGCCTGGGCGGAGGACGCTTTGGCCTTGTTGGCCCACGAGGTGGCCTCGGCGGCGTTCTTACGTGCCTCCGCAGCGGCCTTCTGCGCCTCGTTGGCGTCCTTCGCCGCGAGCGCCGCCGACTTGTAGGCGGCCTGCAGCAGAACGTTGACCTCGGCGATGTGCGCGGCGGCGTTCGCATCCCGCTGGCGCGCCTTGTACAGGCCGATCTCCAGGAAGGGACGCAGTCCGGACGCCGGTCCCGACAGCACGGCCTGCGCCGCGGCCTGGACCTCGGGGCCACCGGCGGCGAGGGCCTCGGCGACCGCCACGCGGTCGTCGTCCTCCTGAGCCTGGTACTGCCCGGTCTCCAGGAACTCCGCCACGTCGGCCGCGGTACCGTCCAGCGCCTCGCTCGCGGCGGCTTTCACACCCGGACCGCCCTCGGCGGAGATCTTGGCCACGGCGATCCGGTCGTCGTCGTCCTTGCCCGGGTAGGCACGCGTGCGCAGCCACTCGCGTACCTGGTCGATCGGCTTGTCCAGCACATCCAGCGCGGCCTGCCGCTGCGCGGGGACCTCGCTGTTCACGGCAAGGTGGCCGACGCTGGCGCGGTCGTCCTGTTCCAGAGCCAGCGCCAGCCTGGCGCGTACGAACTCGGCCACGTCGTCGTCGCTGCCCGCCAGTGCGTCCCCTGCCGCGTCCCGGACCCAGGTTCCGCCGGTGGCAAGCAGGTTGACCGCTGCCTGGCGTCCCTTGGCGGCCGTGACCGACAGGTCGGAGGCCGCTGCGGCCTCGGACACCAACTGCTCTGTCTGGGCGCTGAGTTCCTGGATACGGCCAACCTCCCACTGGGAGGCGGCCACCTTCTCATCGTAGGCCTGAGCGGCCTCCTCGGCCGCCAGGACCGCCTCGTCCTGCTGCTGGGCCAGCCGCTCGGCGTCCGCCTTGCGCGCCAACTCCACCACGGTCGAGGCCTGGTCGGCCGCCTTCAGCGCGTTGTTCGCGGCCTCGGTGGCCGCGTTCGCGGCCTCGGTGGCGTCCTTGGCGGCGTCCACTGCCTCGCCCGCCGCGTCGGCAGCCTTGTTCGCCGCGATCGCCGCCGCCTCGGCATGCGCCGCGGTCTCGTTGGCCGCGTCACGCGACTGTCGGGCAGCCGTGCCGGCCTGCTTGGCGTTGGACTGCGCGACACCCGCCGCGCGGGTGGCCTGGTCGGCCAACCGCTTGGCCTTGGCCGCCGCCGCAGCAGCCTCGTCACCCTTGGCACCCGCCTCGCCAGCCCAGCGACCCGCGTCTGCGGCTGCGGCTGCCGCAGCCGCAGCGTTCGCCCCCGCGCTGGCCGCGGCCCCGGCGGCGACCGCCGCCTGGTCGGCGGCGATACCGGCCTGGTCGGCGGCGACCGCCGCCTTCCGGGCCCCGGACGCTGCGGCGTTCGCCTTGTCCGCCGCCTTGCGTGCCGCATCGGCCCGCAAGGCGTCACCGGCCGCCGCACCCGCGGCGGACCGGGCCGCGGACGCCGCGTTTCCGGCCTGGCTGGCCGCATAGGCCGCCTGTGCTGCGGCTGAGGCAGCCACCCGCGCCGTCGCATTCGCCGCCGCCGCCGAGGACAGCGCCGTACGGGCCGCCTGGGACGCCCGGTCGGCGGCAGCCGCAGCCCGCGACGCCGCCGCAGCAGCGCGGCCGGCCGACTCCTTGGACTCCAATGCCTCCCGTGCCGCGACCTGCGCGGCCGCCTTGGCCTCCTGGGTGGCCTTCTCCGCCTTGGCCGCCTCCTCCTTGGCGGTCTCGGTCAGCTCCTTCGCCCGCTTCTGCGCCGTGTCGGCGAGTACGGCCAGCTGCGCGACAGTCAGCGTCTCCTGGTCACGCGCGGCCGCGACCGCCCACCCGTCGTCCAGGAAGTCCTGTACGTCCTCGTCCGTACCGTCCAGCGCCTGACCCGCGAGCAGCTTCACGTTCGTGCCGCCGGTGTACATCAGCTGGCCGACCCGGACCCGGTTGTCGTCGGCCCGCGCCTTGTACTGCCCCGTCTCCAGGAACGCGCTCACGTCGTCGGCCGTGCCACTGAGAGCCGTATTGCCGGCCTTCTTCACACCCGAACCGCCGAAGGCCATGACCTGCGCCGCCTGGACGCGCTGGTCCTCCTCGTGGGCCGCGATGAAGCCACTGTCCAGGAAGGCCTGGAGCTCGGTCTCACCGCCGCCCAGCGCGGTGTTGGCCGCGTCGCGCACACCCGGACCGCCGATGGCCATGATCTGCGCCACCTCGACCCGCAGATCCTCCAGTTGGGCGGCCGGCAGGTCCACGTCCATGAACGTCTGGACGTCGTCGATCGAACCCAGCAGGGCCGCCTCGGCCGCGCGCCGGACGCCCTGACCGCCGTATTCCCACTCCATGAGGACGTCGGCACGTCCGTACTCCGGTGCCTCGTCGGCTGCTGCGGCAGGACGCAGATCGATGCCCATGACCATTACCAGGGCTATCAGCGCCGCCACGATGCCTCGCCATGCCGGAACGGCCCTCAATCTGACACTCAACGCGCTACTCCCTCTTTCCATTGACATTCAGCTCGTTCGATATTCACCAGATTCATGTACGCCATCACCTCTCACTTACCGACCTCAGCCCTTTAGCCGAACCTTACAGTTTCTTTGCGTGCTTCACGGGAAAATTCAACCACCCTTTTACCGGAAGATCCCTTTTATGAACTATCGCCGATAAATACCGCACCATTTCGTGACCTTTCCTTTATCTAAATCAATACAACCCTTTTCAGGTGTGACCGATCCCACGCCGACCCTCCATTATTCGTCCGAATTATTCCATTCCATGAAGTGGACAGACCCAGGGGCGCAGGGTTGCATATGAGGTACCGGCAGTATTCGGTAGATGGTCAGGGGTTCATTTCTTGCCCGGGAGTGGGAGCTGCGCATATCAAATTTGCACCCCCTCATACCCGTGCGTGAAATGCTTTCCGGCTTGCTATTTCCCATCCGGAGCAACAAAGTCAGGATTGTAATGAAGGAGCTTTTCCCTGTGTCACCGAGGTCATACCGCAGGAGACTCATAGGGACGGCCCTGGCCGCTCTGGCCGCCGGGGCTCTCATGTGGACCGCCGTGTCGGGCAGTGGCTCCGACCAGGGGAGCACCGCGAATCGGACGTCCGGGGCGGTGGCGGCGGTGGCCGACGAGGCCCCCGGTTACGCCGTCGAAAACTTCGACTACCCGCAGGCGGACAAGATCCTTGCCGAGAAGAACATCGTGCTCAAGCGCGGCGACGGTCACATCACACTCGCCGACTGCGTGACCGGTACCGGCCAGCTCGAGGTCATGGCGCGCGACCAGAGCAAGATCTGCTTCGGCGTCAAGGGCACCTCCGGCTGGCTGACGCTGGAGCTGCCCTCGGTCTATCTGATCAGGGGCAACGACTACGCCACCCAGGCCGACCTCACTGTCGGCACCGAGGAACAGACGTACGACATCACCAAGAACACCTGGACCCCGGTCGGGGAAAGCGCGGACGAGCAGGCCCGCGAGTGGACGCTCCTGGAGCTGAGGACCGCCAAGTAACCCTGGTCCAACTCCACTTGCCCATCGCTCGGCAGATCTCCAGCCCAAGGATTCACGTCATGCGACCCATCAGACCGAAGCGCCTGTCCGCGCTTGCCGCAGCCCTGCTCGCGATCCCGATCGCACTGGGCGTCGCGCCCTCGCCCGCGTCCGCCGTCACCGGCGGCACCCCCTCCACCGACACCACCTACGCCTACACCGCGCAGATAACCATCGGCGACCACGACCGCGGCTGCTCCGGCGTCCTCGTCGCCAGGCAGTGGCTCCTTACCGCGGCCAGTTGCTTCGCCGACGACCCGGCCACGAACATCTCCGTGCCTGCGGGCAAGCCGACCCTCACGACCACCGCGACCATCGGCCGCTCCGACCTGACCAGCACGGCAGGTGCCGTACGCGAGGTCGTCGAGCTGGTCCCCCGTGTCGACCGCGATGTCGTTCTGGCCCGCCTGAACCGCCCGGTCACCAACGTCACCCCCGTCGCCCTGGCCACCGCCGCCCCCACCGCGGGCGAGGAGCTGAAGTTCGCCGGATACGGGCGCACCAAGACCGAGTGGGCGCCGCTGAACCTGCACACCGGCGCGCTGTCGGTGGACGCTTCCGCCGCCACCACGGCCACCGTCACCGTCACCGGCAAGGACGGTGCGGCCGCCTGCATGGGCGACACCGGCGGCCCCGTCATCCGCACGGTCAGTGGCACCCCCCAACTGGCGGCCCTCAACAGCCGTTCCTACCAGGGTGGTTGCTTCGGCATCGACGCGGCCGAGACCCGCACCGGCGGCATCACCGCTCGCGTCGACGACCTCGCCTCCTGGGTCGCAGACTTCGTCGACGCCTACCGCCCCCTCGTCAACGTCGGAACCGAAGGGTGCCTGGCCGTCCCCAAGGACAGCACGGACAACGGCACCCTCCTGATCCAGTGGACCTGCAGCAACGGTACGGAACAGCTGTGGCGCCTGGAGAATGTCGCGGGCGGGAACGGTGACCGCTACGCCATTCGGAACAGCAACAGCAAGAGGTGTATTGCCATGCCCGGCGCCGACATCGACGAGGGCACCCAGGCCATCCAGTGGACATGCAGCGGCGATGACGAGCAGATCTGGATCCACGACAGCATCGGCCGACTGCGTAACCTGAACAGCGACCTGTGCCTCGTCGTCCCCAAGTCCAGCACCACCCCCGGCACCAAGATCATTCAGTGGGGATGCACGACGAACGACGACCAGAAGTGGACCTGGTAAAACCCCCGCAACGGGCGGAGCCTGTACGGATGTGAAAGGGCCCGGGGTCGGAATCCGACCCCGGGCCCTTTCACGTCGCTGTGCTTGTCAGGACCGCACCGCCCTGACCCTCTTCACGACCTTCCGCACCGTCGGGTTGCGCCGCAGCGTCTCCGCGCGGACCGTGCTGCCGCCGGGGAGGCGGAGGCTGGTCAGGCGGCGGCGCTTGAAGTAGTGGGCGTTCTCCGACAGATGGACCGACAGCCAGGCGGCGACCTCTTCACGCAGCTGCGGGTGCTTACGGGACTGCATGCAGTACCCGACCGCCTTCACCAGCGGCTCCAGCCGTGCGACAAGGCCGGGGTCGTCGGACGGCACCCCGATGCTGGACGCGAGGTCGCGTTCGGCGTCGGGCAGGGCCGCGTCGATGATGGTGAGCGGGATGCGGTTGCTGTTCTCGTACGGCGTGATGGCGTCGAGGAGCGACTCCGTGCCGACCCGGGCGACCGGGATGCCGTAGAAGGTCGCGGCGGTCATCAGCGCGGTGGAGAAGCAGCCGACGACCAGCTGCGGCTTCAGGTACGCGAACACCGTCTCGGCGAGCACCGGTTCGTTGAGCACGCTCAGGTGCACGCCGAGTTCCGTGGCGGCGGTCTGCAGGGACGTGGAGTACGCGGCCGGGGCGCTCGGGTGCGGCTTGAACAGGACGGCGGTGTGGCCGGCCCTGGCCGCGGCCCGGAGCATCCGGACGTGCAGCTCCTCCTCTTCCTCCTGGGTGATGAGGTTGATGGCGGACAGGTACTGACCGAGGAGCACGGCCGTCGGACGGTTCTCGACGGGGATGCGGTCGGCGAGCAGGTCGACGCCCTGCTCCCCGATCTCGTTGAGAACGCCGACGATCGGCTCGTTCGGGATCGGCACCGGCTCCACGCCGTACTCGGCGAGGAGCAGGGGCCGCAGTCCCGGTATGAGGTCGAGGTGGAGCACCCGGGCGATGCGGCTGCTCATGCCGTGCGGAACGCGGTTGCGGGTGGGGCCGTAGCTCATCAGGCCGTCCGCGTACACGTGGATCGGGCTGTCGGCGAAGATCTCGGCGACCGCGCGCGACGGGTTCGCCTGGATCGACTCGCAGGCGATCTCGACGGGCTCGTCACCGAGGTTCCAGGCAAGGCGTACGGCCTTCTCCCACATGATCGCGTCCTGCGCGCGGGGGGACCAGCCGGCCGGGTGGTGCGGGGAGATGAACTCGTTCCAGGAGCGCACCTCGTCGAACTCGGGCCGCAGCTTCTCGAAGCCGGGCATCCTGTCGAGCGGGGTGCCGACCTCCGGGATGGCGGCCGTGTTGCTGACGACGAGGATGCGGCGGTGCTCCTCGCGCGGGCCGAAGAGGCCGGCGCGGATCGCTGCCGTGACGGTCGCCGCGGCGTACTGCGTCGCCGAGAAGAAGATCTGGATCATGCCGCGATTCCCTTCATACCGCCGCGCACGCGCCGCAGCAGGTGTACGCGCTGCTCGCCCATCCCGATGAGGGCCGCCTGGAGTTCGTCCTCGGTCATCTTGTTCAGCGCGTCGGCGCTCATCTGCCGCAGCTTGGCGGCGGTCGGCCGGTCGAAGCGGCTGCGCTGGAGCAGCTGGTGCGCGATGACGACGCAGTAGTTGCGCAGCGCCTTCTTGCGCAGCAGCCCGACCTCGGGGTCGCTCGCGAGTTCGGCGAGGACGAGGTCGAAGGACCGGAAGAAGTCCAGCTGGCGGACGTCACCGATCTGGGTGAGCGAGGTGGTGACGCCCCGGCGGTAGAAGACCCCGCGCAGGCTGGCGACCAGGTAGGAGTCAGCCCTGCGGTGCAGGTCCCAGATCCAGGGGCGGTCCTCGGCGGTCTTCAGTCCGTCGTGGAAGCGCAGCATGCCCTTGTCGAGGAGGCGGCGGTGGTAGACACCGGCCCAGGCGTAGGGGTAGTCGACCATCGTCGTGTCGTCGACCGGGAGGATCGAGGTGCGCGGGTCCAGCGGGACGTTCCGGCGGCCCTCGGGCGCCCGGTGGACGGCCCGCTCCATGCCGTTGACCTGTACGTGGTCGGTGCGCACGAAGTCGACGTCGTGGCGCTGGACGGAGTCCACGAGGGCCTGGAGATAGCCCGGGCCCAGCCAGTCGTCACCGTCGAGGAAGGTGAGGTAGGTGCCCTCGGCCGCGTCGATGCCGGTGTTGCGGGCGGTGGCCAGGCCGCCGTTCTGCTCGTGCCGGATCACC
>Ga0307513_10008800_pt1 | contig 12853 bp, 9 predicted proteins | sample 15_EM_MG_FD_202174 | JGI IMG/M metagenome (GOLD analysis project Ga0307513, IMG submission 202174) | Populus trichocarpa ectomycorrhiza microbial communities from riparian zone in the Pacific Northwest, United States - 15_EM | ecosystem: Host-associated > Plants > Roots > Unclassified | place...
AACACAAGGCGACGTCTGATAGAGTCACGATTGGGTCAGGACGCGGCATGTATAGGGGGTAAGATCAGGAAGAAGTAGCGAGACGTCATGAATGGAGAGAGCAGGATCGTGTGATCCGGACGAGGGAGGCAGGAGCAGAAAAGATCCGGACGAGAGGTGGGAAGATGCACGAAGCCCTGATGTTCGGTGAGAAGGAACCGGCATCAGGGCGGGAGAGTATTAGATCAGGCGGCGTCAGGGCGGGAGACCCTTGGATCAGGCGGCGTCAGGGCGGGAGACCCTTAGATCAGGCGGCGTCAGGGCGGGAGACCCTTAGGTCAGGCGTCGCCAGGACGGAGTAGCGCAGCACCAGACGCAGTCAGGATGCACAGGACGTCGGGGTCCGTGTCCTGATTGCGTCAGGACGGACGGCGCCAAGTAACGCAAAGTCAGGACGCAACGTCGATCCGACGTTGCGTCCTGATTCGCGATTTGCATTCCGGCGTCAGGTGCGTCAGACGCACAGGACGCACAGAACGCAGGATATTATTTTTGCTGATGTGCACGGCATCCCCACATCGAAGTCTCTGGTAGAAATAGCTACGGAGCTCACCACTTTCAACACTGGATTGTCGGGAAACGCCTGGCTGCCTTCTCGTCCACCTATAGAACCGAGCGCCGATTGTGTTTCAACTCTCACACCCAATGTTCCAACTGCCACGGCTACGGACACCACAATAACAAGTGCACCAATCCAGCCACGTGCCGGTGGTGCGCCTCCCCACACCCTACGGGTAATCACACCTGTCCCACCGCTACCTGTCGAATACGCGGCCAACCATGCAACCACACCGTGCTTAGGTGTGTGAACTGCAAAGGCCCACACGACGCCCACACTATACGATGCCCCTCCCGCCCTAAGAGTGCCCAGGATGATAGGCCGGATGAAGGCGAGGAGGAGATGACCACTTGATGACTATGATTTATGTTATGGTTATTGCGTAGACTTTGGTTCTACATTTTATTTTTATCAAATAAGGCGGTGATGAAGTTTCTTTTGTTATATTAATGGTTTTTCTAGGCCATACCTTAGGGTGCATGCCGGAGTTTTCCTGTAGTTAAATACAAAATAAACTCATAGGATTTTAAAAAAAAAAAAAAAGAACCTGAACACTTGAGTCCGAGTTTTGTATGGGCGGTCAGATATGCATAGATGCAAATTTTTTATCCCTGTCCTTTCCTGTACCAAAGAGTAGTTACACCAGGGATACTAGCCATGGAATACGGGGAAAAGTTGCCCTCTGACAAAGAAAGCGAGTGTTTCGGAGGTAGATCATAAATATACGCCTGAACCCCCCCCGTTCCTCATTCTATCGATATCATGAGAGAGTACTATGATTGGATACCAATTTCATTTTTTACCAAAGATAAAGTATCAGGCGCCTGCACTGTATATTTTCTGAAGAAGTTAAAAGATTAAGAGGAAAGGGTATTATCGGCCAGTTCCTATGGTCTAATGGCTTAGGAGACTGGTCGGCTAATTTGAAACAGGGACCATCATGAGTTCGAATCCGGGGGGCAGTGGAGTAGTCGAGCATTAAAAAAAATGCTCGGCGAACCACTTTTTTGCTAGGGGGTAGGTCTAGGGTTGGTATAGTAATGCCCTTGGGCCAATTCCCGTCAAATGTTGCGGCAGGACTACTGGCTAGTGTTCGGGTATGATACTATATGCCCGTAACTTGTAAGTTGTCCCGTCCCCCAGTTCAAGATAGATGCGAACTCGAGGCGTAAGCAGGTCTCCGATTCGAATTGAAACGCACTTACCAACATATTTATTCAATCATTCTTCGCCGCTTGGGGCCTTCAATTCGGGACTCGAGCCGCCAAAGTCAGATGGACCGGATGCAGGTAGCATAATAGGCAACTTAGTATCCTACAGAAGTTCTCGGATCAACCTAGTTCTAATTCCATCTAACGTACTAACCTCTAGTGGGAGATCCAACAAGCTTTTAGATTCCCTAATACAGGTCCAGCAAGCTATAGGTCAATCTTCGACACATTTGTAGTCTGGATAAAGGTTAGGGTACTCGAGTAGTAAGAACTCAGCACTATAGGAGCCTGCCCGTCTAACGTTATTAGGTGCCAGCTAATAGCACCACATTAAGCCAAACTTGGGCTAGGAGAGGTCGTGTTTCTCTGAGGAGCGGAGGGGATTGCCTGATAGTGGGGCTCCGGAACTTACCCCGGGAATCTCAGAAGTAGGTTCATACCCCTTCGAAGCACTCTTCTAGGTATGGGAATTGGAACTGAAATATGATACTAGCCTAGTTTCTAACAGTCAGATCAGAGATGGGGCAATGCGTTCCCAAGAGCTCCTCGCAGCAAGGGTAGACTCTTAAAGGCGATCAAATCACTAGAACCAAGGAGGAGGGGGATCAGGGGAGAGAGGTGTGGTTCCGGTAGCCTATTTCCTGGTCCATGTTCCGCGATATCGGGATGGCACTACCTCCACAATACTACTAGCTAGCATTCAGCCCAGTGGAGAGAACTCTGATATCGCGGTAGAGTTTGCGTATTCTCCCTGGAACCGCGCCGGTTCACTGAAGAGTGTTATGTCGTGTAGAAAAAGGATGGTGCACAGTACTCGTAAGGCTGGATTTAAAAGTATGGCGCAATCCTCTGAACGGGGTTATCATAAATCACGAATATTGTGTCTAGTACCCTTCCGCCACACGCCCGCCAAGTCACGGGTATCTAACGGCTCTCGGCCGTACATATGCAGTCCATGGCCTCCGCCTCAAAATTCTTCCCTTCTCATAGTTGAATGCCTTTTTTATCACTGATATTATTCCTTCGCGCATAAAGGACTTGTCTTTAGCTATCAGTAACGAACGCTCCCCTCTCTTAAGGACGTATCGACCCTTCCAGTGCATCCAACCCCCAATAATACAATGATATTATTGTCATTCTTATCTACCGGACGTGAAGCGGAAAAAAAGATACAAACTCACCTGCAGTCAGGATAAGTATTGTTTCCCAGGGTGGTATTGTGTGAAAATACCTAGTTGGCGCAGTGGTTAATATGTCAAAAACCAATTAACTGCGCGGTTAGCAGGAGCCCAGGCGTTCGGCTCAACTCTCAGGGAGTTATTGTGAGCGATCCGTCAGGTAGAGCAGGAACTGGGAGGCTGAAGACCTTAAGCCTTCCTCAATAAGGCTGTAGCGTAACTCAGACCTGCTGTGAGGTGGTAGAATCAGACTCTAAACCTACACTCAAGGGTGAGGTCCGCGATCGGCGGGGCAGCAGAATAAAGAGAAAAAAAGAATTATTTTTTTGCCAGCCTGTCTTTGGAGGCAGAAGTGAATAAAACACAATTCCTCCTAAAAAATATCCCCTTGATTCCCCTCCATAAGTCATTTCGTAATTCGTGAAAAATAACGCACTATATTAGCAAGCATCAACAAGAATCCAGGAGGCGCCACCCCTAGAGACTGTAATATGTTATCACAAGAAATCACTCGTGTCATTGGCCATGCATTATCGCCTTGTCCTACCCGTGCTACTGACACTAACTTGAAGGTTATAATGCATGAGAGATATCTTGCTGCTCTAGCCACTCAGTGTAGAGCTACATACGGCGGCTTTGAACTGCCCATCTAAAATACACCATCTTCTCATATCCTTCCCCGCGTTAAGCCAGGAGAGGGAAAAAGCAACCCACTCTCCACCACCACCGACACTGCCGTTCCAAGTACCACCGAGTATGACGGGATTCCGGGGCTAGCAAAAAATGACACATATGTATGAACTAGCGGACGCTGGACTTGAAGTTGGACACAATGCCCGAATTGTATTGCCACCAGCTATGCTCCATCATACATTTATCATAATTTTAAAACTCCTAAAGACCCCTTGCTATATGATGTGGCTGTAACCAATCACTTCCTTCCAAGCCTCTCCCTTACGCGGAACGTCCTATTGCCGATATTCCCCTTGTAATCATCTTTGTTTGAACACGCTGAGCCTCGATCCTTGGCAGCCAGTGGTTAATATCCACTATCCACCTTCCCTCCCTTTACTCGTTGGACGGATGACACGGCCAAACCTATAGCCTGGTCCGTGCAATCTCTCCTCTGTAAGTGACGAGAAACTATTTGAGAGAATCTTCCATCACGAAGTGGCTGTGTTGCTGCTTCTCCAATCGATTTGCTCAAAAGGCCGTGCACGGGCCAGGCTACAAGTTTGACAGTGTCATCCGTCCAAGGGACATCACTGGCACTGTGTATGGGATGCCTCATCCGAAATGGCCTCACATAAGGTATCCACCCCCGTAATACAATGCTCTGATACTGTAAATTCTCGCTATTCTCACCCATTCTAACCATACCCCATGTTAATGGCCCGAGTGAACACGACCCTTCAATCCATATTTTTCGACTCGAACTGCCCACCATATATCAACATCTTAAAGTCCTCAAGGTTAGCCATGCCAGGCCAGACAGGAACAGAATATAAGGATTTTTCCATCGTGCTTGCGATTTTTACCCAGGCCTGCCTACTTACCTGCCTGCCTAGTATCATGCCAGACAAAAAGCCAGGTGTTGGACCCTTACCTGCCCTCACTCCGCCTAGCCCCGCACTTTCTGCGGATATATGATGCCCCTAAGGGAGTGAAGAAAGATGTCGTGTGAAAACACGTGAACCTTTTTGACCCCAACTGCTGGCAATATTGGGCGGAGCTACTGTATCTGGGGGGGCTCTCGGTCTCGATTGGCCTACCTGATACGTGCATCTCCCTCACGAGTCATGAGATCTTGCTCAATGGATAGACTTCTCAGCAAGATGGTTTCTGAAATTTTGGCTGCATCCAGCCCACAGGTGGGGAAGTGATGTTACGTAACGTACCCTTCAGGCACGTTAAAAAGAAGTAGGCTGGCGTGCTAGTAAGGATTCTTCGAACGAATGATGCTGGAGTGTGTGGGGTAGTTTTAGGGATTGGCCAGCGCTAGATACTTGTACTAGCGGTGCACAGATGCGCCCCAGCCCGCACGCAAAATCACGAATGTCATACACTGATATTTCCGGAACAGAAAATTCTCGATATCGTGTCGAGAATTGCTTTAAAGTACAGTATGCCACCTCCTCGGCCGAGCAGTGACATTCGTCCAGCCGCACGGAATGGCTTAGTAAACGGACGCCACAGTGACGAAGCGCACCAAAGGCAGTGGTTTTGTGCGTACACGAGTAGCCATCAAGTTACATCACGGATTCTTCTATGATAACAAAAACTTCAAAGAAACTCCAAGTTAGATGACTGCCAAATCTTACAATTTTTTTTTGCAGATTTTTGTCTTCTCCATGCGGAAAGCGGGGTGTCCGAAGTAATTGAGGCCGGATGTACTATATTATCTCTCGTGCATTCACACAAAAAGCCGTTGTCTTGGCAAGTACGATGCTACCGGCCAGCGAAAGAATCGATCATTACTCTATCCCAGTCGGGCAGAAGATTGTCAAAAGTCATTTTTAGGAGGCTCTGGGCAATCCTCTTTTGCAGCCCTTTCAATGAACCCGTTGGATTTTGGAATGTTTTTTGGCGTCTGCATTCATGCTAAACCACTCGTATTGCCGATAAAGTGTCTCACGAATGATTTCTCATGATGATCATTATGTTGGTATCATATATCATAGCAACAAATATTACTTGTATCATACTGCACAGCACGGTACTTTGGACATCTGCCTAGGGCTCGGAGATGCTATGTATGTGCTATGCTCCTCTAATGCTTAGGAATCACGCAATGATATGTCAAGATTCAATAGGTATAAAAAACTCCCCTGTAAGAATCCGGGAGGAGGACGGAAGTTTTAAACTCCATAGTGATTCCTTATTCCACAAATCCCCTGTGGGGTAAGAATACCATGTTTCGAAGGACACGAAGAAAGCCCTAGCTCAAACCAACCCAGGCTGGTATAGTACATATCTAGTTTCAACCCATATGTCACAAGTCGCAGGTCAACTACAATAGAGTGCAAAATAATAGCCAGGCCCAGGTCGGGCTGCGTGATAAACATGTCACCACCTAAGCTACCCCAGCACCATATCAAAATCAAGACCAACGCCAATTCCCCATCCAAAAGATCAACATTCGAGCAACTAAAGTTTAAAAAAACCTACCATAAACCCAAAGAGAAGGAGGGGGAAACTCGCAGTTATAATTTCCAGGCGGTTTTGGCGCGATGAGTGGAAAATACCAAGTGTGGACGATAATAATAATAATGATAATAATAAGTGATATTTGGCCGTATATATAGGCTGGTTGCGATTGCACCGCTCTTGTCCACCGTATAATACTTCAAGTCTTCAGCACCCCGGCCATACCCACCCTACCGTACATAAAATCCCTCAACTTGCCGGCCCGCTGACTGAAACATCTCCCTCATACGAAATCGTGCACAGCACTGTTATATACCTTCCCCCCGTCCTGAACCTAAACTTGAATCCAAGTTAGAGCTCGGAATATCTCGTCCCATCCCATCCTGCGTGCAATCCGGGATGTGGGTAGTATTGTGACCCTGGATGGTATGTACTCACTTGTGGGCCAGAACGGAGTATGTATTATACTGTAATAGTAGTATGTGCTAGGATGGTAATGGATGGGTTGGGTTTCTGGGTTTTACGATATGGTTCGCAGGTAAGCAGGTAGTGCACAGGTTGAGATGAGATGAGTAGCTTGTGGGGTTGATATCAGATCGTACTTGTAGAGTGGAAGGGAGTGGTGAAATTCTATCGTGATGATCGGGGTATAGTAAAGTAAGTAGGTGAGGTGGAGTGTATTCCCTCCGGCTCTTTTATCCGTCCATCCATCCATCTATCCAGTCATTCATTCGTGATGATGGCTGGGCAATCGATCATCTCCCGGTCCGTTCATCCCATTCCATCCCATCCAAGGACAGATCAACAAGTGAAGAGAAAAAGAAGATAGAAGAAAAACTACAGCTACAACTACAACTTTGACCTCCCAGCCACCGCCCCCACCCCCTTCTCGCACTCCGGACAGGTGGCGGAGGGGGCCGCCAGTCAACTGATACCCATAAACTTCTTAATCCCCCCACCCGTCTTCTTCTTCCTCATGCTCGGTTCCGGTCTGGTTGGCTTGGGCGGCCACATATCGTCGCGCTGCCAGCCCTCCACAAGCGCGTTGATCATGTGCGGTAGAGAGATGGGTACGGGTGGGGTAACGCCCTCGGCAACGACCCTGCTATAGATTTGCGGGTATGCTTGGGGGGTTATGAAGCTTGTCAGGAGGTTCTGGTTGGGCCCAGTTAGCACAAGAAGTGAGGGTGGAAGGAGGGAAGGAGGGGGGAAGGTAATAAGTACATCTTTAAACCTCGACTCTCGTACAGGGACTTCATCCCCCACTGCACCAGTCCAGGCGTCCCGTCTAGCAACAAACAGTCTCAACCCATCGTTCCACGTCATCTCAGTCTCCATCTCCCGCTTCATACGCTCCCGAATCTTCTCCGGCGTGGGCACGTCGTCCGGGCTTTCGAAGGGGTATTTTCCGCTTTCGCTCTCAAGCCTCACGATGTTCAGGGCATCGACGTCGCTGTCGTCCTCCCTCCTCCTCCAGACACCCTCCTTTAATGCTTTTGCATTCCGCCGGTTCGCACGTTTCGGCCTGGGTGGTGGGGTTAGTGCTCTCCTGTACGACGATGTTCCAATACCATCCTCTAGGTCAAGGTCCAAGTCTAAAGACGAATCGGAGCCTGCATCTTCCGAGTCGGAGTCGTTCGTGCAGGGGGTTGCGGGTGGGGAGTTGGCGGCGTTGGGGCGCCAGGAGCCTAGACTACCACTCCGCTGGAGTGCGAATTTCGAGGTTGGCGGGGGCGGCGGGGTGAATACCCAATCAGTAGAGACGCCGTCTAATATCGTGCGCACGGAATGGAAGGCTTCCGATCGCTCAGTTTTGGAGAGTGTGGTGTCTGGAGCGATGCGAACGGATTTTTTAGGCAGGGAAGGCATGGTGTGTTCTTTGAGACGGTTGTCGGTTCGCTCGCGGGGACCGGTGGAGGGGGGGTAGGTGTAGGTGTATGATAGGTGTAGGTGTATTATAATTGGTTGTACCGTACGCAACGGGAGTTACCGGACTAAGCCACAATAAGCTCAGCAGGGTAGGTAAACAGAATTTCGAATCCCAGCTGATAAGATCTACCACGTTCAGCCCCCAAGCTATACCACGTCTAGAAAACACTATTCCTTCCCGGGGGATTTCGTCTCGGATTGCTGGGGTTAACGATGATGGATTTGTCGAGGGCTTCCGGTCATTTATCTATCGGCCGCACAGTTGTAGAGCGGGGCCAGAATCCCCGTAGAAATTTTATAGGACAGGGATTATTTTATATGGGGATCCTCGCTATAAGAGTTTCAAATATAATTTATCATCTCTAAAAGGACAACCGCCAATCCAGGCATATGCGCCTTGCAGTATAGGGATAGAGTGAGCCCGCTTTGCCATAGAATGCTGTACTGGGGTAGGGACGAAAAAATCGGAAAACTTATGGTGGCAAAACAGGGAAGAGGGGGATGATCGATGTGGCGGCGGGTGAAAAGCGATCAGGTCACGAAACATCTTAAACCCAGGTTGTTGCATAGAGTGACAGGATCACCGCTCGATGTCTCTTCAGAGTTGGTCTGGGCTGGCTGCGCAGAAAATGGTCAGGTTTAGACTACGGAATAGCAAGGTACCATTATTTGTTCCCTAAATCATCATCCGGTTTTCTGATGTCTGCCAAGCCCAATTTCTTTCCAAAGTGCTTTCTTCGTTGCTTCACTCCCCAGATAATCTTGCTGATCCTTTTTTCCGATTTTTTCGTCCATACCCTAGTAGGCCGGAACATTTGTGATCGCTCATGGTTGCTTCTTTTCTTGGCGGCTCATGAAAATTTGGCCGACAGCAGGGTAACCATACTACATGACCATCTTTGACCAAGAATTTGTCCATCAGTTTGACCTAAACCTTTATCCTTCACAACGCAACAGCAGCGGTGATAAGGGCCGAACACATGTCCAGCGCAAGCCCTCCAGCGAGAAGGGATAATGATCAAGCGGGGCGAGATGAGGACGAATGAAGATGCTGCAGGTGAAGCTGACCATTATTTTTAGCTGTCTTGACTGGGAGCAACTCTACGAGCAGACCATGCTCCCAAGCATCCTGGCAGCCCTGTAGGCACCCACTGGACTCCGGTTCCGGGCATCCCGGACATGTACCTCAAGCTATAGGGCAAGAGCGTCCGTCCTTTGGGAAAGGCTGCCGTCTAGAAGAGTGACGGTAGGTCCCTGCAGCCCTCTACGGATCGGTAGCTCCCGGACGGTATCTGCAGTCCTCGCCAACCACCCGTAGGGCCCGCCCGTCACCGAGGACGAAAGGAGGCGGCAATTGGTATCGGCTAAGATTGGTGAGGTCAAGGAGGAGACCAGGCATAAGAAGGGGATGAGCGCCATCAACGTCAGAGTGAATCGCTTTAACCGCAATGTCGTGACGATCGGGGAACCCATTATGAAGGCTCAAAATGGCGACAAAGAGCACTCACACAGGCTTTTGAGCGGGCTTTCAGAGGCGTGCAGGGAGTCTGGAGGTTGTTGACGAGAGTATCGGTATTGACAATGCTTCGGTAGAGTCGGAAGAACAGTCTTTGGTTCTAAGTCAGGCTTGGTGAAGCTCGGCATCACTACAGCATGATGAATGATTATTTCTTTTGCATTTTTAATCTAAAATGGTTAGATGGTGTCTATTGGTAGAGAATGTGGTTTTTTTTTACAAAAATTTGCTAGACTTGAGCAGTGTTGGTGGATGCCGGATAGGTATCATACTGCCAAGATAATATATTGGATTAACTCCTTATGCCCTGCCCCCCATGGATACTGTACTAGTACCCGAGTATCCATGTGATGCGCGTTACCCATTGCCAGTATTTAATGGTGGTGAGTCGCACTTGGAAGTACTTCTTCCGACTCCTTTATTTTCCTCAACCACCACAGTCTACATCGATAAGAAACACTTGGGAAAATGAGCATGCCGGTGTGTTTTCGCCGTAAGTATATAACCTTTTATCTAATCTACATTTGATCACCGGTAACAGGGGTATTGTCAAGAACTCGCTCGGGACTTCCGTGACCCAGCCATGACAATTCTTTGCTGAGGAATCATTCTCAGACAAAGGCTCCAAACTCTCTCTGAGCTCCGGCAGCTCAACAAGACAATCGACAGATTTGGGACTCAGCGGAAAATGTTCACATCGGCCTTGGAAGCACCAAGACCGACATGGGAAATACTAGGTTGGACCTCACGAGCGACCGCGACGAATGTGGCTTTAAAGAGTGAAGAAATTTAAGACTACAGAGCAAAGGATAGATGTCATAGATTCATTGATTGTGTAAAAGCGACGGCAGGGGCTGCCTTTAAGGCAAGGGGATACATTTAGCGTCGTTTGTTCCGATTTGTTAAGCTAATTTGAGTACAACGGATTCGATATGGGCGATAGAAGTATGGTCGTTAGACCTTTTTTCCCACCTAAAGTTGTTAAAATGAGTCAATATTTTATATCACACTACCGTACCGGTATATATTTTGTCCAACTCACGCGACAATGATGAGACTACAAGTTAAAGGAAAGTTACAGCAAAAACAAGTGCTATCTGCTATATTCGGCAGCCCTGTACTATATATAATCTCCGGATTCTGAGTCAAAAAGCTCCAGAGAAGAATTGGTGTCTCCACAACAGGCCACAGGATCACCCTACTAGATCATCACCTCCCAAGTGGCTCACGCAGGAAGCGGGCTGTAAAACGTCCGAAAGCGGTCCGGACGGGCGCCGAGAAAGCAGAGAATTAGAGTCTGGGGCCAGGATCTATCAATAAGGAAAAGCCATCAAGCAATCCGCCCATTTCGTCCCTGGTATTAAGGGGGGGGGGGAGAAGAAAGAAGAAGGGTAGTGATCTTACCGAATTGTTCCGAAAGGTTGGGCATTGGTTACAGGGGTTGTCGAGTTCTTGGGTATGATACCGGCAAAGCACTCGACCCCACCAACGTATTCGCAATTCTTTTATTAACCTGTCAAACCAAATCCATCTTGGGCTCACAGCTGATAATCTGATAGGAGATTACACAAGTTGACGCAGTATGATGATGATGATAGTCAACATACGACACACGTGCGTGAAAAGATTCAATGAAGCTTGCCGTGACAGGCAAAAGTGCTAGAAGCTACTTCAGGGTCCTTCTTCCGCCCCTGTTCCTGGATCCTAGCCTAAGTCATTGCAGAATCAATTAGTCAGGAGTATGTATATATCAGATTTTCCAATCACAAGTCTAGGAGACTAACCGAGTTCCGTGAGATTGTGAATGGTGGTCGTTTGCTCGGAAGTGTATCACCACCACCGTTGGCTCCTCAGTGCTACAAGCAGTAGAATTGCCAAGGTGTCGGCAGAGGGGGGCTGAGATGAGAAAAGGGAAACTCACTGAATCACAACCTCTAGTGAAAAGGTGGCTTGTGAAGATCCTGTTATCACCTGGCTAATGGCGGCGGTTAAGTTATCATACATCTGATGGTAAGGACGAACGAACACAGCCAGGTGCCAGTGCTATATCCTGACACACAAATCATTTCTATTATCAGTGGTTAGCCAAGCCCCACATCGATGTTTGGTAGCGGGGCGCATACTAGAGGGGTGTTCAATAGACTATATCAAACAACTTGCTTCACACCGAGCTCTCTCTCTCTAGTATGATCAAGAAATGCCACCACAAGCCCAATTCTTATACTACATACACAGCCCCATCACTACACTACACAAAGTGTCACCACCCCTGCGCAATCTACGAGTAGATTGTTATCTCTGCAGACAGTTTCAACCCCTTCAAGTGTTTTTATCATATTATCATACTAGACTAAGTTACTCCGACGTCACAAAGATCAAAACACCCCCTGTCAACCCATGCAACTTTAGTAATAACCTTCTCTATTATTATTACATCCCACGTCTGCCAATTCGTGTTTCTCCCATCACTAGTGATATGCTGCGAGTTGTCGGGGTGCTGGGGGGTTGGGTTGGGGATAAAGTAATGATTTGAATGTGGTTTTGGGGGGGTAACCGGTTCATGTACCAACACAGTACTGTAACTACCTCCGCTAAACTCAAGTAGAACTTCCAGCCCCAACCCACCCTTTGAAAAGATAATACTATGATAAAAACAAAAATGCCCCCTTCCCGGCAGCAAAGCATCGCATGCTATGATACAGCAAGCACTACATCAACCTACAGCCAAAACCATCAACCGCACTGCACGATAGCTACCTTCGAATAAGCTCCCCACCGAATAAAAAGAAACACCCATAGTCTAACTCCTTTATATCATATTATCATACCCAGGACTACTAATTACCGGTAACTTACTTGTGATCCTTTCATGGCCTTTATTTATTCGGACGCAATTCTTGAACAAAGCCTCATCTCATCTCCACCGCTTCCCACCGACTGGTATCTTATTTCAAACTTAACTTCTTGCAAAAAAGTGCAGCCCGGTTCTTACCCAGTTCATGCGGTGTGTGATAATATGATACTAAGTTAGCACAATATACGGTTGCTATCATAAGTAATTTTCTAATTAATTAGCACTTGCGCACACGACCAACTTACCAAGTCTCTTCTCTACCGAGCCGATTTTCTTCTACCCATGCAATTACCGTACTATCCCTTAGTCTGTCGCTGCGCCCAAGAAATCGGCGCTAGAGGTCTTAGTTTAAAAGCCAAGAAAGTTACTTCCGGTCAGGGAAGGATGCTTTCTAGATCTTGTTAATTTATTTCCGGTTAA
>Ga0307513_10008801_pt1 | contig 12853 bp, 17 predicted proteins | sample 15_EM_MG_FD_202174 | JGI IMG/M metagenome (GOLD analysis project Ga0307513, IMG submission 202174) | Populus trichocarpa ectomycorrhiza microbial communities from riparian zone in the Pacific Northwest, United States - 15_EM | ecosystem: Host-associated > Plants > Roots > Unclassified | place...
AGCTCACCGCACCGCCACCAGCCGTTCAGATCGACGCGGCGATCTCCGCCGACGCCAATCCGAGACGATCCGCCGCGCGCAGCGCGAGTCGCTACAGCCGGTTGTCGTGCTTGGGGCCGTCGTTGCTCCTCGTCGTCCAGCCTAGCCGCTCGTCGCGCCGCCTTGAACTTCCGCAACGCGCTCTTGGTCTCCGCGTTGATAGCCTGCTCGGTCACCCCCAGCAGCACCGCCACCGAGCCTTCCGACAGCCCATCGGGGTACGCGTCGACGACGTCGAGCGAGCACGTGTGCATCATGTTGGCGAGCTGCTCCGTGGCGTCATCGATCCAGCGTCGGACTAGCAGGTGCGCGGCGGAAGACTCCAACCCCGGCCGCCGACCCAAGATGGCACGGCCTCGGTTCGGCCGGTTCAATCGCAGCGAGGTCGGCCGGAGGTCTCGCGGCTTTCCCGTCGCCGTGGTCTCGCCGGTGCCGTGGCTCCGCGCGACCTCGAGCAGCAGGTGATGCCGGCAGCCCACCCATGGACACGGCCGCGCTTCCTGACCGCAGTCGGCCCTCGTCGTCGGTCTCGGCAATCCGAGCATGCTGTCCGCCATGCGCCTCGGCGCGGTGAGCATCGGCAGCGTAGCTTGCTGCGCGGATCCCGCCGTGCTCCTGGCAGCGCTTGACGACGACGCCGCAGATGCGGCAAAAGCGCGAGTAGAGCTCGCCCGCGCACGGCTTGTCGGGGTGGTAGCGGTCGCAACGGTCGGTGTGCTCCTCGACCTGGCGCTCGAGTACGTCGTGGGCCCTCTCGAGAGCGGCGAGCTCGGCGCGGCGGTACTCGAGCTCGACGCGGAGCTCTCGAAGAGTGGAAGCTGCGGCTGCGCGTCGTTCACTCAAGCCGCCTCGCTTTCGTCGTTGTCGTTCGGGGACTCCGCGTCACCGGGCAGCGGCTTGCCGACGTGATCGAACAGCAGATCGTCGCCGCACAGGATGCTCGCGATCACGATCACGGCCGTCACGATGAAGATGATCTCGACGGTCATGCTGCGGCCCTCAGCTGCCGGAGCACGTCGGTCGTGACGCCCCGCTCGACGAAGCTCAACAACGTATCCAACGACATGGTCACCTCGCCCGGTACGAGAGCCTCACCGACGGACAAACCGAGGACCTCGAGCACGTCGCCGATGTCCATCGTCGCGAGGATCCTGGTCGAACCGAGCTGGTGCGTGACGGCGGCGGGTAGACGGTGGTTGCCGCGCTCGTAGCGTCGCGGATCGGCGGCGATGTCGCGTCGGGCCTGCGCCAGCTTGGCGCTCGGCGTCGGGTGTGCGCTGTCCTGCAGCTCCAGCCACAGGCGCTTAAGGACGTGCGGGCCGTCCTCGACGAACACGTCAGGGTTGTGGGCGCGCTCGGCCTGGGACGCTCGACGCACGAGGGCATAGCGCCACCGAGCGCGGATGATCCGCGCGACCCTGCGCTCGAAGGTCTTTCCCTTCTCTCGCTGTCCGCCCGGTCTCACGACACGACCTCGGGCAGTGAGATCGCCGCGCAGCCCCGGTAGAACGAGACATCCCAGCCCGCGTTCTTGTAGCCGACCAGTTCGGCGATCAGCGCGGTGTCATTGCCAGCCTCGAGTGGCAGCACGATGACCGCCCTATCGTCGCCGGCCTCGATGAAGCTCTCGATCTCTTTGGTGACGGTCCTCGCCGCACGTGCACGTGCGCTCGGCATCCGCTCTCTCGCTTGCTCAGGCGTGATCATTCCGGCCCTTTCGTCGGTGGCATGGAGTCGTTGCGCGGCGTGTCCGCCGCTGGGTTGGCGTTGGCTTGCGCGGCTTGCGGGCCGTCCGTCGTCGCCGCTTCTCGGCGCGCGCCCACTCCGCGATCGCGTGGTCGATCCAGATCATCAGGCTCTCTGCCTGCTCCGGCCTCTGGCCACGCCACACGCGCGTTTGCGCGGCGATGTGACGGTGCAGCCGCATCAACTTCGCGTTGTTGCGGAGCTCGTCCGGGATCATTCGTCCCTCGCGTAGGTCGGGAGCCACAGGTGCGAGGTGAGATCGGCGCTGGGTTCCCACCAGCGCCAGAACAGGTGCGACGGAAAGTTGGCCGTCATGGGCCGCTTGTCCGGGCGGCCGAACCGCAGGCGGTGACGGAACGGCGCGTCCGCAGTGCAGGCGAGCTTGAGCAGCTTGTACCACCTGGTGCTCGGATCGGACTTCACAAGCGCAACCCATGGGCCGTGGTGCGATGCCAGCCGCTTCGCCCAGGGCAGCGGATCGGAATACGGCGGGTTGCAGAACACCGACCAGCTCCATTCGGCGACGAGGCCATCGTCACCGTTCTCGAGCGACAGGTGACGATTCGCGCTGATCAGCGATCGCGGGTTGCTACACGGGTCGATGGCGAAGTGGCCAAGCGCCCGCGCGAGCCAGGCGTCGGTGCACCACGAGTCACTGCTCACCACCTCTGCAGTCGCCGCACGGGCCTCACCCGAGACTGCGGGGATCATCACGCCGCGCTCCTCTGCAGCGCCGCCGCGTACGACGCGCGACCAGCCGGCGTGATCCGGTACCGCCACGCGTCGTGCTCGCGCCGATCGCACTCGACGAGACCACGGCGAACCGAGTAAGCCAGCGACCGCCGATAGCCTTCGCGCTCGGCCTGCTCGTCGATGCCCATCGCCGCCACAAGCTCGTCGGTGGACGTCCAACCGAAGTGCCGGAGCGTACGAAGCACGCGCACGCGCATGCGATCGAGCGTCTCATCGATCGGTACGTAGGCGCGGTGCGTGGTCGCCCCAGGGCGAACTGCGCCGCGCTGGTCGCATCGCCGGCAGACCGTGTAGACCGGACCTTCCTCCTCGAGTTGCACTCCGCGGAGATCGATCACGCCGTCGACGCAGATCGCGCAGAACGCGCCGACCGCGACCGGTCCGTTGGTGCGGTGCGCCCGACTTTGTTGCTGGTTCGTGACGCGACAGTCGACGCATCCGCGCTCGTCCCGGTGCCCGACGCCGTCGCACGCCACGCACCACGCTTGCCATGTACCGCTCAATTTACTTCTCCTGTGGGCAACAGCCCGAGTACGAGCTCGTGCATCGTGCGCGGCTCGGTGTTGGTTCGTTGCGGAAGCGCCTTCGAGGTCGCGTTCGGCGCGATCGCGGCTTCCTTGCGCTCGCCCTTGGCGAGCTCGTCGTACAGCTCGATGAACCGCGCGCGATCAGCGTGCGGGTTGGTGCTCTGGCACAGATCCAACCACCCGAACGCGCGGATGGTCGAATGCAAGAGCGGGTCGTCGACGGCGAAGTCGATCCCGGGGTAGCGATGCGAGCCATAGCGGCGGATCATGCGCGAGGCATTGGCCCCATGCCTGCCCCCCGGGGACGCAAGCGCCATGAGCCACATCGACGGCGGACTCGCGGATCTCGGCGATGGTCGGGATCCACTTGGACGACTTGACGAGCCGCTCGACGGCCGCGCGCACGCGCGCGAGCTCGAGATCGGCCAGCCCGGCGGTGTAGACCGCGGCCATCGCGCGCACGTCGTCGTCGCTCATGCGCTGTCGCTGGGTGGGGTACGCCGCGCCGATCAGCTTGAGAACTTCGCGGCACTCGGACGACGTCACGAGTGGACCTCCGTGGGAGGTGAACACGGGAGCGAGTCGAGGATCTCGAAGAAGCTTGGCCGGTCCGGGCGCGCGTTGCCCCGGTTGAACTTGACCGCGTTGCGCAGCCAATTCCGGAACGCGGCCTCCCAGTCCACGAACCGTGTCCCTTTCGCGCTGTGGTGGTCTCGGAACGAGGCCGCCTCCACGGTGGGGTCGAGCCTGAGCGTTCTCGCCAGCGCAAGCTCCTCGCCTCGTGGCGACCAGTCGGCGGGCAGCGATACCGAGCGCGGGGCGCGCGATGCCTTCGGTTTCCTGTGTGCGCAGGCCGCAGGGAGCGCCGCGTTGCTGGGCGCCGAAGGCGCGCTCTCCCAATGATCTACTCTGATCTGATCTAATCTGATCTGATCTGATCCGTCACTTTCGTCACCGTGACGTTCGGTGACGTTCGGTGACGTCACCTCCGTCACGTGTGAGGTGTCGCGGTGCGCCGAAGGCGCGTTCTCCCAATGATCTACTCTGATCTGATCTGATCTAATCTGATCTGATCCGTCACTTTCGTCACCGTGACGTTCGGTGACGCTCGGTGACGCTACCTCCGTCACGGGTGACGATGTTGCGCTTGCTGGCGCCGCCGCGGGGACCGGAGGCGAGGTGGAGGCGACCGGTACCTCATCGCCGGTCACCGTGACGGGCCGCGACCTCGCCGAGGCCTGATTGAGCCTGCGCTTGTTTCGCCAGCGCTCGGTGCGCTCTGCGCCCTCGGCGGGCCGCTTCGCCCATTCGTCGTCCCAGCCGCACACCACGACTTGGCCGTCGTCGATCGCTAGCAGCCCAGCGGCGATCGCGCGCTGCAGGCCGTCGGCGGCTTCGGTCTCGGGCATCTGCAGCTGATCGGCGAGGTACCAAGGCTCGACGTTCGACAGCGAGCAACGGCCGTCGCGCTCCTGCAGGTTGGTGCGGCGCAGGACGAACAGGAACACCTCACGGCCGGCGCGGCCAGCCCGGCGGATCTTCGGGTTGCTGTCGAGATCAGCAGCGACCTTCACGAACCCGGCTGCCATGGCCCCTCCACGTTTGGAGCGCGGGCGATCAGCTCGTCGCGCGCCGCAAGGATCGCGCAGGCGCGGTAGAACGCCGCGTCGACGTGCTCCTCGGCCTCCTCCTTGGCCCAGTCGCGGGGCCGCGCGAGATCGAGATGGCCGTACTGCTCCCGCCCGAGCTCGAGCCGCGTGAGCTGCAGGTCGAGCACGCGGAGCTCGTCGAGGTTGCAGAGCGCCTGTCGCCGCCCCATGTCGCGGCGCAGCGCGGCGGCGCGGACGTCATCGTCCGCCCGGCTCAAGACCACCTCCGACGGCCGCGGAACTGAGCGCCGAGGCTCGAGTTGCAGCGCCGGCACAACGCACGCAACCGGATGCCCGAGCGATGCTCGCGCCAGTAGCGGGCGGCGCGCATCCATGCGCTGAACCGGGTCTTGTTCCACGTGCATCCGTCGACGTGATCGACGGTGAGCGCGGCGTGGCCGATCCTCGCACCACAGTTGGCGCACCGGCCATCGGGCGACAACTTCGCGCACAGCGCGATTCGTCGTCGCTTCGCATACTCGCCGCGGGACAGCTTCGCTCGACACCACTTGTTCTGGGACTCGCTTGGTTTCTGAAATGGCACTACTTCCACGGCTCTCCATGATGGTTGAGAGTGGCAACGCAACAGGTGGAGCTTTCGCGAATCGAACGCGACGATCCGTGCCGATCGAGCTGCGCAGGGAGGGAGCGCGCTACTCAGACCGACGACGACGGGCTACCAAGACCAAACCCCGAACGTGCGAGTCAGTTTTGCATGTCACCTCCGCGAGCAGCGCTGTCGCGGTTCTTCGCGCTTGCCGGCGCAGCTTCGCCAGCGACCTTGCGAAGTCGCGCTCGGGCGATCTCCAGATACTCCGCGCTGAGCTCGAACCCGAGGAACGATCGGCCCTCGAGCAGCGCGGCTGCGCCGGTGGTGCCGCTACCTGCGAACGGATCGAGAACCAGGCCGCCGGGCGCTGCGATGCGGACGAGCTCGCGCATCACCGAGAGCGGCTTCTCCGTGAGGTGCTCGCGCCTCTTGGAGGGAACGGGAACGGCGGTCACGAGGCCCGGCAAGACGGGCACCCCGCGTTTCCAGGGAAGCGGTCCCTTGCTCCCCCACACCGCGAACTCGCAGGACTGGGTGAACCTGCCGAGCTGCGGGCGTGCTGCTGGCTTGTGCCAAGGGACGATGCCGCGCCAAACCCACCCGCCCGCCTGCACGGCGTCGGTGACGGTCGGCAACATGCGCCAGTCGACGAACAGCACCAGCACACCGCTCGGCCGAGTGACCCGCCATGCGTCGGCGAGCCAGAGCGAACACCACGCAAGGAACCCGCGTTGGTCGCGGTTGTCGCCGTAGAACTCTGGATAGGCGCCGGTCCGATGCTCGCTCTGCTGATACTTGATCGACGGTTGCGCCATGCGGTCAGCGCGGACCATCCCGCCCGAGGAGTACGGGGGATCGGTCACGACGGCATCGACGCTTGTATCCGCGAGCTCGCGAAGAAGATGGACCGAATCGCCCGATCTGACCTCCCACCCGAGGGTGTGCAGTTTTGGGACGAGATCTGGACTGATGCTGCGCGATCCGTCGGGCTTGCCGAGGGGATCGCCGTACGCGATCTTGATCGGCTGCGAGGCGAGATCGCGCTCCGCGAGCGGAGGGTAAGCCATGTCTAACAGCAATCGCTTATAGCGATTGAAAAGTCAAGCCCGAAAATCGTAGCAACCGAGCGCTCGCTGAGCGTACAACGGGGACGTGGCCAAGCCGAGATCATCCGGGGGGCGGCGTGGATTTGGGTACCCCGTGAAACCAAAGTGGCAAACAGATGCGCGGAAGCGTCTTAGGGAGATGGAGCTGAGCGAGCACGAGCTGGCCGAGATGATCAACTGCGCCCAGTCCACGTTGCATCAGATCCTGAACAAGCCCGATGCTAGCCACTCGAGTCTGCTGCCAGCGATTCACGCAGTGTTCGGCTGGGATCCGCCGCCCGACCCGCACGCGCCCGATCCGAAGGGGGCGCCGCTCCCATCGTCCGATGCGCTCGAGATGGCACACATGTTTGATCGGCTTCCCGACGACATGAAGCACAAGCTCCTCGAGGATGCGAAGTTCTATCTCCGGATCGGAAAACCGCAGCCCGAGAAGAAAAACGAAAAAATTCGGCCCCCCGAGAAAAAGTAGGCGCAGGGAGCAAATGGTCGCAGCTGTTGGGTTTGTTGGCCGGAACAACTCCAATGTACCGGTACCGTTCCACAGCTTGCCTGTTAGCCAACGCTAACGATGTCAGGAAGCCGTGACACTCTACGGGCCGATGTCGGAGTCGAAATCGGTGTCGAAGGCAGAATTCGTGATGCTCATGGTCGCTCTTGGGGCGAGGGATCGTAAGGCGTATCGCGCGCTTAGGGCGCGAGGTTGGGCTGCGGTTCGGGCGCCGCCGCAATCGGAAGATGCGATTGCTAGGTTGACAGACGCGGAGTCAATCGCTTAAAACGATTGCATGCACAGCGACAGCACGGGCGAGTCGGCATGCAACCAAGACGGGATCGGCGCTCGCGTGCGCGTGTGGACGGGCAAGCTTGGCGTTGTCACCCATCGCACGCCGGACGGTTGGATCGGCGTGAAGCTCGATGACGAAGGTGACCGCATCGACGAGTGGCAGGCGTGGCAGGTCGAACGGATGCAGTCCAACGCCTCGCAGGTGAACACCCAAGGTGCTCCGTGAGGCGGTACCTCGACGACGTGGATCGCGACGCGTTCGCCGCCATGCGGGAGGAGCGAGATCGCCACCGTGAGCCGCGCAGGACGTATCCGCGGCTGAGCCTTGCTCGTCGTTGGGCGTTTCAAGCCTGGGTGGTCGACACGACCAACGAGATCGCCCGCCGGAGCCGCGCACAACAGACCGAATCGGAGTCCGCAATGATGCTCGATCTGGGGCGAGCTGACCGATGAGTGGCATCGAGTTGGACGCGGTGATCGACCTGATCGCCGAGCGGATCGCCGAGCGTGTTGCGGCCAAGGTCGGCGACCGACTCGGTGAGCGGCCCAACATCGGCCCCGAGTTGATCAACATGCGCGACTTCGCGAGCCGGAACTCGATCTCCGAGACCACGGTACGGGCGATGATCAAGGACGGCCGGCTGGACGCCGTCAAGATTGGTACCGCTGTTCGGATCCGCGCAGACGCGCAAATTGGCAAGTCAGCGTCGCGTGCGCTGGCGGTCGCCCACACACCGCAAGCGAGGGCGGCTGGGATCCTCCGGAGGATTCCTGAGTCGCGAGGTGCACGGCCCGCGTCAAAGGCGGGCCGTCTTGGTTGCGTGGGCCGGCTGAAGCGCGGGGCGGACGAACTCGTCTACACGGCTGAACTGCGACGCAACGTTGAATCCGCGACTGCGCCAAGCTTGCTCGGACCGGTGCAGCCGCTAACGCCGAAGAAGGACAAGGTGCAGTGATGGGCGTCTATGCGCGCGGCTCGAAGCTCTGGATCCGCTTCCGTGATGTCGACGGGAAGTGGCGTGATGCGACCACTGGTTACAGCGTAGGGCAAGAGGAGCTCGCGCAAGCGACGCTCGACGAGGTCCTCGCGCGCGTTCGGGAGGCTCCGGCGCCGCCACGCGCAGCGAACGCTGTGCTCACGCTGCGCGTGTACGCGGAAGGGTGGCTTGCAAAGCGAGAGACCGAGACCGTGGCTGACGACAAGGGGCGAATCTACAACCACATCCTACCGGCGCTCGGTTCCGTTCCTCTCGCCGAGCTGCGCCCACGCCAGGTGCGGGACCTCGTGGACGCCTTGACGAAGAAACGAGTACAGGGCAACCGGCGCAAGGACGGCTCGCTGGTGCCGACCGACGAGGTGCTCGCGCCGCGGACCGTGCGCCACGTCTACGGCACCCTGCGTGCGATGCTCAACGATGCCGTCGCTGACGAGCTGATCGCATCGAGCCCATGCGTGCTCAAGGACGAGCTACCGGCGAAGCGCGACAAGGATCGGACGTGGCGCCGCACCGCGGTGTTCACGCGGGACGAGGTGGAGATCATCATCTCGGCCCCATCGACGCCCGATGATCGACGTGTGCTCGCGTCACTCATGTTCCTAGGCGCGATGCGCTTTGGCGAAGCTGCAGCGCTCACCTGGCGCGACTACGACCCAACGTGCACGCCGCTCGGCAAGCTGGTGATCGAGAAGAGCTACAGCACGAAGAAGCGCAAGGTGAAGGGCACCAAGACCGAGAACCCGCGCGAGATGCCGGTCCACCCGACGTTGGCGCGGATCCTGGCTGACTGGAAGCTGGCCGGGTTCGAGCAGCTGACCGGCCGCATGCCTCGGCCGGATGACCCGATCGTGCCGTCGCGCCGCGGGGCGTACAGGAACGTCAACGCGAGCCTGCGCCGGTTCCACGAGGACCTCGAGCGCATCGGTCTGCGAGCTCGACGACAACACGACGCACGACGCACGTTCATCTCGATCGCTCGTGCGGACGGCGCGGTGGGCGACAAGCTCCACTTTGCGACACACGGCGCCGACGGCGACATCATGGACGACTACACCACGTTGCCGTGGTCGGCCCTCTGCGACGAGGTGAGCAAGGCAAAGATCAGCCTCCGAGAGAGGGATCTCCTCACGCCGCCTGCGCCGCCCGCTGCGGTGACGGGAGCAGGGCTCGCTGCACCGTTCGCTGCAGTGCCGGAACCCGCTGTAATGTCTACTCAAAGTTGGCGGAGCGGACGGGACTTGAACCCGCGGCCTCCGGCGTGACAGGCCGGCGTTATAACCAACTTAACTACCGCTCCAGAATCGTTCGTTCGTCTTCGTGTGGGCGAAGCAGGGTTCGAACCTGCGACCACCGCCTTGTAAGGGCGACGCTCTTCCGCTGAGCTATTCGCCCTGCATCCGAGGTGAAGGTTCTTAGATGGAAGGGGGTATCTGTGTCAAGCCTTCGGCCCATCTTCACGGTCGGGGCGAAGAATTCTGCGGCATGCAGTAGGCGTCGTGGGCGAAGCAGCGGCCTTGGAAGCACACGCCAGCGTCGCACTGGGAGCGCGAGGTGCACGCCTGGCGCTCGCAGGTGCCCGCCCCCCCGTTGCAGCGAAAATTCTGGGCGCACACGGGGGCCTGGGGCGCGCTGCACGCGATCGGCAGGCAGCGGCCGCCGGTCCGGCACTCGAGGCCCGGTCCGCAGCTGCCCTCGCTGCACGGCGCGACGCAGGCGCCGGCCGCGCACACGAAGCCGGTCGTGCACTGGGCGTCGCCCTGGCACTGCGCCGGCGCGGCGCTGCCGACGCCCACGGGCGCCACGTAGTCGGGCGCCATGCAGGTCTCGCCGATCTTGCAGTCGCGGCTCTCGGTGCAGCTCCGGTTCCCCGGTCGGCTCGTCCCGATCGGATCGGGCGGCGCGTTGACGGGCGGGCGCATCACCTTCGGATCCGGATCGCCGGGCGCGCGGCTCGGGGTGGCGTACGGCGGCGTGATCGGGCCGCCGCACGCGGCGAGCACGATCCACAGGACAGCGATGCGCATGGCCGAACGCTACCAAATCGCGGGGTTCGCGCCGGGCGATCGCGCCGCGATTGACAGCGGCCCGCACAATCCATAGTTTGTGCGCCAAGGCACGCCATGCCACTGCACCTGCATTGCGCTGATCGATCCGCCGCGGCCCTCGTGGCCCGCGTCCGCGCGACCGAATACTGCCTGCTCTCCGTGTTCCCCGCCCGTCGCTAGGCCGCGGCGGAGCCCTCGCTCAGAGGTCCGGACCGCGCGACGTCTCGTCTGACGATCGCACGGTCGTGCTCCAGCCCGCGGCGCCACGGCGTCGAACCGACACGCGATGACGCGAGCCCTCGGGCTCGGCGTGTCGCCACGCGTCTTTGCTTTCTCACGGAGGGACCTATGTCCCGGACATCTCGCAGCTACGATCTCGAACGCATCCGCAACATCGGCATCATCGCGCACGTCGATGCCGGCAAGACCACGCTCACCGAGCGCGTCCTGTTCCACACCGGCCGCATCCACGCGATCGGCGAGGTCCACGACGGCACCGCCAAGACCGACTCGCACCCGATCGAACAGCGCAAGGGCATCACGATCCTTGCGGCTGCGGTCACGTGCGACTGGCGCGACCACCGCATCCACCTGATCGACACGCCCGGCCACGTCGACTTCACGATCGAAGTCGAGCGCTCGCTGCGCGTGCTCGACGGCGCGGTGGTCGTGCTCGACGGCGTGGCCGGCGTGGAGCCACAGACCGAGACGGTCTGGCGCCAGGCCGACCGCCACCGCGTGCCGCGGCTGGTGTTCGTCAACAAGCTCGATCGCGTCGGCGCGGACTTCACCCGCGCGCTGCGCGACGTGCGCGAACGCCTGGGCGCGAACCCGATCGCGGTGACGGTGCCGCTGTTCGACGGCGACCAGCTCGTCGGCGTGACCGATCTCGTCGAGCAGCGCGAGCTGCGCTGGCCGGGCGACGGTCCCGCCGCGCCGGTGATCACACCGGCGGTGCTCTCTGACAACTTGCAAGCCATGCGCGAGCGGCTGCTCGACGCATGTGGTGACGCCAGCCCGGCGGTCCTCGAGGCCGTCGTGGAGGGTCGTGCGATCGCCGCGTCCGCGCTGTGGGACGCGCTGCGCGTGGCGACCCTGCGCGGCGACATCGTGCCGGTGCTCGCCGGATCGGCGTATCACCATCGCGGGGTCGAGCCCTTGCTCGACGCCATGATCGCGCTGCTGCCGTCGCCGCGCGACGTCGGCCCGGTCGACGGATCGCTCGCCGCGCTCGGCTTCAAGGTCGTGTTCGACGAGCACGGCCAGCTGACGTTCGTGCGGGTCTATCGCGGCGCGCTCGAGAAGGGCATGACGATCCTGGCGTCGCGCGCCGGCAAGAAGCTGCGCGTGGGCCGCCTGGTCCAGCTCATGGCGGACGAGCGCATCGAGGTCGCGCGGCTCGAGGCCGGCGAGATCGGCGCGATCGTCGGCTTGCCGCTGACCGGCGGCGAGACGATCTGCGCGCCCGAGGCGCCGGTCGTGCTCGAGGCGATCAGCGTCCCCGATCCGGTGGTGCGGGTGGCGATCGAGGCCCGCACCTCGGCCGACCGCGAGCGGCTCGGCGTCGCGCTGGGCCGCATGGTGGCGGCCGATCCGTCGCTGCGGATCGAGTCGGATCCCGAGACCGGTCAGACCTTGCTGGCCGGCATGGGGCAGCTGCACCTCGAGATCTCGGCCGAGCGGCTGGAGACCGAGCACCGGGTCGCCGTGACCACGGGCCGGCCGCTGGTCGCGTTCCGCTCGACGGTGCGGAGCGTGGTTCGCCACGACCTGCGCCACGTCAAGCAAGCAGGTGGCCCAGGGCAGTGGGCGCATGTCGTGCTCGAGGTCGGCCCGGCCGCGCGCGGTGCCGGCGTCGTGTTCGAGGACCGCATCCGCGGCGGCGCGATCCCGCGCGAGTACATCCGTGGCGTGGAGACCGGCGTGCGCGAGGCCGCGGCCAACGGCGTGCTGGGCTATCCGATGGTCGATGTGCGGGTCGCGCTGATCGATGGCGCGATCCACAGCAACGACTCGAGCGAGCTCGCGTTCAAGATCGCCGGCTCGCTCGCGTTCCGCGCCGCCGCGGCCGAGGCCGATCCGTGCCTGCTCGAGCCCGTGATGCTGCTCGAGGTCACCAGCCCCGACGCGCACGTCGGCGCGGTGGTCGGTGACCTCGGACGGCGAGGCGGGCAGGTGCTCGGTATGGACATGCGCGGCGCGGACGAGCGCGTCGTGCGTGCCGAGGTCCCGCTCGCGCAGACGTTCGGCTACGCCGGCGCGCTCAGCGGGCTGACCCACGGCCGCGGCCGGTTCACGCTGGAGCCGCTGCGCTACGAGCAGGTCCCGACGGCGCGGGCGCGCGCGGTGGCATGACGACGAACGGCCTGGTGCGTGATCACCAGGCCGTTTTTTTTCAGTGCGCGTCGCGCGGATCGCTCGGCGGCATGGTCTCGACGATGCGCCAGTCGACCACGCTCGACGGCTCGCGCAGGAACTCGTCGGGCTGCGGGTGCGCCAGCGCGTAGCGCAGCACCTCGTCCATGTGCTTGACGCCGATCACCGCGAGCTGCTCGAGCACCGCGGCCGGGATGTCCTTCAGGTCCTTGAGGTTCTCCTCGGGGCACAGCACCGTCGTGATGCCGGCGCGGTGGGCCGCGAGGATCTTCTCCTG
>Ga0307513_10008802_pt1 | contig 12852 bp, 9 predicted proteins | sample 15_EM_MG_FD_202174 | JGI IMG/M metagenome (GOLD analysis project Ga0307513, IMG submission 202174) | Populus trichocarpa ectomycorrhiza microbial communities from riparian zone in the Pacific Northwest, United States - 15_EM | ecosystem: Host-associated > Plants > Roots > Unclassified | place...
CTGTAGCGGGGTGGCAAGTTGCAGGGTAGCGTCCTTGGGGCACGTGTGTGGAACCTCCGCTCAAGTCCTGAAAACCATCGCCCGATTCAGGCATCGTACAAACTTGAGGTACAGGGAGGGGAAGGGTGTAAGGCTGGGGCCTTTCCACCATATATAGCGCCGGCTGTAGGAACAATGGACTGTTCCTAAAAGTTGCCTTTTGGCTGAATCGGTTGAGCGCCGGCGCTCTCAACCGTCTTTCACGGTCCTTGGAAACAGCCTTGGAACCTCGAAGGACAGAGACGTAACTTGGTTATGGGATCGAATCTTCAAGAATATGCCAACCGAGTCAAATCTAGAGTCCTTCAGACTCAGCACCGTGACCTCTGGTCTCGGATGTTATTTAGGTGTCGCTTGGGTATCGCGCTATGGATGTTTCATCTGCAGTGGTTTGTTTGAGCCACCTAAAACATATGGAATGGGGGGGGGTTGAGAACAAGGGATGGTGGCTGTGACATAGCTCGAAGTCTGGAGGTAATAAACTACCTGAGGTCAACAAGCGGCAGAGACCGCTACCTCCGTCTAGCCTTTCATGCAGCAAGAAATTGGAATATCAAAATTGGCAGTTGCATATGAGAAAAACGAGGAGACATTTTTTTTTGGTAATTATGTACAAATTTCAGAGTCTGGGCTTGTCTCGTAAGGCATTTGAGCAAAGGAGACCGAGGGTGAGGCCAGCTTAGAAATGTTTCTTCTTCGGGTAGAGCACATACCATATATTTAGAGGGTTACAATTAAAGAGGTCCATTGCAGCGTCAGGATGTTCCAGGTTCCCTTTAATGCATTCTTTAATGAGCGCTGGAATCTGAAGATCGGCATGGAAATATCTCTTGGAAAGTGGGACCCAGTCTTTTCTAAGTAATGTAGGAGGAGAATGGGTTTCGAATAGTACGAGCATTGTCAAAGCCTAGGCAGAGAATCGCTTGGACACCAATCTGCAATAAGCAAGAACCACCCGAAACTGGACAGACACCGAAGACGATATTCAACAATGACTTTTGGGGTTAGAGACAAGGATAGTGTGGAGAGGAAGACGTTTGATGAATTCACATAGCTCCACGGAACTTGCCGAAGTTTGCACAGCCCGCACCAAATACTTATACTTAGGTCGAGGACGTGTCGTTCCATTGGAGGTAGTTAAATGAATTGTACGTAAATATTTGTTAGCTGTCGAGCCGCGTTGGCGGTTGCAAATACGCTCTAATACATACTAAGTATACAGCTATGTAAATGCAAATCGATAGAGCTGTTCGGTTACACATAGACTTGTGTTTGGTTTCTTGATTGCCGCGGTGCCGAAAGTCAGCCACTTGGTTCGACAACGTTGAACTCACCTTATCATCTTCATATCTCAAGAATACACATGGAATTTTTCAAGAAAACGCCGTGGAGTAGGTGTGGAGGACGAAGGCCTGCAGGGAGATGGTAAAGGAACAGCCATCTTCTCTGATTGGCAGCGTGTTTGGCCCTGGCGCGCACCACAACCAAACAAAAATGGGAGTGAACTTTCAACTGCTCTATCGATTAAACGTTTGCATTTAGCTGTAAGCACTGCATGCCAGACAGCTATAATGCAATTCCTACAAGCAATTCGACATATAACGAGAAACATGTAGCTTCGTCGGCCGGAACCTCGCTGCACTGTCCTATACCTTGCTTTATGCGCTGGCGACGGTGTACTGAGTGTTTCTCCTGGTGTCGTCTGCACATGCCTTGGGTTGCCAAGAAGGGATCTCCTCAGGTGAGCACCGATTCATGTTGCGCAATCTCACTGGCTCATAGCTGCGTCCAGAAACCGGAAAATCCACCTGCGATCGCCCCAGCAACAATGTCTGCCGAGAATATTATCCAGCCAAAACCCGATGAAGGTCGGTTCACGTTCTGCAATCTCTCTGACGTCAATGTGGATTCAGAAAACTCACAGTGTCCTTCCAACAAAAACAGATCATACCATGGCCACCGTGAGGGAGGTTTTAACCCTGTCGCAGTCTGCAGCTGCAGTTACCCCAGTCCCGTTTCTGCAAGAGGCCATTGGAATTGCGCTGAAGATAATTCAAGTATGCGAAGTTCGTCGTATTCCACCTTTGAAGGTTGCAAGCCAAATGATTAAAATTTACATTAGGAGGCACAGGCTGTTGAACAAAAGGTCAAAGAATTGCAAGCTAGGGTGGGCGATCTCATGATCGTTATCGCGGACCACGTAACGCCCAAGGACGAAGAAGGTAGCAAGGAAACTGTTGTGAAGACTGCGGAAGATATCGAAAAAGACATCAAAGAGCTGCTCAGGTGCGGCCTACGAATGGTGGTCTGTTACGGCTTCTGATGACATTATAGCATTCTTGGGACAATCAACGAGGATTTAACGAAAATCGGCGCCGAGAATCGATGGGTGATAGCTGCTTACAAACAACCCAATATGAATACACTCGAAGAATGTATGAAGCGGCTTTCAACCGCGAGGGAAAGGTTCACGGTGTGTATCCCAATAGATAACCCTTTGGCCTTAGGACTAAAATTACGATTTCTCCAGCTTGCCAATGACCTCCGTGACTCCGCCCTCATCAGTGAACTCCATGCCCGTCTACACAAGATGGACAACAAAGTTGATGATATGCACAGTAAAGTGGAGAATATTCACACAATCCTGTTCAACCACAAGAGATCGGGCACGCGACCTTCACTGGCTCGACAAGAGATGCCGCTAAAACCCGAGATCTTCCATGGGCGAGACGACTTGGTCCAAGGCATTGCGCGGTTGCTACTGAGGGAAGAAACATCTCGCGTCTGTATTCTCGGCCCAGGTGGGATGGGGAAGAGTTCAGTTTCACTTGCCGTCGTCGAATTGCCTACCATCAAGGAGCGGTTTCCGGGTGGAAACCTTATCTGGGTGCCTTGTATTGAGGCGACGTCGTCGACTCTCCTCCTCGAAATCCTCTACACCCAACTGCAGGTACCTGGAGATAAGCATGTCACACTCGAAAAGATCATTTCCGAACTCGATACACCAAAACAGCCCCGCCTTATCCTGTTCGACAACTTCGAGACGCCCTGGAATGCCCCCGGCGGGACTCAGAAACAGGTCAGCGATATTCTTCGAAAGCTAGCCATGCTGAACCACATCGCGATCTTCCTCACGATGCGTGGCACCTACCCGCCGTGTGACGCTATCGAGTGGCAATCACAGACGATCCAGCCCACCGACGAAGCAGCCTGCAGTCGCATTTTCCATGATATCAACCCAAGCTCTCAGGATGACCCCGATGTTGATCGTTTACTGGCCGCGTTGGGCCACATGCCTTTCGCGGTCACACTTATGGCCAATCTGGGGAAGCGAGGGAAATTTACGGCACAGAAGTTGTTGGAAATGTGGTACACATCTGGCACTGACATACTGTCTGTCACCAATTCACCCGAAACGAACATGAACCGAAGCATCAGCCTCTCGGTCGACAGTGAATTCGTCAAGAAGGACCCTGACGCTCTTGTTCTGCTCGCCATCCTCTCATTGCTGCCAGCGGGAACAACAAAACAGAATCTTCGTTGGTGGGCAAGAACCGTCAAGATTATTTCCTCGGCCATCGCCACTTTATCGGATGCAGGATTATTGGCCGAGAATAAACGGGAAAGTTCTTCCTCCCCGGTCCTCTTCGTGATCCCCGTGGTCCAGTCGTTCATGCAGCAGCAAGGCCGGATCGCAGAGGAGATTCGGAAGCAGGTACAATCGTCGTGTTGTGAATATATTCTAGCGCATGCGTGCCGCTTCGATGATCTCACATTCCCAAAAAAATCGAAAGCACTCGCAGCCGAAGACACCAATATCCAGTTCATCCTTTTCAGTTCACCTACATCACAGCATACTCCCCCGTCTGAGAGCACAATGGAAGCTCTCATTGCCTTTAGCTGGCACCGCTGCGACACAAAGCCTAATCTCGAGATCGCCAACCATACAGTGAAGGCAGCCAGAGCCTCTGAGGTTGCTCGATACATAGCGTCAGCGGTGTGGTGCTTGGGCAAGGCCTATCACCACCTTGGCGACTCTGGTCCCTCCTACGACCATCTGCAAGAAGCTTACGTGCTTTTCAACAGCCTTCCTCTTGGGGAAGTTGAGTTACAACGGCTCGGCGGCCTATGTGGAATTGATCTCGTTGACACCGCACAGTTCGAATTGCATGATAAAGACATGATAGTTTCCTTGGCCCGGGATGTTGAAACGAAGTGCGCCGCCCTTTCGGATGACGTCATACATGGACGTAGTTTAGTAATTCTCGGGGCCGTTCTACACCGGGCTCAACAACTGCATGAGGCCTTGCGCTGCTTGGACCAGGCTCGGGCCATGCTGAAGGTTGCGGGGAACACTTACAACGTTGCTAATGCCTATCAGATCACTTCTTGGGTGCATTACGATGAGGGTAGGCTCTCGGAGGCACTGGAATCTATTGAGGAAGCATGGAAGGGTGCCGAATTGACCGAAAATGTATCTATTCAAGCAGAAGTTTCCCTAGACTTTGGTAGGATCCTCTTCAGCGCCAATAGAGATACCGAAGCATGGAAGCATACCGAAATCGCACTAATGAAGGCCTCATATACTGGAAATCGATTACTCATTGCTCGTGCATTGGAGTACATGGGCTATGGATACCTCCGCAGAGGCGACTACCATAACGCGTATGGTGCCTATGAGGCCGCAGCCGAAAAGTACCTCGGTACTGTTGATGCCCGTGTTGCGGAGAGGTGCAGGGAGAATATGGCCGGGATCAAGTTCAAGGAAGAAAATACTGACATGGTCACTGGCTTTTACAGGCATCACTTAGACGCCGACCAAACCCTTTTCTATCCCTCTGTTCAAGCGTCTGCGAGTGAACTGCCCATTTCCGGTTCTTAGTTAGATTTCCCATCCTACTGCCAGAATGCTTACATATCTATATTTATTTACCTCCATTGCACCTCTACAGTATATGTATACCCTGTAATCCACAAAATGCCATTCATGGCCATGACTCCTACCCCGCGGGGACGACAATGGCAAACCATTTCCAACGTCACAAAAGAAAGCGACTCGGAAGAACATGAAGTAAATGACAACACTGACATATGACGCTCAAATGTAAATATAATTTTTTCATTTGGAAATGTTTTTGAGTCAATTTCAAATGTGGGCGTTTGGGTATATGATTGGTGTATGAAGCAAGCGTAAGAGGGTAGCCGAGATCACATTCCCTATCTTCTCTCTTAGTTTTGCTCTTTTGACAGAAGCGGATTTAAATCCCAAATGTTGGAATATTGGGAGGCTGTGCGAACGTGGCGCAATGCACTGCCATCTGTTCTTCCAATTTTAAGGGCTCCATTTTAGTATTTACGATATATAATAGCATGATTTGTATCTATGAAATTCATCCGTTTGCCTCTCCCCTCACCATCTCGCTCTGAGGTCAAATGTACCGCGTCGTCGAATTGCGTCGTTCATTTCAACACTAAATTATCTAAAGAAGTATACTTACATGACTACAAAATCCTGGATCAGAATTTTTCCTCGCAAAATGCACGTGACGTAGATCCTATGTTCTTCCGGCTGTCCTAATAAGAATTCTCTCACCTCACTCAGTATTCTCTCCGTGCTATCGAAATGACAAATCCTCCACTGTCTGCGGATACCCTGCAAGGACCGTCTTCCACTGTGAGTCTGCTAATAGATCCATTGAAGTCATAGTGGAGGTGAATCAAGCCACGGCTAATGCAAGGGTGACTGAAAATGATGAACGTTTGAACAGTTTAAAGGAACAACTTGGAATACCATGGACCAAAGAGTGCGGGAATTCAACTGAGGCTCCCCAACTTAGTCTTTGCTATCAACAGGGTTCTAAATATGGTCCCGAACTGAATATGATTCCAAACGAATTATGGCCTCGTGGATGAAGAATGCCCCCTCAGGGGGTGTTCAATGTCACACAACAAGCTGCTGAAATCATCTAGCACCGCCCTCCCATAGCCTCCCATGTGACGGACGTTGTTCCACGATTGTCAACGCAAAACCTCGGAAATGGAATTGTTCCATTAGTCAACCTCATATAAAGACCATAACGAGTCTGTCTATCAAGCAACCTGTGTAGCTTTCCGCCCTAGTAGGCTGACACACGCATTGATTACGAACTATCATGATGTCTGCTGGATGTTTCTCCTGGTGGCATCTGCGACGGGGTGCCGACTCGGATGAGCAAATCAATCCCCCTGAGGTGACTAGGAGCACCAACTCACGCTGCGCAAACTCACTGACACGTAGCTGCGTCCAGGAAAGTCCACTAGTGACGATATCCGATGAGGTGAGGTGGTCAATTCATGTCCTCCGCCCTGATGTCCATCTGAATTTAAATTTTGTCTGGAAACTCACAGAGGCCCGGGGTCGTTCCAACCAAAATGGATTACACTATGGCCACCCTGAAAGAGGTTTTGACCCTGTCGCAATCTGCAGCCAGGTTCATACCGGTTCCGTTTCTGCAAGAGGCCATTGGAGTCGCACTGACGATCATTCAAGTGTGCGAGGTTCTTTGAATTCCGTCTTTGAAAGTTGCGAGACAATTGATCAAAACACTTTCATCAGGAGGCATCGACCGTGGAACAAAAGGCCAAAGAGCTGCAGGCTAAGGTTGGCGATCTCATGATCGATATCGTGAACCACGTAACGCCCAAGGACGAAGAAAGTAGCAAGGAAACTGTTGTGAAGACTGCGGAAGGTATCGAAATGGACATCAAAGTGCTGCTCAGGTGCGGCCCACGAATGATAGTCTGTTGCGACTTCTGATGACATTACAGCATTCTTGGGTCAATCAACGAGGATTTAACGAAAATCAGCGCCCAGAATCAATGGAAGTTAGCGGTTTACAAACAACGCAATATGGAGACACTCGACAAATGTATGGAGCGGTTTTCAACTGCGATGGAAAGGTTCACGGTGTGTATATTAATAAATGACGCTTTGGTATTGAGTGATTAAAATTACGATTTCGCCAGTTTGCTAATGTCCTCCGTGACTCCGTTCACATCAGCGAACTCCATGCTCGCCTATGCATGATGATCAACAAATTCGATGGTATGGACAACAAACTCGATGGTATGGACAACAAATTGGATGGCATGCACAACAAATTGGATGGTATGGACGACAAATTCGATGATATGCACAACAAGATGGGGGAGATGCACACATTCCTGATGCCCAAGGGATCAGACACACTCGCCCGACAAGAGATGCAAGAGATGCCGCTGAAACCCGAGATCTTCCACGGGCGAGACGGCTTGGTCGAAGGTATCGCGCAGTTGCTCCTGCAGGAAGAAACATCTCGCGTCTGCATTCTCGGCCCAGGTGGGATGGGGAAGACTTCAGTTTCACTTGCCGTCGTCGAATTGCCTACCATCAAGGAGCAGTTTCCAGGTGGAAACTGTGTTTGGGTGCCTTGTATTGAGGCCACGTCGGCAACTCTCCTCCTCGAGATCCTGTATACCCAACTCCAGGTATCTGGAGACGGAAATAAGCAGGCTACGAAGGAAAAAATCATGACCAAACTTAATGCCTCGGAACACCGCCGCCTTATTCTGCTCGACAATTTCGAGACACCGTGGAATGCGCCTGGCAAAGCTCAGGTCAGCGATATTCTTCGAACGGTAGCCACATTAAGTCACGTCGCGATCCTCGTCACGATGCGTGGGACACATGCGCCGTGCGAGACCGTCGGATGGCAGTCGCGCATAATCGAATCTACCGATGAAGCAGCGTGCCGTCGTATTTTTTATGACATCAATCCGGGTTCGAAGAATGACCCCGATGTTGATTGTTTACTGGATGCGTTGGGCCACATGCCTTTCGCGGTCACACTCATGGCCAATCTGGGGAAGCGAGGAAAATCTACGGCAAAAGATTTGTTGGAGGAATGGAACACATCCGGCACAGACATGCTCTCTGTCACCAACTCACCCGAAAACAGCATGAACCACAGCATCAGCCTTTCGGTCGACAGTGAATTCGTCAAGAAGGACCCTGACGCTCTTGTTCTGCTCGCCATCCTTTCATTGCTGCCAGCGGGAACAACAAAACAGAATCTTCGTTGGTGGGCAAGAACCGTCAAGATTATTTCCTCGGCCATCGCCACTTTATCGGATGCAGGATTATTGGTCGAGAATAAACGGGAAAATTCTTCCTCCCCGGTCCTCTTCGTGGTCCCAGTGGTCCAGTCGTTCATGCAGCAGCAAGGCCGGATCACAGAGGAGATCCGGAAGCAAGTGCAATCATCGTGTTGTGAATATATTCTAGACCATGCTTGCCGCTTCGACGATCCCACATTCCCTACGAATTCGAAAGTGCTCGCAGCCGAAGATACCAATATCCAGTCCATCCTTAAGTTCAGTTCGCCTATATCGCAGCATATTGTTCCGTCCGATAGAACCATGGAATCTCTCATTGCATTTAGCTGGCACCGCTGCAACACAAAGCCCAATTTCGAGATCGCCAACTATGTGGTGGCGGCGGCCAGAGCCTCTAAGGATGTGAAATACATAGCGTCAGCGGTGTGGTGCTTGGGCAAGACTTATTTCGAACTTGGTGACCTTGATACCTCCTACCATCATTTGCACGAAGCTTACGAGCTTTTCAACACCCTTCCTCCTGGTGAGGCCGAGTTGCAACAACTCGGTGGTCTATGTGGAGTTGATCTCGTTGATGCTGCGCGGTTCGCATTACCCGATATCAGCGAGGCGGTTTCCTTGGCCCAGGATGTCGAAACGAAGTGTAGCACCCTTTCGGATGACCTCGTACATGGACGCAGTTTGGTGATTCTTGGGATTGTCCTGTGGCGTACTCAACAAAAGGAGGAGGCCCTGCAGCACCTGGACGAGGCTAGAACTAAGCTGGAGGGCGTGGGGAACGTTTACAACCTCGCTGAAGCCTTCCAGGCCATTTCCTGGGTACATTATGATGAGGGTAGGCTCCCAGCGGCGCTGGACGCTGTTGAGGAGGCATGGAAATATGCGGAATTAACCAGCAGTCCATCTATTCAAGTAACTATGTCCCTGACCCTTTGCAAGGTCCTCTTCAGCGCCGATAAAGACACCGAAGGATGGAACCATATCCAAATAGCGCTAAAGAAGGCCTCGTATACTGGGGACCGGCTCGCCATTGCACGGGCATTGGAGTACATGGGCTACGCGTACCTCCGCAGAGGTGACTACCAAAATGCTTATGGCGCCTATGAAACCGCAGCTGAAAAATACCCTGGTACTGTCGAGGCCGATGAAGGGGGTTGGAGGTGCAAGGATAACATGGCGGGGATCAAGCAGAAGCAGGGGACTAGCGACATGGCCGTTGGCTTTCAAAGGCCTGGCATGGACATTGACAGAACCCTTTTCTACCCCCCTGTTCAAGCGTCTGCGAGTGAACTGCCCATTTCCGATTCTTAGTTGGATTTAACTTCCTATTGCTAGAATTTTTACATATCTATATGCTTCCATGATTGTTTACTTTATATACACTAGAATCTGCATCTGCTCTCACGAAACCCAGTCCTAAAACAAACTTATTCGACATGCAGTACAAGATGTAGTATAAGATGTACCTTTCGTACGTTCTGATCATAGGCAGTCTTGTCAACCTCGGCATTGAGGCCTCAATGTCTATCTGCTATAGTCCAGAATTTTGACTCAAATCAAAAAAAAAAAAAAGTAAGTTTCACAGATTTCAACCAGTTAAAACGGCGGGGTTCTCACTGGGATGGAGGGTCAAGCTGGCTGCGCTGGTCAATGAAGGAGAATTGAATCTGGATACGGTTTGCACAATACTAGAAAAGACTCTTCATGTTTCTATGTGTGTACATGAAGAGTTACGGTCCAAGATATGGGTCGGATTTGAGGAGCGCGGATAGAGTGGGAGATGAGGTGCGCTCGGTTATCGACAGTGCAAGTACAAAGCAATGGGTGCACTGAATCATGATGGTGAATTGGTGATGATGGACGTAACGAAGATTACATAAACATGATCTATATACGGCTTGGCACAAGAACTACACCACCCTATAACACAGGTCCATCATGATCACAAAGAAAATGTCGCGCCGTTATGTCCAGGTGGTTCTTTCTCGCCCACGCCTATGGTAGCCCGCCGTCGACTAGCGTCTCCCATATTGTCGCTTCTTAGGGCGCGTCGACCTTTTAGGCTCTTTGTCGTTGTCCTTCTCATATTGTACCTATGCAAGAGCCTCCCGAGAACGGTCGTTGACCGGTTTAAAAAGGATACTGGGTTGGAGGAGCTAACAGGCGAGACCCCACTTGCATTCCACCAAGGACAACAACAATCTTCTCAACATTTGCCTTACAAACTATTCGACCAGCCAACTGCTACAGCTTTAAACCCCCCCCCCAATTTTCGGGAAACATCGATTCCTCGCCGATGGTTTGGTGGAAGTAAACGAAGACGGCGCACACCCCATCTACGAGCTCATATCTCGTGCAGAACAGGAATGGGAAAAATAAACTAAAACGCGCAAGTAAGATCTTGGCACAAGCGGCAAACGAGTACAGGCGGTGGTATAAACGATATCCTCCGAAAGGATTTGATCTGTGGTGAGTGATTCGCATTTCCGTAGCCGTTCTCAGGTTGAACGGTACTTTACCAGGTGGAAATATGCAGTCGAAAACAATGTTTAGTTACCTGACGAATACGACCAAATATACAACGATTTGGAATCCTTTTGGGGTATAGAACCTTCGAAACTCATCCAGATCCAGAAGGAAGGGGAATTGAAGCAAGACACCTACACTATCGGCAAAAACGACGAGGAAGAGGTTGAGGTCCTTACACACATGTTCCGTGACGAAACATACGACCAATTCATTGCGGGTTCCGGAGCAATTGTCGACCTATTTAAACCTATCCAAGAGTATTTGCCTCCCTTTCGCATGACCTTGTGGCCTGATGACAGGCCCAATCTCTTGACTGACTATGGCGTGGACACCGCAGCGCGAGAGGCTGCAGATTCGCGAACCTGTGAGCATTCAGTCTCCTTTATATATCTCCCTGGCGAATTCACCACTCAACTGCAGATATCACACGGTCTTTGCTGCCTAGAATCGCCGCGACGGGATGGAAATTTGCGTGTTCTCCCAATTCTCCTGCTCGCCGACAGCCTTTCAATCTCGACAAACCACCTCCAAGGCCAAATAAGAAAACCTTCATATGGAACCACGCACTCACGATGGATCCGTGTAACCACCCAAGCCACTTTTCCCATCACGGCCAGTTCCTCTTGCGCGACCTGGGACCGGCCCCACAACCTGTCTTTTCTCCTGAATTTGCCTACTGTTCGACAACGATACATCGCAATATCCGCATCCCAGTTCCTTACGATTAGGTGGAGGATGTTTACCCCCGTTCGGCCGATCCGGAGTGGGATGAGAAGGCGGACGAACGCCTGTTATGGCGGGGCAGCAACATGGGAATGTACCACAGTAGGACATCGCGATGGCGGCACTCGCACCGAATTTTCCTCGTGGAACACGCAAACGAGTTACATGGGACATTGAAAGTGTTGTCACCCAATAAAACGAAACATGAAAAGTCGGAGAGCCCCTAGAGGTTCGAAAGGCAAGGATCAATCCTGCCGTGATGGACATCGCGTTTGGCGGCCAGCCTCTGGCATGCTCGGACGAGGTTTGCGACGTTCTGGAGGAGACATACCCCTGGCGCAAGAGGCAAAGTTTCAAAGAGGCAGGAAGGTATAAAAATGTTCTGGATGTACATATAGCCCTTTACGCCCATTGAAAAAGTTCCCGACGTCCTGATGTGCTTATAGGTCGACGGGAACGGGCGGTCTGGTCGTTTCAAAAGATTGATTACGTCGAATGCGATGGTCTTCAAGTCGGCCATCTACCCGGAATGGCAAGTCTTCCAGGCTTCAAGGCATAATTGTCGTCCATATAAAGGTACACGGATCGTATCGCTCCATGGGTGCACTATGTTCCTGTTCAAGTCGATCTCTCCGATCTTTATGACGCACTGCTTTTCTTCCGTGGTGATGGGAATGGTGAAGGCGCCCATGAGTGCCTAGCGCGAAAGATCGCTCTTTCTGGCAGGCATTGGAGCAAAACATTTTGGAGGAAGGAAGATTTGGTTTCCTACATGTTTCGGTATGTTCCCGTGTTAGGGTTGAGTGTCGGTGGGATTAATGGGTTCTGATGACAGACTTACGCCCGCCTCATGAGCGTTGACTGGGAGGCTATGACCTATTATCGAATCCCCAGTAGCAAGGCATGGAAAGCTATATTCGGCAATCTCGTCCCCAATACGTTCTGGGACTTTTGACCACGGCAAGTAAGCCTGGAATGTCCCCTTCTAGCTACCGCCTCGTAGCGAAGGTGGTTCCTCAAGTGCTTTCCCTTCCCCGGACGTACGCAGGCCGGGCTTCGTTGGTTTATTTGCTAAATTAAGAACTATCTCTTATTCAATATATATCAAAACTGAACAATTCTTGCTTAAGGCCCAGGGTCACGAGACTGGAGCCAGATAAGGAATCTTATGCCTTATTTAGATGCATAGTTCATTTTCATGGAAATTCTCGCAGCTGAAATAAAATTCCTTCTCCAGCGTGTTCATGAGGCCCAATGATAAGGACTTGGAACAATGCTGGCTGTTGTCAAAAATAATACATATATTTGGGACACAGCACGTGACTGACGATCATCCTTCTGTCGAAGCCGCAAGCGGGTCAAGCCGTCCAACATGTTGTCCCTGGTCCGCACAAATCTTCAGCACTCTTCGAGGCGGGTCCTCTCGAT
>Ga0307513_10008803_pt1 | contig 12852 bp, 11 predicted proteins | sample 15_EM_MG_FD_202174 | JGI IMG/M metagenome (GOLD analysis project Ga0307513, IMG submission 202174) | Populus trichocarpa ectomycorrhiza microbial communities from riparian zone in the Pacific Northwest, United States - 15_EM | ecosystem: Host-associated > Plants > Roots > Unclassified | place...
AGTTCAAACCGGACCGGACCACCCAAGTTAGTCGGGTCCAGTCATCGCCATCACCAGGACTGGCCAGCCCGGTCCCGCCTCCAAGACTTGACCGGTCGGACTATTCGGAACCCTGGCAAACACCCACTACAAAGTCAATAGTAAAATTAATAATCTTCGCAGTCGTGGTACCGTGTAGGAGCAGGGGGAAGAGAAGAGCCTTTTTTCTTGCCGGTTTACTGTTTCGATATATTCGTGGTGAGATCTTGCTCTTCGCCCCATATCATTCTCAGTTTCATTTCAGGTGCGGTACAATATAGCACCATAACATAGGTTAAGCGCAAGTAACTCATCGATCAAGGAGAACGATCGGATTTCCCATATTCCTTGTTTGTTTCTAAGGGGAAACTAAGCACAATGCGATAGCTGGTATTATGACATTTGGCGATACAGAAAGTCTCTATTGAAGATTAATTGGGTCTCCCGGGAGCATACGTGGGGTTGCTGGAAGTTTAGCCATGCACTGGGACCGGATGGATGAGGAGATAACGAGGGCGCATGTGCAGTAGGACGTTAGGGTATGATATAATGATAGAGGGATAAGAAAAGAATAGTGAACTTAGATCCCCGCCATTGCTATTATGATATACATGCTTAGAAACCATAGATAATGTTTCTTCAAACCTGGATCGTTTCCCACCACCCCGACGCAATGCAATGGGTTTCCACTCTATAATACTGAAAAAGGGTAGGAGCCTCTGATTTGATCGGGAAAGGGATAAAAATATAAAATATAAGTCACAATGATCCAGGTGAGGGAAAGCAATTCTCTGTAGAACTGTGGAAAAATGTACGACAAACAGAAAGAAAGAACCCTCCGATAAAATTATATTATTAGTAAAGTAAGGTGACTATGTGAACCAATGAAACAACCGGGGCAGGCTCATCCCTAGTTACCTCCGCGCACTGTATATAATTGAAGCGCCCGCCAAACCGTCACCGCCGCTCATCTAGTGGGTAGATACATCTATGGGGAGCGCAATTAGTGGAAAAATAAAAGTAAACAGAAAGAGGGGATAAAAAGAGTGAAGAAATTACGGATTCAATTGCAAAGCCCACCAATAGAATAAAGAAGTGAAAGACGTGTAGTAGGAGTGTTAAAGATCCAGCCAGTCGTGAGCCTGGGGTGATAGATTGAAAGTTCGAGGAATGGGGAGACGATGTGAGTTTCATGCTGACCATCAGAACCTACGGTTCCTTTTGGAGCGGCGTTGATCCGGATCGGACGGCCCAGGGGAGCGAGCACTGTGGATTTGTCGCCATTTGGCCGGGGAGTTGGATTTTTGCGTTTAGATAGCAATTCCACAATGGCATGGTGTCCATTTTTCTGAGCTCGCGAAAGTGCTGTTTCTCCAGCGAGATCCACGGTATCTGAGTTGATATCCACTCGTTCCGGCAGCATCTTTACGGCTCTAACATGTCCCTTGTAGGCTGCTCTGGAGAGGGGTGTTTGGCCAATGCAGCAAGTTGAGTTTGGATTGATATCATTCCGTTCAAGTAACAGCTTCACAATTCGTTCATACCCCTCCTCGGCGGCTTCCAAGAGCGGGGTTTGGCCAAGTTTATTCTGAGCATTGGTGTCAACATCCCCTCGGGCCAGCAGCACCTGTACAACTCCTTCATGTCCTCCACGAGTAACCACGAGGAATGGTGTTTTACCGCACCTAGTCGCAGTATTTAGGTTGGTATCATCCCTCTCTAGAAGAATCTTCACGACTCCAACATGTCCCTTGTAGGCTGCTTTGAAGAGGGGTGTTTGGCCAAAGTAGCGAGCTGAGTTTGGATTGATATCATTGTTGAGAATCACCGCCGAGCATTGCACACGAATGCAAGTTTCCTTTGAACCTTTCTTATCTTTCTTAGTCGTTAGTTACTAGTTCCTTTGTAAGTCATTATCAAGCACGGAGGAGGTGCGAGTATACCTGGTTTGTATACTTGTTGGAGGATTCGCAGACATGGCCGGAAATACTCGGAGAGCAATGCGAGGCATGGTTCGGAATACGGTGCGGGCAGGGGGAGGGATTCTCTGCCGGAGGATTCCCAATAGTTGAGATGTGTGGTGAAGTTCTATGTATTTAAATGATCAGCTCCGCCGTAGATATTTAGGATAAGCAAGCAAGCAATCCGGAAAATATACAGCAGTTTCCTCCTCTCGTGCCCTTTCTTTCTCTCTCTCATTCGCCTCTCTCCCGCAATCGGCATCTCATAACAATCATTCCGTTCGGGTAACAGCCAGTGTTCGCAAGCGGCCAGGTCGGCCTGTAGATAACCGGCCGGCTTTCAGTCCGGCCAGGCCAGGCCAATGTGAGACAGACCTGGGCTTCGTAGGCCAGGCTTCATGGGTGCCTGGCGGCGGCGGCAGGCTTTCGGTATATTCCATGTGACAAGTCAATATTTTGTTGATGTGTGGGTGATATCTGAAGATGCCCGCAGATATCTGAAGATGCCTGCAAATATCTGAAGATGCCAGCAGATATCTGAAGATACCGCCAGATATCTGAAGATGCCGCAGATATCTGTTGGGTTTTCAGGCTTGAGCCACACCATTTAAATTAATAATAATATTCTGACAGGTTTTAGATATACGGGTAGACAGAGAGGAGGTAGTTGCTTGTTTTCTCTTATCACTCGATTTATTGCTATAGCACGTTGACAAAATTAGAGCCTGTTTGGATATAACGGTTCCTTTCCGTTCCCCCATACAAATCGCCCTTTCCCTTCCCTTTCAAAACGGAGAGAAGGCCATTTTCGCAGTAGAAACGGTCGCTAAACAGGCCCTTAACCATTCACGCATGATGGACGGCAACGGAACTCTCCTTATCACCTTGCCCCTTCAACACCACAGAGAAATTTCCCCAGGTCGGATATTAATTTCTACTAGGTATTCTATGTATTTATAATTTTAATTTATTTTTTTGGTTTTCATACTAGCGGGGCTGGTGGGGAGCGCTGTTCTCCCGTTAGTTAGCCATGAGCACGATCATGAGAGCAAGGGTGAATGGAAAGAAAGTTTCCTCCTCGGTTGCGCGTTGATCCACTCTTTTGCGGCCGTAACTCTTGGCGTTTCATCTCCTTATCTTATCGCAATCACATTTTATCACTCGAAAGCTTGCAGATATCTGCAGTCCGGCCAGGCCCGGTCAGATAGGCCCTGAAAACCGGACTGTAGCCCACAGTCCGGCCCGGCCGGCACCAAAAAAAGCCCAGGCCGGCCGCCCTAAACCCAAGCCTGACCGGACTAGCCGCTTGCGAGCGCTGGTAGCGGCTTCGCAACTCGTTCGTGCCCCTCCTCGGCGGCTTCCGGGAGCGGGGTCCGGCCAAGTCGATCCCAAGCATTGGGGTCAACATCCCCTCGCGCCACCAGCATCTGTACCGCTCCTTCATGTCCCTCGTAGGACGCCATGAGTAGTGGTGTCTGGCCATTTGCATCGGGAGCGCTGGGTTCCACATCGTCTCGTGCCAGCAACAACTCAACCACTGTCTCATGCCCACCCTTGGCAGCCCATGAAAGCGGTGTTAAGCCCTTCCTCCTGTAGGAACTAACGTCCGTTCCATTTAGGACCATCTTTATTGGACTGAAAGAACCCATATCAGCTCAGACTCGAAATAAGGGACCAAAATCGCCTCTCCTAAAGGAACGCCAAGGAGAGCTTACAGTGGAGTTGCAGATACTCAAAATGTAATTGATATTTACTTTGGGTCGAGTGTTCACAGAGGAACCTACAGCTACTATTTCGTCGGGTTCACAAAGGTTCACAATAGAAAAGAATAAAAGCGGAGGAATAAAAAAGAAACCGATTCTCGTGGTGTTCGTCCTTTCTCGTTCCAGAAGGATGTTGTTGTCTTCCTAGTCCTCGCTGTTGTCTCTTTTAAGCAGTGTGTGGGGGAGAAAGCCGGTCTCTAAAAAGTTGTTTCCCCACGAACGCTCCCAACCATAGTCACCTACAAAAACCCTATTGAATGCTAAGGAAAAACAATCACACAAATTCGGGTATTAATTAAGCCCTATAAATCCACCGCTGGATATCTTCTCCTATTTGGTTGATCTGTCAGCGCTGACGCTTTCAAAAGTAATTGACATGAAGTTCGGCCGAATAGCTTCCCACGCCGCCAGCCAAAATGAACAGCAAATTCTAGTGAGTTATTTCTAATAATATGTATGATTGCGAAACCCATAATGCAATTAGTATGGTGACGGGGAATAACAACAGAAAAGACTCTCCATAATTGTCCAATAAATTGGCTATCAGCCATGCCATAAAGAGTCTTGGCGCGAAGGCGTTCTGATATTAAAAAAATCAGCTAGTATCATACTTAAGGCAGCCCTTTGACATCACCAAGCTTTCAGGTCGAGTCCCAAAACGATTTCCCGCCCAGGCGGGAAATCAACCGCGCTTATGTCACCCCCTTCCCACAACGATGCCCATCTTGGTTATCCTTGGAATCGCGCTAACACGAGGGATTGGCACGTTTCGTAATTTTGAGGGCGTCGCAAGGCAAGCGAATATAAACAAGTGAGCAAGTGATAGATAGATGGCTGATCATCATTGTTAATTTTATGTATTTTGTAATAACCTGATGGCTCATTGGTTCAAAATTCGACTTAGACCAAAACCTCCAGTATTGGCAGTTGTTGTCACAAGAAGGTTGGTATCTACGGCGGCCTATAGCGACAAAACCGCCACTACACGCAAATCTTAAAACTTATAAATCGAAAAATGTAAAAAGCCCCTCGACGATCAAAACTTCATGGGCTTATTCGTGATTATCGTAATTGGTATGATTGGATAATGATCAAGACTAGGAGAGAGAATGTTTCAAAAATGAGGAATTGAAACAGAAAATGAAAAGCGAGGAGGAAAGCAAGGCTGTGAAACAAGAATTTCGAAGAACAAAGTGATGGAGGTCTGGCGGTGCCCAGGGACAACTGCCACGGTACAAGCACCGCTAGGGGTCTGCCGTGAGGGGAGCATCATGGAAAGAAATCCTGAAAGAAGGTGGTTGGAAAACGAAAGTGTGTTCAATATTCAATATGTGGAGTGATCATGGTTATCAACTAGACAGAAATAAAACGTAGCTGAGACTAAATAAAGTTTGTGGTAGCCACTCGGACAGTGGACGCTCTATCACACAAACCTCAGAACTACCAGTCATCCTCAACACGGTGACTCTCCCCAATTACCTACCAGCTAATATGTTCCAATATAGCATCACACGATAGGGGTGCTCAATCAGAAAGCATGTGATAGAAGTGGTACCGAGTAGGGATAACCGATTGCTAATTCAGCAATTCAGCAAAATGCATGGAGTATTACTCCAGGGTGCAAGCTGTCTCCCAGCGGTGGTAGTAAAAGGCTACAGTACAGCCTAAGGATCGCTTGGCCATGGGACATTGCTTTACACCAACAAGTCTGGAGCCACAGTACATATACTCCCACCCTGCTCCTCCGACAGCGAGGCCAGTGTTCTGAGCCGTCGAGGGACCCCACAGGGACCGGGGGGATAATGCCAAGAAGAATGGGCGGGATGGGATGGGACCGGATAGCAAGCTGCGGTCCGGCGTAGGGCAAATTACTTGTGAGACTGCCGGGCTGGTCTTAAAATTTGGGCAGTGGGAATGTGCAGCCTTGAAAAAGACTAGTGCTCAGGGCAGCAATAGAGTATATCAAGGATCAACTTATAACTTTCTACTTGATCTGCCCATCTAGAATGATGGGGGGAGGGGAGTCTTTTAAATACACGATCAATCTTCATTCTTCCGCGTATCTGCTCAACACTATCATGCCATTTCCATATATTCTCACGCGATTTCAACTTCCCGCTTTCCCCTCCTTTCTACCTGCTGGGTGAATCATCAACCCTCTTCTCGCAACTTTCACCGTATGTCCGGCCATGGAGAATTCTCAGATCCCCTTTCTAGCATGTTCTACACAAAGGAGTTGTGGTTATCGGAATCTGGAGAGACCCAGTGATTCACGAGAGCTGAGCTGAGACAGTCGGGCCCTAGATGCTAGGTATTTAATATTGTGAGACAAATGGAAAAACGGCTGCTTAGGCGGACTGCAGGGAAATGGCAGAATTGCGGGCAGTGTTCTCAACCGTCCGGGGCCCCCTTAGGGCCCGACGGGGGGACTGCCAAGAGCCCTGGACCGGACGGGACGGCAAAATGCGGTCCACACCCGTCCTGGAAACCTCAGGACCGCCGTCTTTGTGGCGGATGGCGGGCCCTGCAAGGTACGACATTTATAGCGTGTGGGATGGCAGGGGACGGCAGGGGACTGCGGGGGACTGTGGGTTACTGCTGGTGACTACAGGGGACTAGGAATCCTATCAACAGCATTTCATGACACCCTTCTCGAGCAAATACAGAAATTCATCTAATAAGATTAAAAGAAACCTGAGGCTATCTAGGAGAGATAAATAGGTGTAGAATATATCCCATAATATACCGCTAGGGCCGGGCATCGGGCATATCGCTTAATCCAGAAATCGTACCTACCTACCATCCTCTTATTGCAACGTTTCTTACTTCTCTTGCATCATTAAGCCCTGATCCAAGCTAGGAAAACATGTCGGATAAACACACGGAGCCTGCATCACAAGAAACCATCTAAGATTTATGAGAGAAGGCGTAAGATGAGAAAGCGTTGGGTCTGTTCTGAAAATGGTTCGGAGTGCACAACTTCTAATGGAAAAACCTGGTGGCGTTGTGCTTGTTATGTTTAGAGTTCGTTACGGGGCGGACGGGGCCCCGAAAAACGCCGACCCCCGGCCCTTTTCCCCGCCCCGCCCCACTCAACGGCCTGGGGCGGGGTGTCTTTTTCGGCATTCCCTGCCCCTGTCCCCCCTCATGCCCCCGCCCCACCCATACCCCAGATGGGTCCCCGTTAAAAATAGGTGGTAACAAACGGGGCCCCGTCCAGGGAATGAGTGCGGGTGGGCCCCGGGCGGGGGCAGGGCGGGGATTACCCGAAACATACCCCCCCGGCCCCGTGTAAGGGCGGGGTCTGGCGCGTGAAAACCCGCCCCGCCCCGCCCCGTAACGAACACTATGTATGTTCCCCTAATTCTTTTTTTCTATCATATACTAGCACTCGGGTTTCGGCTATAAGAATAATAAGAATATTCCCGCCTCCAGGCACTGAGGAAAGCTGGGATGACATAAGCAATCTTGCCCCGAGGCGAGATTCCTTACTAATTTCGGGAGTGTTCCTTGGCATGAAACATGTTTCACGGTGGATGGCGGGGGACGGCGGGGTTTATAGTCCTTCGCACCGGGGCGCAGGACAAGTTTTGAAAAAGACGGAAGGGGACCGCTTAACGCCGTCCACCGCCGTCCGCCTTCAGGACGGACGGACTGCCCCGTTGAGAACACTGATTGCGGGGGGGACTACAAGGGGTATCAAAAGATGGTAAAGTGTGGGTAAGGACAGAGGGGGGAGGCTACAGAGGGCAGGTTTTACGAATGACGGCTGGGCACATGTGGAGAAAAATGAGGGGGACGGTCGGGGATGGCTGCGGACGGCAGGGGGCTGTAGACAAACAATGAGTGATGTGGTGATGCTATATAACCTACAAAATAAGCGATCTGCCTGGGAGAAAAAGAAGAAGGTTAAACGGATCATCAAGTGCTCCAAGTATTAAGATAAGACTGAGCCAATCATGCCGTTACAACCCTTATTTTACCGCTAGAATACTTTCGTAAGTGTTGTGCTTTAACCAGTCATAGCCACTTTGCAACAAAGCCAAAGAATTGAAGCAACGGAAGTTGATTCGAAGCACAATGCCTCCGATTTTCCAGAAGAGTTACTGGGAAACTCAATTGACAAATCTCACATCGGATATCTCCAGCCAATATGAGAACATTCCGACCCGATCATGCCAGTGCCCTCTGTGGCAAGGATACGATTACCTTTCAGATCCATGCCTGCTGTTTCTGAGTTCTAATTTTACAAACACTTTGGGCTTTTGTGTTTCTTCAAGATGGTTGCTTCCTTGCTTATTAGATTACGAATATGGAACATGACTTGCCTGATCATAAACTATGAGCGAGATCAAATTATAAACCTGAAGTTTCTGAGCATACCAGGGGCAGAAATGTAACAGGGGAGCTTTTTCCCCAACCTCCTTATAGTCCTTTTTCTAGCATATTACGTTCTAGTGCCCAGTGATACCTATGATGATAATTAAGCTTATTACTTGCAAAATTCTGTTGGTTGAGGACTTTTTAGGTTTTTGGATTTTCAAGTTTTAAGATTTGGGCGTAGTGGCGGTTTTGTCGCTATAGACCACCATAAGTATCCGCAAAACCACATTGGTGGCAACTTGCTTTTCTATCTTCTTTGGCAATAGCACCATTCTGAGTATAACGATTTTTTGCGGTATTCCACTTGTTCTCCCCCCCTCCACCCCCCTCACTTTCATATTCTTAGGGAGATCCATAACCAGCAACGAGTGATGGTTGTGGATGACACATTCTACATCCAAGATAGTCTTAATACTCCTTTTTCCTGGGCACTTCAATTTCATTTTCTTGCACCTCATACAGGCTGATTGCCCTTAGAAATCTTAGCCAATGTCAGTTTCTTTCCAGCCCCACAAGGCCTGACCTTTTCAGGCATCACTAGAGACCGCCAACTACTATGAGGAATTTAAGAAATAAAATAACGGCCAGGTGACCAGGAAGCTGGTCTACCACTACTGCTATGGGGCTAATCCCCTCCCGAGCTGCCATTATTATTAAAGCTCCACGGGATTCTGCTGGGTTGGGGGCTGTCGGCGATTTTCTTAGGTGGTTCTGGGGCGAGGGGGGCTTGTTGAGTTGCTTATCTATTCGATATGGCAGTTATGGTGGGAAATTAGTCACAGGGGAGGTGGGTTCCGGGGTGAGAAACAGAATCCACAGTGGAATATTGTGGATCTGTGTGAACAGCGTAATAAAATCAAACAATAGCGAATCGGCGAGAAAAGAGAGTTTGTTGTGTCGACAAAAGGGCTGCCTTTACAATCGAATGTGGGTAAGGTGGGAGGGGTTGAATGGCCTTGTGATTCAAGCCAAAAACTCCATCCCGATGATAAGCGCGGATGGCTTGAAGGTAAAAGTGTGAAGGCTGAAGGCTGAAGGCATGTGGAGAGCTAGCAGTGAGAGAGTATTATGTTCTTTTTACATACCTAGAGCAAAGTTTTTTTCACGACCTTTTTTTTCTTCCTCCCGCTTATCGGCACTGTTCAACACTGCCAAGAGTCCTCAAAATACATTCCTTACCTTGAACACCGGAGGACGAAAGTGCATGAGTTTTCGTGCGGTGCGACTGTCGCTGGGAGGCGAAGTCTCCCTGACCCCCGCGAGGTCAAAATCCAACATAATGTCAGCAACACATCCTACCAACACACGCCAAAGACAGAATACTGATAAGGCTGCAGAGGCCTTGCATTAACTTGTAAAACTTAGTCTTCTAGGTCAAGAAATGGTGGAAATATGTAGGAGTCAAGCCCTTCAAAGTGAGTCTTCTCCCCAGAGCAAGTTAAGTTACTTGGCAAGTACCATCGACATATGGAGGTCCTGGACCTTGGGCTGTGCAATCCTAGCCCGACTCCCATTTTTACCTGAAAAGATTGCTTGTTCTACACCATACCCGGAGGACAAAAGTGCATGAGTTTTCGTGCTAGCTGAGCCATTACCAAAAATAAATCTTCAGATTAGGAATAAAATAGACAAAGTATCAACCACTACAACGGCGCCTCTACAGATCCCCGGCATTGAGTCCCAGATGCCCAAGTCAAGCCTCTCTTAGAACTCGCAGTCACAGTAAGGAAGATAGAGTCTCTTGCCGAGCTTCTGGTCATATGCATAACAACTCGATGTCAGTTGGTGGTGGCCTCCGGGTACCCGAAGTTGTGGCCTGCGAGTAGGCCCACTCTGCTGTAATAAACTCCAGCCTGAATTCACTCTTTATAACGGTATAAGAGAGAGTTCGTGCCTCCCTGAGCCCATTAAATAGTGTCCCTGCATGCCTAAATCAAGTCTCTCTCACACTCAGAGGGCAAAAGTGCATGAGCTTTTGTGAAACGCAACCATCGCTAAAAAAAAATCTCACCAAAACTTTCAAGAAAAACATCCTCTCCAATTCTCACCATACAACATGCCAGCACACACCAAAAGAAAGCATCCTGAGAAGGATGCAGAGGCCTTGCTCCACCGGGCATTGTGGCGGTGATCGGTGCCCTGGGTATTTTATTCCGGATGTGGGGATCTTTTTTTCTCGCTGGTTGCAATGCGGAAAATCTAATTGACTTTTGTCCTTCAGTGTAAAACAAAGAAGTCCAAGCTAGTTTGTCTACTGCCAAAAGGGCAAGAGGGACAAGGCAACAGCCATCACTATGGAGAAATCTCGCCTGGAAAAAGAAACTAATCAAGTTACAATCAATTCAACTCTCCTTAGCTAACTGGCAAACCTCTGACCCAGAAGAACCCAGAGAAGGAAAATAAATCTCAGAGAAAAAGAAAGCCCAACCTTATCCTGTTGTATGACTATTGAGGTACACGCGATCCGCCTCTTAATCTTAGTATTGCTTGCTGCCATAAAGTTTTGCTTTCCCGGTCGTCTGAAAAAAGCAAAAGCCACTGCTATTGTAGCAGTCTTCCTTGTTAGGTAGAAAACAGAGAATGAAAAGAAAGATCATACTCATAGAGACTTTGCCCTCTCACATGTCAGCCACTTCTAGGCAACAACGACCCCCGTAGTAAATATGACAACCCCCCCGCCCACTATGCAACACAAGCTTAGCGTGCTTCCCTTCCCAAGCAAAGTCCAACCACGAACCACCACCCAGGCCCCCCAAGTCATCCGCAGTCCATCTAAGATATGCAAACTAAGTAAAGCAAACTTTATCACCGAAAATATTGCTTCCGATTTTTAGAGCCAGAACAAAACTCACATGGGAAAACAAGTAAAGAAATACATGCAAAAGTGAAGGAAACTAAGAAGTATTGGACTGCGGAGGAAACCTATAACTATGCACTAACTGCAGTGTGTCCACCATGTTGGCCAATCTCTCATCTAACCGACTTTGGACCTCCTCAACAAATTCTGCGTTGAACCACTCGCCACCTTGAGGTGTAAAGAGCTTATGAAGTTCAATCTGGACAAGGGGGGAGCGCCAGGCAGTGAGCCCTAGAAGCGCATCGCCGATGGACCAGACCCCACGAAGTTCAATAGCGGCCTTGAATCTACGCTCATGTACAATCTGCTCGCCACCCCATCCGGACACCTTGGGAGCCAACAAGTCACGATTGTATCGTGAGATTTCATCGTAGGTCCCCTCCGGCCAGTAGTCAAAGTCAAGCTCCTTTTTCGGTGTAACTGAAAGATATCTTACCTCCACGAATTTGATTGGCTGGGCCATGGGAGTAGTAGGTAGACGCGTTTGGATGTTTCGCTCAGCAGACCATAACAGTTGCGGAGGCATGGCAATGAACTCCCCAGAGGCTAGATTCAAGGTAGCAAACTCCTTAGGCCTAAGCCTAGTTTTCGCCTCTATCAAACTACCTTTACAACTATCCCACCATGCTTTTACCTCCTTCTTGCCAAGGAAATCGATTCCAATGTGCAATTTGGTATCATCCAAGGAATACAAGATGCGTGTGGCAGGCACTTCATCATTTCTAGCGATAAATTTCGCAAACGGAAATTCTGGATCCATGAGCCTTGATTGACCTGAACCTGGTAGGATGAGGAGGGGTACTGGCAGGGATATAAGACGGTGGTTGGTGGTCTTCATTGCAGCCAAGGCAGTCAAATACAGGCGTGGATTTTGAACCAAGGCCTGTTGCACCAATGAGTGGACACAGTTGTAGAGGCGGTACTCATCCATCGATGCAGTTGCCTGCTGACAGTAAACCCGGAGCTCATCTAGAATAGCTGGGTGGTACCCAACCGAGGAGAATTGGGGTACATCTGTGCTTATATAGAAGCCAGTAGAAGCTAAACTCGTACTAACAGTGGTGTTATTTGCCCAGCCAGCAGTGAGTTTGAAATAGCGATATGGGGTGTTGGAGTCTGTACGCTGTCGCTTGTGGGTATGTTGAGATGGGCTAACTGGATCTGTAAAAGCTGTGTGGGATGAGCGTGAGGTGTGTGGGTGTGTATGTAGAAGCGGTGCCGTCTGATCTGCCAGAGTCAATTGGCCAGTTGAAGCAGGCATCCCTAGATTAGGCTGGACCTCTTGGCTGGATGCGGGAATGGTAATTGTTCTTTGTTGGAGAGGAGTACGTGGTACAGGTGTGGGTGACCTGGAGCTAGAGATACTGGGATTGGTACGCGAGGAACTCAGTCTTTCTGGTTCTTCAGTGATCAACCTGGAAGCCGGCAAGCCTCGCAATTGGGCTTCGGGTTTTCGGGTCGACCCGGGTTTAGATCGGGTTGGGTTGGGTCGGGTCCGGGGGGCAGGAGTTTGGGTCGGGTCGGGTCGCCCAAGTTGCAAACCCGGGTAGCCCGACCCGACCCAAACTATAACCGAAACTAAGTTTCACTTTTTGTTTCTATGAAGACATAAGATATCACTCATATCTTGTAGTGTAGACGAATATCTGGTGAACCCCAGAACTTGCGTCATCTCCAAGCTAGTCTCAGAGTGATAAATTTCCAGCCCCTTGTTTTTGAAGACCCCTTTCTGTTGTGTAGCCGGATACTAATTCTTCCAAAGTCATCGCCGTGTCGCAGCATCACCGCCCCTCCCCGAACGCAAAATACCCCCAGTCGCCACCCCTCACCACCACTACCGCCTCGCTATGGATGATTTTGAAGATGATAT
>Ga0307513_10008804_pt1 | contig 12851 bp, 13 predicted proteins | sample 15_EM_MG_FD_202174 | JGI IMG/M metagenome (GOLD analysis project Ga0307513, IMG submission 202174) | Populus trichocarpa ectomycorrhiza microbial communities from riparian zone in the Pacific Northwest, United States - 15_EM | ecosystem: Host-associated > Plants > Roots > Unclassified | place...
AAGCTACGCAGTCCATCGGCAAATCTACTTGGCTATACTAAGCTTCTAAACCTGACTGCATGCTCCCTCGATAAGAAATCTCCTGCTGCTTGACTGCATGGGCGCTACCCACAGTCAACCATGCGGGCCCTTCTTAAATCGTGACAAGACTCACACCTCTAGAGTCCACTAATAACCCATGGTAATGCTACAGTTCACAGGGTAGCCTGGGACTGGCTGTGGGGTGGTTGTCCTGGAAGCCTTGCAGCTTCCCCGGTCAGCCCCAAGCTCTCTACTGTTAACCATACAACTACCCGGAGGTCAAAGTATGCCCATAGGTGGTTCCCAGGTGTTATCCAGGTGGCGCCCCAGGAGGCGGTCACCCTCACACCCCTTATCTATCCTGCGAACAGCTTCTGGTCGGTTGGACGGCCACAACTCATACGGTGTTGTGGGAGCGTTCCTATGAATCTCACTTTACTAGGAAGCACACAACTACACAGCCATACAGTGCTGTCGCGCCGTACCAACGCTGGGGCCGCAGGGGGGTGTTAGGAATATCCCCTGAAGGCTACAGGAGGTTCGAACCACTCCTGCTCCGTCAGTAGCCCGTTTCGTGCCATACGAAGTCGCCCTTTGAACATCTAAGAGCCCCACTATAGTGGGATAACTTTCCCCTAAGTCCGCAGATGACCTTGTCGGTGAAGGTAGGGTAACTGGGGTACCTCAGTAGGGTAACTGGGGTCCCAAGGTAGGGTAATCCTGTTTCTAAGGTAGGGTAACTTCACCCCTCCATGCCTTTATTTCCTTCGGGAGTCCGCGCGACCACATATAATGTTGCCCCAGAGACCCGTGCAACGTGTACTATGGGTCCCTTGCTTAATGCGAACATACTCTCCGAAGGTTACCCTGCCTAGTAGGGTAACTTTTGTCCTACCTAGGTTACCCTGTCTAACTCTATGTCACCAAGTCACTTTGTAGACACTTGTACCAACTCATGTCTACCAGTAGTATACCAAGTATACTAGCCTATCCTCAATATGGTTACCACTTGGTATGCCATACGGGCTTCAGTCTAGTCCACTGTAGCTACCTATCTGTAGGGTCGTTACATTTAGGTAGATGCTATCAGGAATGGGGCTGGGTCTAGTACCAAATGTTAGCTATAAGAAGAGAGATCTTCATGCTACTCCTGAACGACTTTTAGATCTATTAGTTTTAGGAATAAGAAACTACTCTATACTTGTACTAAGAATAGGTTTTAAGATAACTGGTTCAACCATACTTCGCCACAGCATTCAACTATGAGAATACTACAAGACCTCAAGGTAACCCTACTTTGAAAATCAAAAATCTGAGTATCAGATCCCAAGTTTTCACAGTGAAGGAGAGGTACAGGTGTTTGGCCATAGTATTAACAGTTAGTACAGTGGGAGTAGTAGTAATAGAGTTTACTATCAGTATTGTGGCTATCATGAAAGGTAAATTGCATGGGAGATTTTGGTTGCCCTAGTTGTCACAGGACTCATTCTTGGTACTAGTAGTTGCGTAGTAGATGGATGACATACTGTGTATTCAAATAACTGTTATTTCAAAACACCTTTTGCAGATTAGCTATAAATTAGATGTTGAATAGGACAATCATAATACATAGAAAGGGATTATGTAAGTACATTTTCAAATAATGTAATACCTTTTCATCATTGTTGATTCACGTGTTGAAAATCTGATCACAATCTAAACTACAAAACACGTTTTGAAATAATGGTTATTTGAACATATAGTTTGCCAAACACTCTCTTAGTATTTATTTATTTCTATCTAGGTATCGTTATTGGGTCCTGTTTCAGACCAGCAGGGACAAATTACACTAGGCTATTCTAATTAACTGACAGAAAGAATTATGCAAATCTGACTGAGGTAATGTGTAAGATAGAGTACTTTGTAGTTAGAAAACCTTAATAAGCGCTATCTTATTCAGTTTAGGTCAGATTTGCATAATTTCATTTTTAATGGTGTCTTGATAACCTGCTCCTGGATTCCAAGTTGTGAGAAATAGGACCCTGTAATGAACACTATTTCCATTAAGGATTAATTGGGAGAACGATCTAGGTATATTGAACAGTTTGATGATAAGATATAACAAGTAGTTTTATGGATTATAGTTGATAAGGGAAGAGTCTCTATCATATCTACCAAGAAATTGTTAGGTAAAGAGAAGTTCACTGCATAGAAGTTCTGACAAGATAACAATTTAGGTAGAATTAATACATGTTAAAGGATCTATTACCCTAGCAGAAATAGCTTACGTAATAATTAAGAGCAAGGTATACGACTTCATAAGACGACTTTATATCTGAACCTAAGGTCCCGGAGTTATAAGCTTCTCTGAGGCTTCTGCAATACAACTTGGAATACTGGATGAGAGCATGTTTCAAAATATGTTTAACTGATTGGAACAATGTTTAGAGAACACTACTCCTCTCATTTTCTAGTTGCATATGCATTAGGTGCATAATGCTTTGATAGCTGGATATCGGAACTTATCACTCCATATTCCATATTGCTATTGAAGTTCGTATGTAGGCACTTGGACTGGATATTCATATATAGTCGATCATGATAAAGAGATTGAAGACTGTCTGCCTGTGGAGTGGGGATACCTTCAGATGAAATACCAGTTTGGGAGTTTCTCTGAGTTGAGCCAGGCAAGATTTCAGGGTCAAACGTTGTTTGCACTTTGTCCTGACGAACTCAATTGTTAAGAAGATACTTCTTAACTAAAAAAGTAGAACTAGAATTGGAAAAAATTAGTATTCGAAGTTTGTACAATTAATTGACAAGTTTTAGAATCTCCTGTTTACTGACTTAGTAGTATTCTAATCTCCTGATTTCTGAGCTATTTGGGTTTTGTCTGTTTTTTATAAACATGATTAGAATCTTTTTTGTAATTGCCAATATCAGTTTCTTTCACTGCAGGAAATTAGCTTGCTAACATAAAAACAAAGTATGAATGGAAGAGATGACAGTTAATAGCTTGATTTGGGAACAGAATAAGATTGAAGACTAGATGTAGCAATACCAGAATTATAGGCTACTCTTCCCGAAGTAGCTATCTCTACCAGCAAGACTCAGGCCGGCAATACTGATAGAAGAAAAAATTCAGCTGAAGTTGGAATACTGGTAACAACTATACCTAGATACTAGACCAACTTGGTATCAGCAAAATACTGAGAAACTGGTATCCTTTTACCCTAATGAGCTAGATCCCAAATTCTGACAGGAAGAGAAAGCATCCAAGTTCCAAGCATTGTTTGTTGATAGACAGGAATCTGGCTGACAGGAAACCAAGATCCAGATGGTTGAAAGTGTGGCTAGCAAGGAGGTAGGAAGCAGGGGGAGAATACCAAAAGTAAGATAGAAGGGAGTCTGTTATTCTGAATCAAGTGATAAAAGGTTTGGGGTGAGGTTTGTGACCCTGATCAATGTTAAATAGTATCATTATCCGGAGAAAATGAGCTTTCAAAAACATCTAAATCGGTTTTTCACTTGTGTCAAGAAATACTAAGCCATTCTTTGAACTAAATAACTGTTATTGCTATTATCAATAGACTATTTTTAAGCTTGTGGTTCTATACAGCCTTGAGGTTGATTAATCAAACCACTGCTTCCAATTGTCTGGCTATCGGTAGTTGCCCAGGAAGGTCAAAGTGCACGGCACTCATCCTTGAATCTCTCAACAGTCTCTACAGGGTGAGAAAAGGGTATAGAGGACAGCATTTGCAAGCTGGCACTCTTGTCAGGCTTGGGGTTAAGGGCTGCCGGCCCGGGCTTTTTTGGAGCAGGCCGAGGCGGACTGTAGGCTACAGTCTAGCTTTCAGGGCCCATCTGACTGGGCCTAGCCAGACTGCAGATATCCCTTACCTTGTGACCGAAATTCATGGCTGCGTAGCGTGCCGCGGAGTGAGATTGGGTTCACGGCTGGCTGTTTTTCCGGTGCCCATTAGCCTATTTTAGAATCTGGGAGCAAATCTAGGCAGACACTCTTGTTTCCGTCATGGCAATGCTGAACGGTACTGATTATGTAAGATTCTCAGCACTACACCACTTCTAAAACAACGTTTTTCCTGTCACGATTACTGAAATAAGCTAGTAGTAGTATTTAGCGCTGGCCATGATTCAAGGTAAGGGTTCTCCAGGCTTTCGAGTGATAATATGTGATTAAATAAGATAAGCAGGTGAAATGCCAAGAGTCACAGCCACTAAAGACTGGATCAACGTGCAACAGAGGAGGAAACTTTCTTTCCATTCACCCTTGCTCTCATGATCGCGCTCATGACTGGCATCATAATAGTGCTCACCCACCAACTCTCCCCAACTAGTATGAAAACCTTAGGATTAGGGTTACCTCCGCACAACCAAGGATAGACCTAATCGCAAACGTAGACAGACCCTAGACTAACACACATACATGACCTAAGTAGATAGCCGTATCTCAATATATCGTAGGGATAACAGAGCTAACAGTAGATCTCGGGGGTGCTGGGGGTGATGCCACTGCCATCGCATCTTGCGGTACGATATAATACATCGATTTGGTTTGCCTTGTGGTCAGCAGTGTTCCCAACGGGCCAGGTAGGCCAGGCTTTAATGAAGCCGGGCCCGGCCTATCGAAATTCTTGCGGATCTAGCCTGGCCCGAGCCTGCAGGCCTGGTTAAGCCTGAGCCTGGCCGGGCCGGGCCCGCCTATAGGCCATATAGGCTTTTTCCCGGCTGCTTGTATGGCCCCGGCCAACCCGTTCATAGCCCACCACTCCGTGTCAACCGAAAAGTTCACCGTAAATACTCGAGTATTTCCCAATTACCCAATACGATTAAAAATAAAGGAACAATTTCGCTTTATTAGAGAAAAAAATACTAAGAGAACCTAGAGATAGTGAATTAATTAATTGAATTAATTGTGGAAAAAGAGCTGCTGTTGTTTTGTATCAACTGTGCTGAATAGAAGGGTGATTATAGAAGGTATCAATACGGGGTTAACTGTAAATGGTTTACAAAATAACATTTAAAATACAGCAGTTTTCTTGGTGATTTAAAGTAGTTCTTGCTAAAGAGGAAAAATAGGAGAGGATGATGGTAGGATAGAACTGTGCTGGTGGCCCTCGGGTGGATCTTTGAGTATCACTCGTTGCGTGATTAATTAAGAAACAATAGCCGAAGGTAAAGGTGGAAGAAAATCAAAGGCTCCAAACTCGAAAGAGGGAAGGGGGCTGGAAATACCCTTGGGGCGATCTGCCCTCGGCGCTAATATCCGGGCCTAGGCGCCTATCAGGCCTGATAGGCTTTCGTAGGCCGATCGAATTCGGCCTAGACCGGCCTAGGCTAACTTTCGGGGTGGCCTGCCTTGGCCGGGCCTATGGCCTATAGGCCGGCCTACCAGCGGCCTGGCCCGTTGGGAACACTGGTGGTCAGAGGACTGGTGTCGTGAAAGTTGAGGAGGGGGGGCCGGCAAGACAAAGAGAGACCCGTTGCCAATGACAACTGGGACAGTTTCATGACTAAGCAGTGAAACAAGATGGTAACGGTGGCCCTCCTACTCTCCCAGGAGTGAGAAGGCATGTGGCGAGCAGCTCAAAATGGTCCATCCCCAGCAGTCACTAAATACGGCTGTACACTAGAGGTCATTGATGATTTTTTCTGATCGTGGTGAGCAGCCAAATTAACAAACTTTCACCAAGACACTCCCTGTAGGAAATCCGATCTGCTTAAAGAATTTCTAATTCCACTTCTGATAAAAAAAAATACCACCCTAACCACCACCCCTGGCATTGCAATGCCATGAAGCCTTTCCATCTAAGCCCGAGATAGTAGGGCCAGCATCCCAAAATCCTACAAAGACGCTGTGCCGATGGATCGCGCCATTTCTTAAGTGCCCCCCAAGAGGCATTAGCCTGCAAATGTTCTATACACCTCATGGCAATACTAATGGTTGAGTAGCTGCTTTAAAAACAGCCTTCTTCGGTGATTGTTTCTAATAGGATCATTTTTGGTTGGAGATTGCCTGTGGAGTGGCATTGCGTGTCTAGAGAATTAGTTGATCAAAGTCCGCTTCTTGGTTTAGCGCGCGTATTCACGTCTCTAAGAATTGTTACCCACCTATTCATAACTTTAATCTTCGGCTGTTGTTGTCACAGAAACATACTTGTTCGGGTTGACAACCTCTCTTAGGCAGTATGTAATCCCCGATTCGCAATCTCAAGCCTTAAATCGTCTAGGAATCTTTTCTCCAGAGTATCAAACGGGACGATACAGGGTGGGTCATTGTAAGCTATGTTGGTTAAAACTCTGTCCGTAGGTTCCTCCAACCCATCGCTCCCACTCTCCCCTGTGCCTTCTTGTTAAAGAAGTTGTGTTTGGAAATAGATTACGACCGCGAAGGTTTATTAAGAGGTTTCCAGGCTTTGCGGGATTCGGCCCCTTGGAGGATTCTCTCCGCTCTGTTGGAGAATCAACGCCATCGGTCTCCAAATGCAGGTTCTTCGGTTTAAACATCTTGCCCTCAGTGAGTCACCGATTTCATACCGGTTGGAAAAGTCCTCACTTGTGGGCAGCGGTACGCGTATGCGCTTGTGAAAACCTTTCTCCCACAAAATCTCCTCCCTTCTTGTCTTCACTTTCCTTTCCTTCTTTTCTCAAGGTATCTCACAATTCCTTCTTCCCCTTCCACCCAAATCGCTCTCATCCACCTGAACCACTTCTCTTCACTCCATAAAATCCTTCATTTCAGTCATTGACTTCATTACGGGCAACACTTCTATAACGGTCCCCCGCCGTCCCCGCATCCCCCCGGCAGCCCCTTGGCGGCCTGTAGACCGACCCTTCATGACGATGTATGGCCTTTACTGGCGCACCTCGTTGGAGTTTCTGGGTATGCAGATTTATTTCTATCCGCCTCCATTGCTTACAGCTGTTCCTGACACAATACCTTCAGGATACCTTCATATGGTGAGAACGGAGAAGTGGAGTTGGTGGAGATATACAATCAGGATGGTCACAGATCCCAGGAGAGTATTATTCCAGAGGGGCAGGTTTTTATTATGAAGAAGCCGTATTTCAAGACCACCTCCGATGGTGGGACTGGCATTCACGTTGATGATGTCTCGGATATCATATTCTCAGGCGGTGAAGATGACAGGATTCCGGAACGAAAACGAAACAGCCCCGACGGGGACTGAGAAACGCCAAGAGTTCTCACCCGAAAATGTCCGCACAACTCAGTAGCGGTGAAGTTCTCTCCTTCGTTCGATGGCCATTATCTCTGGAGCTTGCTTCAACAACTAACGGTGAAGATAGGAGCATATATCAACCACAAAATCCTCCGATCCTTTCATGAGCCATTACACATGCCCACGCTACTCCTTGTATATCTCCACCACTCTTTGTTCACTCCCGTGCTAACGAACGAAAGGCAAACTCCCACTATTCATAACATCCAGCCGTGTGGGCTCCGTGTGTCCGGTTCTTTCGCTCTTTCCCTACAGCTTTCCCGACGGACGCATCGATTCAAAACTCAAACGCATCCCTACAGACAAAATACTTTCCCTAAAACCAAAGCGTGCTTCCCTAAGCTAGGACCAAGCGTGTTCCCAAAGCTATCCGAACAACAAAGGAACTATCATGAGGGCATGCAGAGCAGCATCTCACTATTTCTATCACTATTCCAAAGATCTGCATCCCATACGCTGTTGAAGCACCACCGAGCTACATACCGATTAGTTCTCTTCCATCCTACTTTGCACTTCGTGTGTGGATCTTACAGCTGAAGCGAGTCTGTTGGCATCGGCAACGGGCAGCCTGAGGTTATATTGGACTAGGATAGTGATTCCAAGAACCTCGGGGGGGGGGGGGGGGGGGGGGGGGGGTGGGGGGGGGAGAAGGGTTTTTTTTTTGGGGGGGGGGGGGTGGGGGGGGGGTTTTTTTTTATTTTTTGTGTGGCTGTTTTGTAGTTTTATTATAGTAGTTGGTCCTTGCTGGGTAGAGGGAAAGATTTGGGGGGAAGTGTGATACTCAGTGGTAGCTGAACAAATCTCGGTCTAGCCATCACAGCCTCTCACTCGTGGGCTTTTCTGATCCCGCCAGCCAACCAGGCTTCCTGCCTATTTTGCTGGCCAGTTTTCGGTGCTAAAAAAAGATAGTCTCCAAACCCCCGGAGAGGTATCGTGTGAGGGGCAACGACCACGGCTTTCTCTTCCATCCCACCACACGTTTCCATCCATCATCTACCCCAACTACCACCAATACCAGTAGGATACTGATACGTGGCAAGGTCCGGAAATCCTTCTCCCTCGCCGCCGCCGGGTCCCGAGATTGATGAGGATGCCAAGACGGTTACTGGGATTGCTTTCGGGAGTACTACGAGTTCTATTGAGTATACTACTCTGGTTCCTGGTTGTATCCCTGTTTCAGGGGAACCGAGACTGACGAGGTATAGGATGGCAAAGCAGAGGTTGTCGCGAATGAGGAAGGGGGTTCGGTTGTTATGTGTGAATGGATGCCGATTGGATGAGAATGCTGACGGGAAGTATTAGATCGACAAATCCTCACAGTATTATCATGGGTGAGCTCGGAAGAGTTCACTGGACACAAGCGAAATCGGATCTGGCTTGGAATGCAAAGAACACAGCAGCCCTACTTCCGGGACTTCCTTGGGAAAAATTACTCCGAGATTGACCCTACGAATATTCACAACTCTGCCCACCAGGGAAGATCGATGGTGTACCATCATTTAAGTTCTAGCAGGCGGGCGACGAAAATATTTCCACCGTTAGCATTAATGAGATCACCACAAGACACCTTATCCGGCTTAGGGACCCCGTATCGGACTTTTTTGGGGCAAGAGTTACTAGTGCAGTGATTACCGTCCCGACCCAGTTTTCGGATACCCAGAAGGAAGCGCTTGCGGCCGCGGCCCAGGCTGGGGGGCTTGAGGTATTACAGATCATTCATGAACCTGTGGCAGCTGTCCTTGCGTATGCTGCCAGGAAGACGCCCTAAGAGCAAGGTGTTGATAGAAATATTTGGTAGCGGATCTCGGGGGTACTAGGTGTGATGCCACTGCTGTCACATCTTGCGGTAGGACTTGCGCCATTCTTGAGACGGCTTGTGGTTATGCACTTGGTGGACTGAAACTTGATGAGGTGCTTGTGGATCACGTTTCGAAAGAGTTTATAACGAAGCATAAGGTTGATGCAAGAAATGAGAGGCCGCTCGCGGAACTGAGGTTGGAGGCTGGAGGCTGAGGGGAGGAAGAGGGCTTTGTCGCTGGGTACCTTGGCCACCATTTATATCGAGCCACTCGCTGGTATGATTTCCATTCTACCTTTAACTGACTGCGATACGAACTTGGCGCAAAGAAGGCGTCCGTCCAGATTGTGTCACTCGTAGAGGATGCCGTAAAGGAAGTGGAATTGGACTTGTTAGACATTGGCGAAGTTTGTCCTTTCATTTTTCCAACCAACCGTCTAGTTCTAACCACCATCTCGGTAATCCACCCAGCCGGCACCCCACACCCCTAAAATCGCCACACGCATCGCCGCCCTCTTGCCAGAGTTAGTGCCTGTAAACCCTCCAGCAGTTCTCACAACAGCAGCCAATTCATCAGAACTCTCGGCCCGCGGTCCAGCTATTGAAGCCTCACTAATTGTCGGATTCGACAAGGAGAACATCGAGGAATCCATCCGTCCGACAGCAATCATAACACCCCACCTCTCGCATCAAATAGGGCTCGCAAACGTGAAAGACAACAGCTTCCGGACAATTCTCAAACCCCCGACCTCCGTTCCCGCTCGGAGGAGTGTTCAATTTGACGTTCAAGCTGACGACGACGTGATCGTTAAAACCCGCGTGTCTATTAGGGAAATTCTGGTTGAGAAGGTTGAGCGACAAGTCATTCGTGGGAAGGACGAACATGAGAGTGAGGATGAGAGCGAGAGCATTAGAGGTAAAGGTTTTGTTGCTTACTGTACTCACTTGGTATTAAAGCGGGATTTTCTTTTATTTGGTTTCCCATTTTTCTCCTCCCCCCCTTTCATGAGCTCTGTGTGTGCGCTTTTTAGTTCGCGTTTTCCAGTCTCGTAATAGATTGTAGTGTTGAGCTCGAAATTGGTCGATTAGGTACTGTAGGACTGGCATGGGTTATCACTCATAATTTATACTATGTTTACAAAAGTGCTGACGTTGTATTGCTTTCCCTTCCTCATAGGATACCTAGAAAAGGGGTGACGGACCAATGTGCTGTGCGTGATAAAGACGGACCGTAGTTGATATCCGAGTATTCATTCAAGTGGACTTTTATACCTCATGCAATCATGACGCCTTCAAAGTATCATAACTATCTGCAATTATAAGCCCTCATGTAGCAGTAGGCTTACTGCACTGCTCCCCCCCCTTTATTTCGTTCAATTATCCATAGTTTCCATCGTGTGTTGCTAAAGGAAAGGGTAGGTTTAAGATCACAGTCTGTCACTCGGAATATATCACAGTTGGGGGTGTTGAATTTCTTGTCATTGTCTTCCATTGACCTTAAACAACGGCTTTGTCGCAAGCGTTGCTTTCCTATGTCATCCCGCCCTACGGGGTTGTCTCTTATATGATGGGACATAGTTGGTTGGTACTTGAATCTCTCTAGGACGTTGGAGTTGCATCTCTTAGTAAGGTCCGTGACTAACGTGAGGGCTGAAGGAGAACCTTCTCGCTGTGTTTTCTCCCCCTAACCCAGAACCGGGGATTCTGGACGTCCTAGCGCCATTCTCAATTAATTCGGTTCTTACGGTAGTAATTTCTCTCCCCCTTTCCTCCCTCTCCCTGGTTTCGCCCACACGCATGCTGGTAGGCCCGGTACTGTGGGGTCAGATATGGGCTAAGTTAACCTGTTACTCAATTGTTTCTTGTATTTGTTAGCTCTGTTAGCTATATGATAGGTTGAGGTACGGCTACCCACTTAGGTCATGTCTATGGGTTAGCTTAGGGACTGCCTACTGTGTTTGGGTTAGGATCATTGGTTGTGTGGGAGTGGGCTTGACACGGGCGTTTCCCTTTAAGTAGTTTTCTCTCTTGTAAGACTAGTCATTAACGAACATCTCACCTCACACAACGTACCACGCACATCCCAAGAGTATTTTAATTTCTGAGCGGGCCGTTTACAGTATTAGATAGCGGAGTGGAGGGTTCACGGTGGCAGCAGGGGTGGATTACTAAGAGCTGGTTGAGATCGTGGGGTTTAAAGAGGGAATTAAGGGAGGCAACGGGGGACCTGAGAGGAACACGACGAACATGTCCATAGAGGACTCCACTTCTTGTGTTTGTCGATAGTTATCGACATCTTTATCATCTGGGTCTTTGTTTTTTTTCATCAGCGACGATTTCTTTAACACTACCCTCTGTGTGAGACGCGATTGCCCACAGTGTTCCCAACCGTCCGGGGGCCCGGCGGGGGGGACTTCCAGGAGCCCCGAACGGGAAGGGACGGCTATCTGTAGTCCGTCCGGGGCGGCCTAGGTGCAGGACGGCCATCTTTGGGCAGGGCGGCGGGTCCTCCAAGGTGAGACATTTTAGTTCAGGGCAGGGGACTGCGGGGGACAGCAGGGGATGTCCAGAGACGGTGGGGGACGGCAGGGGACTATTGAGGACGGCTAGAAACGGTGGGGGACTACGGGGACGGCAGGGGACGGCCGGGGATTGCAAGAGTGATGTCTCATGATGTGAAAAGAATTCGTTTGGAGGTGCATGATTTCAGCTTGGCTAGTACAGGAGGTCCAAGCGCCGGGACTACAGCCCCCTATAGTCCGTCCGGTCCTCACCCCCCCGGGCGTAGTGCGTCCTAGCACCCCCAAAAAGACGGACTATGAGCCGTAGTCCGTCCCGACCTCCTCAGAAGACGGACGGACTGGACGGTTGGGAACACTGATTGCCCACTTTCGGTACTGTTTTGGTTCCTGGCCGTGATATCATTTCCCTGGGATCTTCCGCCTTTTGTTTTCTTTTGTCTAGTATCCTGCCTCCGAGAGTGCTACTTCCCCGGTACGGAAACCATCGTTTCAGTACTCTCCCTGGGAGCAAGGGGGCCACATCGAGCTGAGTCAACCACAGAGTCCTGGGTGGAGGCAGGCTGCTCGGAAATTCTTTTGTCCTCATCTCCCCCTACTTTATTGAATTTCTATAACAATTTGGGCAGCGCACGCGAAGCATGATGGAGTTAAGGTCGCTACTCTCTCGAAATTCCCGCCATAATGGTAGCGGAAATAGTTCAGCTGCACCGATGCCAGAGGAGGAAGATGAACAAGAGCAGCGAGGGATGCCCAACTTGGATGGTGGTATATAGGGTTTCAATGAGTAGTTGCTTGGACTTGCCGGGTGAATGCTGATGAGAATTGTGTTCTCTCAGGGAAGTTAGTTTACCTTTCCTTCATCATGTCCGGAGTTTGGGGGAGATGGAGTTGCTGATTGGGGAATATAGTGGCCGCGTCCGGCTCTGTTACTGATAGTACGCAGATATGTTGGAGATAGAACTGATAAGTTGGATAGTTTTTGGTGTATCTGCAGTTCTTTAACGAAGTGCCTTCGTTGCTGTATCAGGTTTAACACTGGGGTGTCCTCGACGCGTGATTAAGATTGTGCTTTTATGGGGCTACAATAGTGATGGCCACGATCATGATCGAGCAGATCACGGAGGGTATGCTCGATCATGATCTGATCCAGTGTTCGCAACGGGGCAGTCCGTCCGTCCTGGGCCAGGACGAGGACGGACGAAATTTCGTCGTCCCGTCCCGTCTTTTCCTGAACTTGCCCGACAAGTAAGAGCCAAGGACCAGGAC
>Ga0307513_10008805_pt1 | contig 12851 bp, 21 predicted proteins | sample 15_EM_MG_FD_202174 | JGI IMG/M metagenome (GOLD analysis project Ga0307513, IMG submission 202174) | Populus trichocarpa ectomycorrhiza microbial communities from riparian zone in the Pacific Northwest, United States - 15_EM | ecosystem: Host-associated > Plants > Roots > Unclassified | place...
GAGGACCTCGAGCTCGGCGACCAGCTCGCCGCGATCGCCGCCGCGACCAACCTCGCCGGCGTCGACCAGGGCGAGGACCTCGAGCTCGGCGACCAGCTCCCCGCGATCGCCGGCGTCGAGCTACGGCTCACCAAGCGCAAGCCGCAACGGCAGCACTACGCCTGCGCGACGGGACGGATGAGCGTCAGGTATGTCGTAACGAACTCGTCGAGCCTGGCGGGCAGTGGGTCCATCGCCGGATCGGCCGCAGCGAGCAGGGAGCCGATCCAAAGGGCACAGGCGACGCAGTTGACGTTCATGCGGATGGTTTCGACGAACGCGCTCCGCGGTTGCGTGGATTCGGTGCGGCGCGGCGTCGACCAGGACGGGACCGCCACCGTCCTGGGTCCGCAAGGGCGGGCAGGCGAGGGATCCGAGCGCCGCTTCTGCGACCCGATCCAATCGCCTGAAACACCTCGCGATCGGGATGCGCCGCGTGCGATGCGCCACACCAGCTCGCGCGGGTCGTACGTCCCACGATCCGGTGAGCATGGCGAACACGGCGCTACGGGCCGACTAAGCCGCGATAGTCGTCGGCGTCCAACCAGTCCGCTCGGGCCTCATCGCCAACAGAGGCGCATTGAGCGCTTGGTCATCGCTGATGTCCACCAACATGTCGATCGGATACTCGTCCACCGGCTGGCCGTGCGCCACGGCCAAGCGTAGAAGGCGCTCTGCAGTACCGCCCATAGCCTTCGTATGCTCCAAACTCTCCCACCGGGACACGGTCTCCGGCGTCACTCCCATGTGCTTGCCGAAGTCGACTCCAGACCAACCCAGCCATTTCCGCAGGAACCGAATCTCGCTCGGTGCAAGTCGGCCGGTATGACGGATGAGCAACATCGCTAGGGTGCGATGTAATTCTTCGATGCGAGGGATCGAGACCATGTTCTCGCCGCACTTCTGGCAGCGACGCACCTCGATGCCGACAAGTACAACATTTGCAAGGCCGGATTCGGTGTAGCGGTAGTTCTCGGTGCTATGCACCATCGCGTGGCGGCACTGTGGACACTTCATAAGTCTGCGCTCCTCCCTGGTGGCGCGTGGTGCGCCGTGGAGCTGTCGGCGCGCCCAATGGCGGCCGATCTCACTTGAACACGAACGAGGTCACAACTATCAGCTCGGCCTCTGTCTCGAACTCGACGATCACAGCCATGCGCTGTGTTTGTGCTCGATGACGCCAAGCGCCGTTCTCCCACTCCGCTTCCAAGTAGAGCCCACCCCGGATGACATTCGTCGCGTCGACGGTGGCCTTCCCATCCTTGGCTAATTCCTGCAAACAGTGCGACGTGAAGGCGACTGTCCCCTTAGCGAGGATTAGGCGAGCCAACTTGCGGGCCTCAGCAGCGGCAAGCGGCTGGTTCATGCTGTCCATCTTAGGTCGGGTTGATGCTGTCCATCTTAGGTCGGGTTGATTTTTTGTCAACCATTGATGTACATGTCTAGCGTCACATCACCCACCTCCCCAGATGCCTCGAACATGCTATAACTATTTGATATTACATACCTATAATCCATGGACCAGCAGCCGAGCGTCCCCTGGACCAGCAGCCGAGCGTCCCCTGGGCCAGCCGAGCGTCCCCTGACCAGCAGCCGAGCGTCCCCTGACCAGCAGCCGAGCGTCCCCTGACCAGCAGCCGAGCGTCCCCTGACCAGCAGCCGAGCGTCCCTGGACCAGCAGCCGAGCGTCCCCTGGACCAGCAGCAGCCGAGCATCCCCTGGACCAGCACCGAGCGTCCCCTGGACCAGCACCGAGCGTCCCCTGGTCGCGAGCCGCGCGGCGACGCCGAGCCCGCCGGCGCTTGAGCTACTCGTCGAGCTTGAGCCCCCGCGCCGCGCCGCGCCGCCGATCCCGTCGCCCGCCTACCACGAACGTCACCGCGTCATCAAGACGGGATGACGGGACACCCGTGAAGTCCACCGGACGCTCACGCGCAGGGGGCTTCGTGCGGCACTCGATGGGCTCGACGCAATGGCGACGGCGACGCGCTGGGGTGGACAGCTGCTAGGATTGGCCCTTGCGACGACGCTTCCGTGCAGACGGCTCCGAATCAGCTGCAGGTTCGTGTAGCCGCGAGACGTCGAGAGACTTCGAATACGGCACGCCGCCGTGAGCCGCCATGAGTCGAGCGAGCGCGACCTTCTGAATCTCGGCGACCTCCACCGGTGTTATCATCGTTCCAACGCGCTCCGGCGGGAGCATCTCGCGAACAACCCGTTCAGTGATCTCCGCGATGCTGACTTCGATCTGACGTTGCTTGGCCATCGCGAACAATCGTTCGAGACGCGGAAGTATCTCGGTGCTCGGGAATAGCCGCGACCGGAAATCTTCGACGGTGAGAGGAGAATGAGCCTCCATGCATACCGCGATGTCGTCACCCGTCGTGGGATCGACACCGTAGTGGATCGCGAGAGCTGCACCTTCCCAATCCGCGGACAATAGGACCGTGTACCGGAACGTCCCGAAAAGCTCGATCAATGCAACCGCGATCCGCGCGGTCGGATCAGCGATGGCGGCCATTCTATGTGCGAACGGAGGCAGCGGCTCGAGCTGCTGGATTCGAGGGCAAACGGTCTCGTAGTCGAGACGGACGAAGTCCGAAGATTCGCCCCCGTTGGTGATGAAGGTGCGAACAGCGAGCGTGTCATCGCCGCGAACCGCGTCGGCTCCCAACTCCGAAGCTAGTAGCAGAAGCCCCGCCTTTGCGATTGCACGGATCGCATCGCCGCCGATCTCGCAGTCGAACTTGACCTCTGCTACTGGATCGATCCGCATCTCGTACATCGGGCTCTGAAGGACGGCGTTCTCGCCGAACTTCTTCATGTACTGCGCCGACAATCTGCGCGCCTGGTTTTCGTCACCCGCCTGAATCGTCACCTGCTTCTTGCCTGGCTCGAGGTCTGTCGTCTTGCATTCGCCGCGAGCAACCATCTTCCCGCCTGGGGCCAGGTCGATCCGCTGTCCATCGGCAGTCTCGAGACCTTGCAGCGTGGCGGCCGTCTCTCCTCGCCCTGTCTCGATCGCGAACAAATTGCACAACAGCGCGAACTGCTTGGCGAGCACGCCGTCGATGGTTCGGCCGAAAATGTTGTTGTGCTCGCTGCAGATCACCCGACGGGAACACTTCTGCCCACCGATCGAGCTCTGAAGGATGTGCTCCAACGAGTCATCGAGCGGCCTGTCGCAGAACGTGCACAATCCGGGCATGGTCTAGCACCGTAGCATTCGAGCGGGTGCTGCGGGCGGCTGCGTCATCGCGGCGCCGAGATCGCGGCGCGTTGGTCAGCGGAGCACCCAGAGCAGTATGTAGGCGCCGACGAGGGTATCAGGTCGAGCAATGCGGCGCCCGCGGCCGAGCTCGTGCACCAGTCGGCGGCGAGCAGCGCGGCGCCGGCGATCGCGATCCCGTACGCGCTGCGCTCGCGGGGGGGGCCTACGGGTATGTCTTGCATCACCTATCGATGAGGTCGCAGGTGCGTTCGCTGCGCTCGCAGTGCTCGATGCAGCCACGCGTATCGCGTGCTGCGGGGTCCGGTCGTAGTTCGCGTACCACCATGAGGATCGCGATCAGCGCCGCCACGAAACCGGCGACGACGATCGCCAGAGTCCACATGTGGCCATGCGCGATGATGGCGGGTAGGCCACGCGCCGCCGTCTGAACGTCGGTGACGGTCCCGTCGGCGTTGGTCCGACGGATTCCGACGATGGCCTCCGTAGGTGACGGGTCAGCGCCACTGCGCCGCTGCGAAGGCTCCTCGACGTTGGGAAGCTCAACGTGCGATGCATGGAGGTCGCGCTGCGAGCTCGGACGGTCGAGGTGGTCCGCGGGCGCGATCGAGCGGTTCTCAGCGCCGGCGTACGGTGCGTGCGGGATGGCTTCGGGTTTGGGCGCGGCCGGTAGCCGTGGCGGTGGTTGGGCCATGAGCTCGAGTTTCCGGCCACGCAGCGGCGGGGTCGATTCAGACCTCTCATCGGCTTCGCGATGGTCGAAGGCGTCGGCTTCTCGGCGCGCGGAGCGACGACGACGACGAGCCTTCGGCATCGCCGGGCTGGTGGATCGGGCGGGGGTACTCACGGGGGATACAACCCGCGGCCGGCGTGGTCCGCTTCGCGTCGTCATGGCCGCGATGCTCCGAGACCCGTGCGGGCAGGCAAAAGGTTGGGCCTGTAGGCGATCGCGTCGTACGCCTCGCGCAGCGCGAGCGCGAGCTGGGTGGCGTAGCGCTCGCGGGCGCCGGCCAGCTCGAACCGATGACCACGGGCGCGTGCTTCGTCGGTGAGCGGCTTCAGGCGGCGCAGCGATGCGATGCACGCCTCGGCATCGGCGACGCGCTTCCGCGTCAGGGCGATCTCTCGACCGCACGGCGGCGGGCACGTGCAGTACGGCCGCGGCGGGTTGAGGATGCCGCTCATCGGGCCCTCGGGTCGGCGCAGCCAAGAGCGATGGTGCCGGTCACGTCCGGCACCATTGCTGCGCTCGGATAGAATTGCAATTGGCCGAGTCGAATTTACGGGGAAGTCCGATGAAGATCTGCGAAATAAGTCGAGTTGCGTCGCTTGTGCGTCGGTAATGCGACGTCGGTTGTATGTCACGAGTTGCCCGGCTGGTAACTGACCCGCTGGACGCGGCAGCGGTCGCCGAGCTCGAGCACGACCAGGAGCACGCCGGCGAGCAAGACCGCGGCCAGGAGCACGCCAGGTGGCCGGCGACCAAGCCGACGCCAGCGGTCGCCGCTGTACCGCGACCAGCTCGACGCCGACCACCACCGCCGTCGCCCGGCCAGGCGACCAGTAACTCGAGCCGCAGGGTTGCAACGCGAGCTGCTTTGACGATGATGCGGCCATGAGGCGCTCCCCTCATCACGCTGCGCTGACCGAGGCCCTGACCGCAGCGATCAGAGGGTCCATCCAGGCTTGACGCTCAGGTGAGCGTCGGCTGGGCGATGCGGCGAGGACAGCGCGGCGCTCGAGGTGGGGGCCGCGGGCCGGCGGCGAGCTCGAGCACCAAGTCGGCGGCGAGCGCGCGGCGCGGGCGAACTCGAGGAAACGTTCGCGAGCTCGGCGCGGGAACGCGCGAGCTCTCGGACGCTACGGCGAGCTCGAGCCCGAGCCCGTCAACCAGGTCGGGTCAGCCACGCAGCACGCCATGCAATCGACCTCGGTCGCGTCATCAACGCGGTCGCCGCGAACCATTGAACCGATCTTGCGAGGGTTGCGAGGGTCAGGGGACTTCGGTTCCTCACAGAGCAACATGTGGCCCCCGGCCGGAAGTACCTCTGTGGCGTAATGTACCATCCCGTTTACGCGAATCTTCTCCATCCTCCAGAACATGCCTTGGGTCGCATCGACTTGCGAAGACCCGCACCAAGGATTATGGTCCTCCTGCCCTGCTATCGTGACAGATAGTTACGTCGCAGAACGTTGATTATGTCAACTGACATTTATAACTTGCGGTAACCAGAGCGGATTCCGCCGGCAGGCTGCTCATCCAGCGGCCCCGCACGGTCGTACGACCCAGCGCGACCGGCGCGCTCTCGCCACCGCGCGGCGCGCCGTTGGACGCGCGGGCCAAAGACGTTCGGCCGCGCGCCGGCGCCACCTTGAGAACGCTCCCGGCGCCGCGGCGCCGCGACCCGCGAGCCGCGAGGGCCTCGAACTCGGTTAGCGCGGCGCCGGGCACCGGCCTCGTCGCTATTTTCTTCCGAGGTTCGGGAGGATTTCGGACGGAGCCGGCAGATCGCCGGCCGCGATTCCCTTCGCGATGCGGATGCACGAGTCGCCCGTTCGCAATGTGCAGACTGCCAGAGTCCCGGCGAATCCTCCCCCGGTCGAGAAGCTCGCTCGTTCGCCGAGCCTGTACTCGACCTTGTTTGCGATGGCATCGACCGTTCGCTTCTCGACCGGCTGCAACTCGGGATCGAGCTTCGCGAGTGCGTCGACCAGCTTGGCTGTGGCGCTCGGATCGTCGCAGCAGCCCGGACGGAAGAAGAACATGCATGTCCCGCGGGCGGCACCACTCAGTTCGTTGATCTCGCACTGGACCTGCCCGATCCACGCATTCTCCAGATCGACGAACACGTGGCCGCTCTCGTATCGGGCCGGCACCTTGAGGTCGGGATGCGCCGTCGCGATCGCGTCGATCGCAGCGCGGAGCTGGTCGGGGGACGCCGCCGTCACGACCGCCAAGAACTCTGCTGGCGTCGCTCCGCGCATCTTCTTGTGGCCCTCCGTGCTCTTGCCGCAGGCAGCAGCGACGAACACGGCTAACAGCACCGTCACGCTGGTGCTCGACATCGTTATCTTCACCTCGCGTCTCGCCGGCGCATCTGCACGGCCTGGACGGTACCTATAGGTTGGCGTTCTGTGAAGCGGCAGCGAGAGGGTCGCCGCATGCCGACCGTGAGGACGAGATCGCGCAGCGCGCCAACCTACGACCAGGACCGCGGCAACGAGCCGCGCCGCGGCGCCGGCGATCGCCAGCGTCCTGGTGCACGAGCTCGGCCGCGGCGTGATCGCCGGCGATTCGTAGCCGCTGCCTGCCGCTCCCGTCGCTGAGGGTCGCTACCGTAAATTTTCACACCGCTACCGCTGCTACCCCGAGTTCGCGCGCCAGGTCACCCCTCGAGCGCGTGCGGGCCGAACGCCGCCGCGGCGAAGTCGCCGACGAGCACGCCGAGGACGTCGCGCCCGACCGTTGGCCTCGGCATGGTCGCCGGGCTGCGACGATCCGGCGACGTCGCCCTGGTCGGCGAGGACCAAGCTCGGCCAGATCGTAGCGCTGCACCGCGTGCTGATCGTGCTCTTGGTCGAGCTCGAGTTCCCTACAAGCCTGGTCAACGTCGACCTCGTCGCCGCTACCAGCAGATTCAATCACGCGCGCGTCGGGGCAACATCTGCGACTTGGTCGTGCGTGAGACCCGCCGCGCGAGCCCGTGGGTCGTACGACCCGGGGCTCTGCCCAGCTTCGGTGTGCAGGACCGCCGCACCGGCGATACGGATCCCGCGCTCGCGGCGCTGCGACGCACCGACGGTTCCATTCCGTCGGAGATCGGCGCGCGAACCCAGGACAGCGGCCACGCGTATGATCCCGTACGAGAACATTACCGCGAACAACGTCGAGCCTTGAAACTGAGGGAAGTGGGGCCAAGCGAAGCCACTCAAGCCGCCACCGATCAGGCCGAACCCACTGCGGCAGGTTGGCCGCCTCAGAGCCTGAAGAACCTGGTCCCAATGGATGGTCACGAAGCCCTTAGCGATGCGCGTAGCGCTCGGCTCGGTGCGCTGTGAACCCTTGTTTCCGACGCTGCGCATGGTGGTGTCGCGAGCTACTTGGGAAGTGATCGAAGAAAGGTCGAGAGCCGCTCGGCTTCCTTGTCAGATAAGTCCTTGGGAAGCACCAACGTCAGGACCAGATCGTCCCGGAGGGGGAAGGCCACCTCGGTCATGTTCGGCGCAAGACCACCGTCCTTCGGTGATTCCATGTCAACCGATTCGCCCCTGCCCGCTTTGCCGGCGAGGATCGCGTCGACGTTCCATGCGAGGCGCGTGGGCCATCCGCGTCGTCCAACCTTGAACTCACCGCAGCCGGCCGCCGCGAGCTGCTCGAGCACCTCGCGCGCGTCCGCCGGTGTCGCCTCGTTGTCGAGCGCGTTCAACACCTGCTCCACCGACGAGTACCAACCCTTGGGATTCTTTCCGCGTTGGGCGAGATGGTCCAGAAACGCCCTTGCACGTGGACTGCTCGCGTACAGAGCCTGAAGCTTCTTGGCAAGCTTGTCTGAGTTTTGGTGACCCATTTCGATCCTTATCTCAACTATAGACCACTAAGATGCCACGTCAAGCACAACTTGGCACCTAATCAAGGTTTAGCGATTCTAAACATCTAGCTGACCGTCGACGGAGCACCCTGCCACGTCCATCTAGCTGACCGTCGACGGTGCACACCCCTGCCGTGGCCGTGGCCGAGACCGTCCGGGCCGGCGGCGACGGCATTTCACTGGTTCGCGCGGTTTGACCGCCGCTAGCTCTCGCCGCTGCCCTGCTCGCTGCCGTGGTACGCCGGGTTATTCGGGTTCATCTGATTGGATCGGCTGTGCTGCGCTGCGCGGAGCGTGTTCAACATTCTGGATATCCTTCTTCGGTTCAGTGACGGTGCTGCCCGGTGAGTGGAGGACGATCGCATGCGAGAGCTTCGTCACGACGAAAGGGACCGGCTCTGGGACGTATCCGGGCGGCGTCCAGGGCCATGCCGTGAGCAGCTCAGGAGGGACGCAGAGGCTCCTCGACCACAGGCGGAACAGGTCACGGAGCCGCGAGTGCGTATTCTGGAGCGTCTTCTGCGAGGACATGAAAGGCAGTGTGACTCCGTTCTCTCGCGCTTCTCTGTACGTCTTGGCGAGCAGCTGGAGCGCGTCTGTGACGCGCTCCAGCTTGTGGTCTCTCATCGCCTGTTCGACGGCGGCCACGAAGTAGAACTCGTCGCCGCGGGGCCTGCCGCGCCCGCCTGGCGCGCGGACGATCTTGCGGATGGCGTCATCGGCCCGGTTCCGGACGAGCTCGTCCATCAGCGCGTGGAACTCCGGCACGCGCGCCACGACACTCGGAAAGAGGACCACGAGCGTGCTCAAGGTCTCGTGGTCATCGGCCTCGCAGGCAGCGCGCACGCGCTCCACGACCTCGCACCCGGTGGCCTGGGCCGCAGCGTCCACCGTCAACGTCGTTCTGATCGATGTCGGTGCGGAAGGCGTCGAGTACACGATGCGTCCCGACGTCGAGACGATCGGGGCACCGCCTCCGGCGGGCGGCCGAGGGCGTCCATTCCTGCGATCTTGCTGCATGGAGACAGGGATAGCGCCGGAAGGCTGGAACTCAATCCCGATAAATCGAGGGGCGGTTTCGCGCGACGGTGAAGCGCGCGACCTCACGCCGCCAGCGCGACGGGGCCGCGGTCTCGGTGGTGACCGCTACCCGCAGCCTCACGCCGCCAGCGGGGGCCGCGATTTCGCCGGCGAGGTGACACCGCGGCACGCGCGCTCCGCCGGACGTGCGTAGCCGGCGCGGCCTTGACACGCCAGGAACGAACGAACGACGAAGACGACGCTGGCGGCGCGCTGCTCGTGCTCGAGCTCGCGGCCAGTCGAGCAGCACTCACCGAGCTCGCCGGCGCCGAGCTGCTATCCCACGCCGAGCACGATGGGCATCGAGTGGTGCGAGACTCGTCGGATGGCGAAAGTTCCATCCGCGAGGAAGGGCAAGGACATCAGCAGCTGGCACGTTGGGGTTGCCGCCGAAGCAATTGCGGCCGGTCAGTTCGCCCGCTGCAGCTTCGACGTCTCGGTTCAGTACGGAGCGAACCAACCCGAGTACGACTTGATCATCGCCAAGGGCGACAAGCTGCTAAAGGTCTCGGTCAAGGGCAGCCAGGACGGCGGGTGGGGCCTCACGCAGTCGTACTTGAAGGACGGTGACTATCTTGGCGCGATCGATCAATGGCGCGCGACGCACAAGCCGAAGACGGTCTTCTGCTTCGTGCAGTTTCTGGGCGTGCCTCTCGATGGCATGCCCCGCGTTTATGTCGCAACGCCCGCCGAGGTAGCGAACCGACTGAAAGCAACCTGTGCAGGTGGAGGCTCGACGATCTTGTATGAGAACCACACGTGGACGTCTCGGGCGAAGCCGGGGTACGCGAACACGATCGAGACGATCCCACCAATGTGGAGGTTCACGAAGCAGCGTGTCGAGTTGCTGTTCGACGAGGCTGCGTAGTCACGACCCGGCCTTGCGGCCCTCGACGACGACCGTGCCGGTGCTCTCGAACGCCGTGCTCGTATGAAACTGTCCGCATGACCGACATCGTACGGGCGCTGAAGACGGCGACGGGCGCGCCGGCTGCCCCCAACCCACCTCGCCCGATATCGCCCCTGGCGCATGCGCACGCGCAAGTGATCCCGAGCGGCACGTATAGCTTTTGAGCGTGCGACCACCGAGCGCTCGGCCGGCTTCGTCGTGAACGAGCACGAACACCGCGGCGGGAGCCGAGCGGTGACGCCGGCGATCGCCGCCACGGGCCGCGGTCGACCTCGCCGGCGTGCTCCTGGTCGAGTTCGACCGCCGCGCTGGTGCCGGTCGCGGCGCGGACCTCGGACCTCGAGCTCGGCGCGGACTTCGGCGACCTCCGCGGTCTGCACCACGTCGCCGCCGATCGCGGCAACACCGAGCTCGCGCACGACCAGGACCGCGCGTGGCAACGCCAGCGACCGCGCCCGGCGCCGGAGCTCGTGCATGACCAGGACCGCGGCGCCGCCGGCGACGCGGCCGGCGGCGAACTCGCGCACGACCAGGACCGCGGTGGCGAGCCGCGCCGACGTTCGACCGTGGTCGACGAGCATGACGGGACCGCCTAGCGGGCCAGCGTTGTGGAGATCGCCACGGCTCGCCGAGCGCGCGAGTCGCCCGCCGACCTGGTCGAGGTCGTGCTCGACGTGCGGGGCGCCGGCATCGAGCTGGCCGAGGTCGCGCTCTGCGCGGACCTGATGCGCGTGCTCGGCCGGCGCCACCGCGATCGTCGTGGCAACCAACGGGGGCGAGGAGCTCGGCGATCGCGACGCCGCGAACGCCGAGCCCGCCTGCGGCTGCAGCAGCCGGCGCAGCCCACATCGCACCGTGGTCGCGGTCTTGATGACCGCCGCCGCCGCGGCCGAGCCGAGCTCCAAGGTCCTCGCCGACCAGGGTCAGCGCCGCGCCCCCGACCTCGCCCCAGAGCTCGAGCGCGCGCGCCAGCCCGCGGCCAGGTCGAGCGCGAGGTGACGCTCTCGTGGGTGGTCGGAGACATCGGCCGTGTCGCTGTGACCTCGATGTTCAACGGCCACCTGCGATCGCAGGCTGTTACCGTCGGCACGCAAGCTGCTCCTGCTGCAGCACTATGGTGATCAGGTTCATTCGCTCGCTGCTCGAGACCCCACGTGTACATGCGGCTGTCCGCGACGCTGTCGCTGAACGCGCGGACGCGGACCGCGGACATCTCGTAGGGATCGATCATAAGGATGGCGCGGGTGTCGTCGAGTACGTCCTGATCCCGACGACCGACCACGGGTACACGTTCACTCGGATCGTCAACGACGGTGCTAACCTCAAATTTGCTTCGGTCCCGAACGCGGCTGAGCTGTCCACGTCGGTGATCGACGCATGGCACCGCGCCGTTGCGGACCAGCCGATGGACTGACACAGCACGGGTCATCCGATCGCATCGCGGCCTGACATTCCGTCGAGCTCGCGTGGCTGTACTTTTCACTTTCGAGCGGTCCGGCGTCTTCATCCGACCAACCGCATCATCACGCAGACCGTGATCGCAGCGGCCAGCACCATCACGGCGGCGATCGCCGGCAACCCGCGCGCCGCGACATCGACCGCGAGCTCGGCGCCTTTGCCCGTGCGGGATCGGGCGCTGACCGACAAATGGGGCTCAGGCTGAGCCTTGTGATGTGCTCGATGCGTTCGCCCAACACCAGCGCATCGGTGATGGACACGCTCAACAACGAAAAGCAGCGGGACGAGCACGAAAACGGCGACGAGCGTGAGATGTGGTTCGGACATGGTGATTTCCCTCGGAACGGCGATAGCGGCAATGACGCGACAAGACCCACGACACGCCGCACGGAGGAGCTCGTGCGCGGCGCTCGTCGTTGATCCCCTTGCCGATACAAGCTGTGCGTTCCGACCAGCTCGCGCCACCAAGACCACGGAGCAATAGGTCTTGCCCGGCTCGAGGGCCTGTGCTTCTTCGCGTCGCTGGACGTGGCGGACGTCGCCTGGTGAACGTCGGCGAGTTCGGCGACCGGCCGCCGAGCTCGAGCTCGCTCACGCCGTCGACGGAGCAGCGTCGCACGACCGTCATCGCGCGCTCCGCAGCTGCCGACGTAACGTGAGCTCACGCAGAACCAGGTCGTCGAGTAGCTCGACAGACGCGCCGCGCGCGATCGCGACGAGCTCAAGCTCGGCGAGCTCGAGCTCAAGCTCAGCGGGAACCTGTTCGCCGCGGGCAAGCCACGCGATCGCGCGCTCGAGCGCGTCGCGGTACTGTTCGACGTCGGTCACCGCGCCCCTTGCTGCGAGCGAGCAAAGGGCGCCGGAGGTTCTGGACCTTCAGGATCGGCGGTGGCTTTGGCGGCTGTTCGCCGCGAGACCCGGTGGCGCCGAGCTCTCGCGCGCGGCCGCCGCGACCGCCCGCGCCGTACGCAGTGCTGGCGCCACGCGATCGCGCGACGGCTCGCGATCTCGTGCCTGGCCTGGCGACCTGTCCGCTGGATCGACGCCGCGCACTCGGCCGTTGCAGGAAGCATCCCGCCATGACCGAGGCCGAGCGACTCGAGCCAGCTCACGCGATCCTCGCGGGTCACCCTCCGCGCCATCCTGCCGTGCGCACGCTCGAAGGCACGCATCATGGGCGAGGGCGCCGGTCGGCCCCGCCCCTGGCCTGGCGCGCGCGATGCGATGCGCAGGGTTCCCATGCCGCCAGTCTCCACCGGGGGGCTGACAGCGGACGCGGCTGCTGCGTGCTGACGACTTCCAATCCGGACTCACAGCGCAGTTGACCTAACCCAAATTCTGCGACGTAACTATTTGTTATCGTTAATGAATACTTGGACGACCCTACGCCAACCGGCGGCCGATCGCAAGATGGTTCGTACGTAACCGTTCAGGGGTGGCGTTGCCCGGATGATCGCCGCATGGGACGTGGAGGTCATGACAACGAACGGCGACCTCGCGAAACAGATCGAAGACCTCGTTCGGCAGCACGTCGACGCGCTGCGTG
>Ga0307513_10008806_pt1 | contig 12850 bp, 15 predicted proteins | sample 15_EM_MG_FD_202174 | JGI IMG/M metagenome (GOLD analysis project Ga0307513, IMG submission 202174) | Populus trichocarpa ectomycorrhiza microbial communities from riparian zone in the Pacific Northwest, United States - 15_EM | ecosystem: Host-associated > Plants > Roots > Unclassified | place...
AGCAAGGGGCAGGGACTTCCAAGATCACGCCCCGGGGACCACCAGATGGCCACCGGCGGGGACTTTTACCTGGCCACCAGTGGGGACTTTGTCATGGCCATGGACAAGGCATATCAGAAGGTCTTGGCCAACAAGGGAGCGGCTGGCGTCGACGGGCAGTCTCTGGAGGAGTTCAGGGCGTCCGAGAAGGACAACCTGTACAAACTCTGGAACCGGCTGTCCTCGGGAAGCTATTTCCCGCCGCCCGTGAGGGTGGTGGAGATCCCGAAACGCGGTGGCGGCGTCCGGACCCTGGGCGTTCCCACCGTGGCCGACCGGATCGCCCAGACGGCGGTGGCCATGGTTCTGGAGCCCGAGGTGGAGCAGGTCTTTCACCCGGACTCCTATGGTTACCGTCCGGGGCGGTCGGCTCACCAGGCGCTGGAGGAGTGCAAGCAGCGGTGCTGGAGGGTCCCGTGGGTGATCGACCTCGACATCCAGGGATTCTTCGACAACGTGCCGCACGCACCGATCCTCGCCGCGGTGGAAAGGCACACCAGTTTGCCGTGGGTGTTGTTGTATGTGAGACGGTGGCTTCTGGCCCCGGTGCAGCAGCCCGACGGTTCGCTTCTGAGGCGGGAGAAGGGGACTCCGCAGGGATCCGCGATCTCGCCGTTGTTGTCGAATCTGTTCATGCACTATGCGTTTGACTCCTGGATGGTGCGGGAGTTCGGCCAGGTCAGGTTCGAGCGGTACTGCGACGATGTGATTGTCCATTGCACCAGTCAGCGGCAGGCGGAGTTCGTTCGTGACGCCATCGGCCGGAGGCTGGGGCAGTTCGGTCTGAGTCTGCACCCGGGCAAGACCCGGATCGTGTACTGCAAGCAGGAAGGGCGGGACCTGGATTTCCCGGTCACCGAATTCGACTTCCTGGGGTACACGTTCCGGCGACGGGCGGCGCGTCTACGGGACGGGCGACTGAAATCTGGTTTCCTGCCGGCAGTGAGCAAGCAGGCGAAGAAGGACATGGCCAGGAAAATCAGGAACTGGCAGCTGGGTCGCTGGACGGCGCTGAGCTTCCAGGAGATCGCCGCCATGATCAACCCTGTCGTGGCGGGGTGGATCGGCTACTACGGACACTTCTACAAGTCCGAGCTGAACCACTTCCTGGATCAGCAGATCAACCCGTTCCTCGTGAAATGGGCGGTGCGGAAATACAAACGGTTCCGCCGTGCGACAGGAAGGGCGCGCAAGCACCTGGCGTGGATCGCCTCGACCTACCCAGGACTATTCGCTCACTGGAAACACGGTGCAATGCCTACTGGTTCAGCGATGGGAGCCGTGTAACGGGAGACTGTTAAGCACGGTTCTGAGAGCGGCGGCGGGTGCGATCCCCGCCGCCGACTCACCTCGTAGGAGTCTCCTTTCGAGCCGACGGAGGCGACGGCGTCGGCCTCGGCCAGGCGGGTGGTGTAGCGGACATCCTGGGATGCCCCGGCGTGGTCGAATGCAGTCCTGTTCGATGAGGGAACGGCGGAGTACTCGCACTCGATCGGGACCATCGTTCCCAATGACGACACGATCCGACCGCAGGTCGTTCGCGTCGTCCAGCACGAAGACCTGACGTTCAACGCGGACAAGGCATCTGCCACCCGCGACCCCGCGCAGGTGACCTGGCCGGCGTACTGCTCTCGACAGACGAAGCCCTGCGACTGGCTGAGCTGCTGACCGAAGCTGCTCGCCTGGCACGCGGGGAAACGGCCGCCTAGTTGTTCAGGTAGGTGCGAGCGGACGGCTCAAGTAGATGACAGGGTTGCCGTTCTCGTCCCACCTGATGTTCAACTCTGGCTCGGCATCCCCGGGCCAGCTTTTGGCGTTGTCCCAACCCCAACCGAACGCCTGGCGCATGACTTCCTCAACCTCCATGCGCTGCTGGGCTCTGTGCTGCGCGCGGCTGCGGACCGACACCCGACTGACCGGTCTCCCCGGGATGCCTCCGCGAGTCCTCGTAGCCAACCCCTGGACCTGGCGGCCCAGTCGGGCCCGTCGGGCCTGTCGCACCCGCCGTGGCTGTGACCAACGCCTGTGGTGCGTCGATCGTCATCAGCGAATCGCGATACGGAACCTCCTGGATGCGTCCACAATCTTGGCGACCTGGTTCAGAATCCGACCGATCCTCGCACGCTGCGACAACAGCAGGAAGCCGACTACGAGGGGCCACGCAAGGCTGCCAACGATCGAGGCTGCGAACTCCTGCCGGTCGTTCACCGGCCCCCGCAGAAATCAGGTCCACGTCACCCGGTACACGCAGGAGGGCGCACCCACCCAGTGTTTGAAGTTTGATGCGCGCTTCGACTTGGTCGGCATCGTTCATCCTGTGCCGGACCGACACCAGTACGCCGGTCACACGCTCAGGCGGGTTGCTGTCGCCGGCCAACGTGACGCGCTGGCCGAGATGGTGTCCATTGAGGTCTTTTGCGTTCATAGGTGATCACTCCGGCACGGCGTGACGCTCGTATCTGGGATTGCAACGCGGGTCTTTGCGGCCCACACAGCGATCAGTGCTGCCTGTCCGTTTGGAGAAGCAAGCGGCCTCGCTGGTGAGCTTCCAACGTGCCATTAACGTGCCATAGAGAGAAGGCGGTCGCGGCATCTACCAGTGAATAGGGGCAGCTTAACGCCTTGTGTGCCAAGCGATTTGACGGAGAGCTACGCGTTGCGGTAGTCCATGCTGAGCAAGTTTAGGAAACCGATGCTCTATCCACTGAGCTACGAGGGCATTGCCCACGGCACGCCGCAGGCGTGGCGGACGGATCCACCACCCGGAAGGTTACCGGACCCATCGGGCGTCAATCGATCGGAGGCCGACAGCCGACCGGCGGTCAGCCTCGGCGTTGACGGTAGGCGGCGGTGGCGGCGCGGTCGTTGCATCGGTCACCGCAATAGCGTCGGGTCCGGGCGCGGCCGCGGTCCACGAACACGAGTCGGCAGGGGTCGGCCTGGCAGACACCGAGTCGGGTGCCTCCGTGGCAGACCAGATGCGATGCCAGGGCCGCGAGTAGGCGAGTGCGTAGGGCACTGAGGCCCTTCTGCTCGGCGCCCCAATTCCATCGGATCGCACCCTGGTCGTTCGTGAGCCGGGCCGCGATCCGCGCGGTTCGCAGCAGAGGGTCAATGACTGCCACTCGCTCTTCGGCACCGGTGGCCGCGAAGATCGGAATCAGATCCGCGCGCAAGGCCAGCAGTGAGGACAGATCGGCGGCGGCGAGTTGCCCGGCCAGATCCGACTGCCCCCGATCGCGCAGGATGCGCTGGTAGACCGCTATCTCGGTGAGCCGCTCGGGCCCGGCACCGGAAGGGGCACGGGTGTTGACCAAGGCCACTGCCAGGTCGACGTCCTGATCGATCTGTTCCACGGTTCACCTCGCCGTCAGTTCTGTTCTGACAAACACTACTTGCTCAATCTCTCGTCATCAGTGTTCTATAGATCACTACTGACACGAGAGAGATGGACCATGACCCTTGCGCACCCGCCACGTACCGGTTCCCGCCGTCCGGGGCTGACGCCGTCGGCGCTGGCCGTGACGGTTCTCGTCGCACAGGCGATGGCCGCGCTCGACACCGCGATCGTCAACGTCGCCGCCCCGAGTATCGAGGGCGATCTGCAACTATCCGCCTCGGCCCTGCAGTTCGCCGTCTACGCGTACATCCTCGTCTATGCCGTGGGCCTGATCTCAGGCGCGCGGCTCGGTGCTCGTTACGGCTACGGTCGGCTGTTCACCTATGGTGCAACCATTTTCGTGCTGAGTTCGCTGGCCTGTGGATTGGCGACGACGTCCAGCGCGCTGGTAACGGCCCGCGCGGTCCAAGGGTTCGGTGCGGCTCTACTCGTCCCCCAGGTACTCTCCATACTGCAGCTCACCTTCACGGGGGCCCGGCGCCGTCAGGTCCTGAGCGCATACGGCATGGTCCTGGCGCTCGGCGTCGCAGCTGGCCAGGTCCTTGGCGGGATCCTGGTCACGGTAGACCTTTTCGGCACCGGCTGGCGCCCGGTCTTCCTGGTCAACGTGCCCATCGGCCTGGCCGTGCTGGCCGTCTCCACCGGGCGGCTACCGGCCGGAGGGCTGCGCATCCACCAACGGTTGGATCTGTTCGGGGCCGGTCTGCTCGCCCTGGTGGTGCTGGCCCTCGTCGTCCCTCTGACCTTTGGAGCCGACGCCGGTTGGCCGCGGTGGTGCTGGCCGCTACCGGCGCTGGGCCTGATCGGGTTCGTGATCTTCGGCCGATACGAGGCCCGCCTGGTCCGGATCGGACGCGAGCCCCTGATCGATCCGGGACTGCTGTCCTCATCGTCGATCCGTATCGGGCTGCTCGGCGTCTTCACGTTGATGGGTTGCTTCGGTGGGCTGCTCTTCACCACCGCCCTCTACCTCCAACACACCTTGAACTACAGCCCATTACGGTCCGGCCTGACCTTCGCCGCCTATTCCGCCGGATTCGCGGGCGCGTCGCTGACCTGGACCCGGCTACCTGCCACCTGGCATCGCCAGGTGCCCGCAGCCGGTTTCGCGACCATCGCCGCTGCGACCGGAGCACTGGCCTGGACCCTTGGACGGCAGGGCTGGCCATGGCCCGCGACAGTCCTGTTGACGGTGGCGGGCGCCGGCCATGGCGCGGGGTTTGGCGCGCTCGTGCAGCAGATCGCCGGTACCGCGCCCGCGCAACACGCTTCCGCCGTGAGCGGCATCCTCGGCACCGTCAATCAGTTGTCCATCGTCGCCGGCATCGCCGCCGCCGGTGCCATCTACCTCTCCGCCGGACCACCGTCGACCTCGCTGCCAGCCATGTCCTGGCTCCTGCTCGCGGTGGCGGCGATCCAGATCGTCGTCGGCACAGCTGTCGTCATCGTCGGCTCCGGCCGAGCTCCCCGAACCGAATGAGATGAACTGGGCCGGGCATTCGCGGCGCTTCAGCCGGGCCACCCCTCTTGCCGAAACAGCCGCGACACGACTCCGGCGAAGAGACCACCGTGCGAGTCACGAGAACGGTAGTCGCGCGGACGGCCGGTCACCGTAGTCGCTGGACAAGTGTCCGAATAGAATCGTGATGTCGTCGCTCGGTCCGTGGGAGAGGAGGCGGCATGTCTGTTCCCCGGATCATTCGGGCGCTGCCGCATGGGCCCGACAGTAGGCCTGAGTCGGGGATCCCGGTGTTCGCGACGATCCAGTGGGCCAACGGTGGCGAGCAACTCGTGCCGGCGATTGCCACGGCGTGGACGCGTGAGGCGGATGAGGTGACGTGGGGTGTGGACCGGTCGGGCTTGAGGAGCGACTGGATCCCAGCTGAGTATGTGCGCATGGGTCCCGCTGGTGCGCTGAAGTCGGGTCGGTTTCGGCTGGATGACCGGCCGTGCCGAGATGTCGAGGCCGCGACCGGTCACCGGCTACGTGTTCATGATCGGACGCCGTCCGCTCTCCCAGCCCTGGACGGTGACGACCTGGACCCCGAGGTCCTCGGCCAGGTTCTGCTGGGTGCGCGGCAGCTTCAGCACGTATCCGCTGACCGTCCCTCCGAACTGGCACCGCCGCTCAGTGGATTGCGGGTGAGAGGTCGTCTGCCGTATCCCCTTCCACCGGGACCGGGTCAACTCGTACTGCCCATCAGTTCCCCCCACCCCGCCGCGAAGTTACGTTCAGTGAAGGCGGCAAAGCGAACAGTCTCCAAGACTAGCCGTTGGCACCCTCCGGGCGATGCTCGCGCCGGGGAGGTGACGATCGGCCTTCTCCCGCCGCAATGTCTTCGCCTCCAGCGACTCCTCAGCGGCCGCCCCTGGGGCTTGCCGCCGGTGAGGCGGACGACGGTGGCCCGACGTGACCGGTGCGGACCAGGCGGGTAAGTAGTGGCAGGGGGAATAGCAGGAGGGCGAGGTTCGGCAGCATCCAGGACGGGTCGAATTGACCACGTAGAGCGAAGTAGATCGCGCCCATACCGCCGGCGGCGGCGGTCAGGGCCAGAGAAAGAGACAGCAGCGCTGGTGCGGCCGGCTCCTCACGGCGCATGACGCGCACCGCAGCGAACCCGGTAAGTGACGCGGCGACGTCCAACGGCAGGAACGACCAGTTCCAGGCGGCCACGCGCGGATCGGTGTACTCGTCGAACATCGCCTCCGCCGGTAATACGTGCCCGCTGATCAACAGCCAGTAGATGATGAACCCGATATCTGTGACGATCATGGCGATCGTCGTGAAGCGCAGCAGACGGTCGGAACCCAGGTCAGCCATGAGTGACGCTCCCCGCGAGATTCATGACCACCACACCGGCGACGACCAGGACGATGCCGACGATCGCTGTGACGTTGAGTTGTTCTGCGAACAGAACCCATCCCCCGGCAGTCGCGCCGACGGTCCCGAGCCCGGACCACATCGCGTAGGCGGTCCCCACACCGATGGTCTTGAGTGACTGGCCCAACAAGACGAACGCCAAACCGTAACCGGCGACGACCAACACGGACGGCCATAGCCGGGTCAAACCATCACTTGCCCGTAGGGCCAATGTCGCGGTCACCTCCGAGATGATCGCCGCGCCGAGACCTATCCACACCATGATCGTCCTCCAATACTTTACCGACTAGTCGGTATAGTATTGCCTCCATGAGTCGACGGCCACACGCCTACACCAAAGTCCTCGACGCCGCAGAGGCGGTGCTCATCGAACGCAGTGCGGCCGCCTTCACCCTCGACGCAGTCGCGGCGCAAGCCCAAGTCAGCAAAGGAGGGCTGATATACCATTTCCCGTCTAAAGAGGCGCTGCTGACCGCGCTGGTCGCTCGGGCCGTTGCGGCCGTCGAGGAGGCCTTGTCCGCCGCGGCGGCCAGCAGCGCCCCTGGCGCCTTCACCCGCGCTTACCTGGACATCACCATCCCAGCTGCACCGTCAACCCCGGACGCTGTCGGCCGCGACAGCCTCGTTGCTGCCCTCGCGGCTGCAATCGCACTGGACCCACAGCTTCTGACCCCACTTCGCGAGGCCTACTACGGCTGGCAAGAGCGACTGGAGAATGACGGCCTCGACCCGGCAGCTGCCACGACGGTGCGCCTGGCCGTCGACGGCTGGTGGCTTTCGGCGCTGCTGGACCTACCACCGCTCGCCCCCGACATACACCGCCGCACCCGCACCCTGCTGGAAGGTTTGGCCGGATCCACAGACGGACCGCTCACACCGCCCACTCTGACGCGGTGAGCGACCTGGGAGAATCGAAGGCGCAAGACAATTTCTCGTGGCCATCTTGCCCGAGATGAGCGCGGGACGCACCGACCGACCAATGGCCCGGCGCAGCTCACGCGCCTCGCGTTCCAGCTCCGCGATTCGTGCAGCTTCGCAGTGGTTGGCCCCGGCTGGAAACGACGGATCGCTCGCTGTGTCTCGCGTCTGACGACGAGCTTCGGCGGCAGCCAGATACGAGAACGGATCGATAGCTTCACCGCTCAAGCCTGCCTCGATCTTGCCAATGCTCAATGCAACAGCGCCCTACGACCGCCGTACCCGCTTCTTCATCGATAGCCTCCGCCCCGCCGACGGGGGCTGGCCCGCTCTCCGGTGGGCAGGTCGGCGGCGAATGGGGCGGCGGCGGGCCGTTGTCTGTCAATGATCTATTGACGTAGCTGCGGTACACCGCGGCCATGGGGTGGCCTGTGGATCTCTACAAGGAGAGGGTCCGCAGGGTGAGTGCCGCGACCGCGAGGACCAGCATCACCAGGGCGTTCGGCGTGCCCCTGAAGTCACTCTTGCGAAGGTGGGCGCCAACCGCGCCGATGAAGTAGAGCACCACACCGATCGCGGCGGCGATGCCAAGCGGCGCGTACCAGAGTCCGATCAGCAGTCCGAATGCGCCAGTGATCTCGCAGGCAGCCAGGAACGGGACCATGCCAACAGGCACCCCGAGCCCGGTGAGAGAGTCGACGATCCGCTTGCTCCGGATGACCTTGGGGTATCCAAAGGCGAGTAGCGCGAGTGCCACTAACGACCCAACGACGGCGTAGGCGATGAACATGGAGGCTCCAGATATTTGTAGTGATCAGACCATTGGGACGGTGGGCACACCAAGATCCCCTTTGCACGCCCTGCGGCTTCGGTATGCTGACTCGCCGCACTGGCAAATGACCGGCACGAACCGGTCTTCAACTCGGCTCGCAGGGTGTCGAGAAACCCCTCGACACCCTGCTCCGCCGCCGGTTCCCGCCTCCGCTTCACGGGGCGTATCAGAGGCGCCAGTGGTAGTCGGTGTGCGTGTCCGCCGTGTACTGCGGCCAAGGGGTGTCCGTCGCCGGGGTGCCGGTGCGGACGAAGCCGTGCCAGGCGGTCCGCACACGTCGGCCGAGAGCGACGATGTCGCGCGGGTCGCCGCCGGCGAGCATGGGTGCGGTGGCCCAGTCGGCGTCGGCGCCGAAGACGAAGGGGAGATCGATGCAGTGGGTGGCGCCGAACGGGGAGCCGGGGGCGGCGTAGTCGAAGCGGTAGGTCCATACCCGGGCGCCGGCCTTGCTCAGCCGGGTGGCCAGCTGGCGGGCGGGCTGGCCGAAGGCGATCGTGCTCACGGCCCGTTCAACGGCGTCCGCGGTCGCAGGTCCCAGGGCGGGGATCCGGCGGAGCCGGTTCAATGCCGGGTTCGTGGTGTAGAAGGCGCTCATCTCCCGCTGCGTGGTGCCGATGATGACCTCCAACCCGGCCGCCCGGCCGGCGAGACATGCCGCCCAGTGCGTTTCGTCGGGGAGCGGTCCGGCTCCTGTGACCGGGGTGAACAGCGGTGTGCTGTTGAGCCCGATCCTGCCCGCGGCCTCGGTCTGGGCGTCGAGGATGGCCTCCACGGAGGCGGTGCGCGGGTCAGCGCCGAGCCGGGTGAGGAACCGCTTGCCGGAACGCTCGGCGGCAGCTGGGCTGCTGAGGCAGCGACCGGGTGCGCTTTGGACGATGGCCCGGCGGAACAGCCCTGCGGCGTCGGGCATGCCCAGCAGGCACCGCACGCTGTGGGCGCCCGCGGACTGGCCGGCCACGGTCACCAGGTCGGGGTCACCGCCGAACGTGGCGATGTTCTCGCGCACCCACCGCAGGGCCGCCAGCTGGTCGGCCAGACCCAGGTTGCCCTCCGAAATCCCCGGCGAGCGCAGGTATCCGAGGGCGCCGAGCCGGTAGCTGACCGAGACGATGACCACGTCGCCCTCGCGGGCCAACCGGTGACCGCCGTACCACTTCAGGGAGCCGGCGCCCGAGAGCCAGGCACCGCCGTGGAACCACACCAGAACTGGCCGGGCCAGGTCGTCGGCCGCCGGTGTGGTGATGGTCAGGTTGAGGCAGTCCTCGCCCTGCGCGTGCTGCTCCGGTGTGCCCATCACTTGCTCGAGCCGAGCTGGCCGTTGTGGGGCGATCGGGCCGTTGGCCGTGGCGTCGCGCTCCCCGCTCCAGGCGGGCACCGGGCGGGGCAGGCCGAACCGCTCGGCGGTGGCGTACCGCACGCCGCGAAAGACGACCAGCCCGTCTTCGACCTGACCGCGCAGCGCACCGCCAGCGGTCCTCGCTGTCGTGAGCACCATGGACCTCCTCGAACACCTATCGCAAGTGGGCTTGCGATAGGCAGTGAAGCAGCTCCGGCGTTCCTTTCGCAAGTCGGCTTGCGATAGCGGGCGTCGATAATGCGGGTATGACACCGTCCCGCCCCACGCCCTCGCATCGCCGCGGCGCGGCCGTGCGCCAGGCTGTGCTCGATGCCACGGTTGAACTACTGGCCACCGAGGGTCTGTCAGGCACCCGCGTCGCGGACGTCGCCGTCCGCGCCGGCGTGCACGAGACCTCCGTCTACCGGCGCTGGGGCACTCGGACCAACCTGATCCTCGAAGCGGTCCTGAGCCGCATGGACGCCGACGTGCCCGTTCCCGACACCGGCTCCACGCGAGAGGACCTGACCGTTCTCCTTACCGCCCTCGCCGCGTTCCTGGCCACGCCTACCGGCCGGGCCCTGTCCCGGCTCGGCCTCACCCCGGACGACGCAGCCCAAAACGGCGCAGCCCAGGGCGCGCAGCCGCGGAGCGAGTTCTGGACCGCCCGCCTCACCCAAGCCGCGGTCGTCATCCAGCGTGGTATCGACCGCGGCGACCTTCCCCCGGACGTCGATCCGGAGTTCCTGCTGGAGGCCATGGGCGGCGCGCTCCACCTGCGCATCCTGCAACGCGGCCTGCCCGCGGACCGCGACTACGTCAGCCGCCTCGTGGATCTCGTCCTAGCCGGCGCCCGTAGCAGCCGTTGAGGCAGACGGCTGCGCTCAGCGACCTCCCCAGGGGGCACTGAATAATTGGCGTGCTGGTGTGCGAGGTAAACGGCATGTCAGGCGGCCTTATTCGATGTAGCCGTCTCGGGATCGACCTCTGACAGGAAGTTTCGGATCGCTGCCTCATGGTCGGCCGTGGTTGATGCCCTGTCGTCGGACGAGGCCGAGCCAAAGCCGTAGCCGGGGTTCGGCGCTGAGATCCACGCGTAGTCGTACTGGCGAGACGATCCCCCCGCGTAACAAGGTCGAGCACCTCGCCGTCGACCTCAACGCGAACGGAAGATTCCATGCGACCAGACCAGTCCTGCGGCCACTCTCATGTCGCCGAGCCTTCGGCGTCGTGCCAGGTGCATTCTCCGGGTGCACTCGGCCCTCTAGGGACAGCGGTCGCGGTCGGTGGAGGGGGTTCCCAAGACTTCATGTGCGGCACCCACCACACCCAGGTCGTCGTCTGACGCTCGACTTCATCGGCTCCGAGACGTCGCCGGTTGCGGCCGGGGATGGCACGAGATGGAACGTCGCGATGGAACGCCCTACGGGCTAGGAGTGTGGGGCTGGTCGGCGCCACGTGGATGAGACGGCGAACCAGGAGGATGCACATGACTTTCCGTGCAGGCAGCTGAGCAACGAGCACCCCGACCACGACGTAGCACGGCGCTCCGTACGTGAGCCTCCACAGGCAACGTTTTTGACCGAACACGACCATAGGAGAAGACATATGAATCTCAGGACCAGGCTCGGGCGTGCTGCTCGCCTCATCGCCGGCGCAGCCGCAATCACCGGGCTCAGCCTGATGAGCGTGGCAACGGCGAGCAGCGCTCAGGCGGTGACGAGCCTTCACTGTACTTTGCAGACCGCCTCGTTTAACTACGTGACAGCGGTCGACGGCGGCGGGCGCACCACGGATGTGCTGCACACCAACGCCACCCAGGCCTTCGATTGGGAGAAATTCGGTTGGGTCGAGGCGGGTGGCGGCAAGATCGGGCTGCAGACGTTCAACGGCCACTACCTCACCGCGGTCGAAGGCGGTGGGTTCACCCGGAACTCGGTGCGTTCGAACGAAACGCAATTGCGGGACTGGGAAAAGTTCACGCCGATCTCCTTAGGGGCCGGCCGCTGGGCCTTCAAGACGGTGAACGGCCACTACCTCAGCTCCTTCCTCGGCGGTGGCCAGACAGCCGACGGCGCCATCAACACCGCTGCGACGTTCCCGGGCTTCTGGGAGCAGTACCGGGTGTCCTGCACCAACTGAGCACCGGCAACAAGGTCGGGGTGGATCCCTGGAATGGGATCCACCCCGTACCCGCCAGCCGCGCACAGCCGCATGGGTGGCCCGGTTCCCAGCTACCCAGCCACCGGGTCGGACACCCCGGCCAGTTCCGCGCGGCTAAAGTCCTTGACCACATAGGGAAGCCGATGAAGTTCGCCACAATTCGCACGACCACCGGGACCGCGACAGGCTCCGAGTGCTGTCGCGAGCGCATCCCGTACCTCGTTCTCCTTCGGCGCTTCCTCGCCCCGCTCGTTCGCCAGCACCCGCAGCGAAGTGACCGTGTCGGCGAGTCCGTGGGAGACGAAAGTTGTGATTCCTGAGTTTTCATCTCCTGCTCCCATCCCAAATCTGCTGTTCAACGTGATCGCCGGACCCGGGGCCCTGCTGCGCTACCGCGTCAGCGGACATCTCGGCGGACGGCTGACGCGCCTGCTGCTGGTCGGCACGCCGCCCGGCGGCGTCGTCGGTGCAGCGATCCGGGTCTTCGCCGTGCCCGGCCCACGGGTATTCCCGTGTCGCGAGTCGAGCCTTGGAAGGTCGCCTCCTTGCTCAGCGATTCATGGGCTGACGGATGCCGAGGGCGTCACTGTTGATGACGGCAGGGGCGTAGCGCCCGGGCGGGGTAGCCCGAGGCACCCGTTGGTGAAGTAGTCGAAGTGCTGATGCTGGAATTCTGGGTTGTCGCTAGGCGCGAGCCGCTCTTCGGCGTCGGATGCCTGGTACATGTCCTTGCACCTCTGCTTGTCCGCTGTCAGGCCATGGGCTTGAAGCGATGCCCGGGATCGAAGCCCGTCTTGGTACACCCGTTCCAGGCGCGTGAGTGGCGGGTCCATCGACCCGCACCCGATCAGCGCTATCGCCAGCAGCACCGCCGGCACCACCCTCGTCGATCGCCTCACGCGGCATCCCTTCGAACCAAGCGAATGATGTGAATGATGTGAATGAGGGATCGGCCATCAACGCTGGCCTCGTCGGTCACGTTTTGTGATGTACTCGGCTCCATGGCGGCTATCTCGACTTCCGGTCGCGCGACGCCGTCTCTCGTAGCACGGGGTGCTGCCCTAGCAGCAATGCCACTTAGCTTAAGTTGATCATGCTGCCCGAGGTCCGGCTGGGTGGATGCGGATGGTGGCGGGTCCGTCGTGGCGGATGGTGGCGGGTTCGGTTCTCTTCTTGAGGCGATAACTGTTGTGGTACTGACGTTTCACCGCGCGTGGGCAGCTCCGGTGGCGGCGGGGTGGGTTCAGCATCCCGGCGATCTGGTCCAGGACGTCAGGCAGC